>Ga0256829_1003224_pt1 | contig 11469 bp, 11 predicted proteins | sample 131447metaG_FD_185979 | JGI IMG/M metagenome (GOLD analysis project Ga0256829, IMG submission 185979) | Hydrothermal vent microbial communities from Lau Basin, Pacific Ocean - 131-447 | ecosystem: Environmental > Aquatic > Marine > Hydrothermal vents | place: Pacific Ocean: Lau Basin | collected... | reverse complement strand
ATCTCGAACCCTGAAGCAAAACCTGGACCATAGCGGATTGATCATATTTCGTGCGGATCTTCTGGAACACAGAATAAAGCGTGTTGTTATAACAACAACTTCTCTGTCGGGTTTAAAACTAAGAGGGGGTGTGGGACACAATTCTAAGACCTGCCCATGTTGAACAGATTGTGCCACACGCCGGTGCAGAATAGTGCACTATCAATGCGGTCATCCCTTTTCTGTGCTATGTTCCATCCAAGCATCTTCTTGTCTGCTGCAAATCCTGATTCTGAGTTGCTTCTGAGATGGTACTGCTCCAGATAGTTCATGGTATCCTCAAGGAATTCCCTTATGGTGTTCTTCCATTTCTTCGATCCATTAAGGGTTGCATTCCTCTTCGGTATTATGAAGACCTTGGTATCTCCCAGCCTATCAACGTATGATGGTGCTGAGTAGTACCTATCCAGTCTTATTGAATCCATTTCCACATCCAGTGATGAAAAAAGATTCATCGCCCTGTCATAGGCTTCCTTTTCAGACTTCATGCTTGATCCCAATGCGATGTACATCCCTGTCCTCAGATCCATGAGGGCAAATGAATATGCGAAGAGACGCTTCTTATGACTCTTTCCATCCTTTTTGCCACCCTTGTCATCCTCCCCCGGATTCTCCTTTGCCCTGTCCTTCAGCCTCTGGGCGTGTGATTCATAGTTCCTCTTCACAGTCAGGGAATAACCTGTGCCATCACCTGTGGCATCCGATCTATCCAAACCCTTCCTATTCAGGATCAGGACATGGAGGTTGTGTATGGCGAGAATAACCTCTTCATCAGAATACAAACGTTCCACCGTCTTGTAGGATATGCCGATGCCGGAGATCATGGAGAAAAGTGAGAGCATGTTGCTGAACATGCGATTGGATTCTCCAACAAGCTGCTTGATCAGAAGCAGCTTGACCCTCTGTTCAAGTGTGATGGAGTGTGGATGACCGGGGCCATGAATGATGTGGAGGGTGGAAACAGCCTCATGTATCAGTGGATCGAGGTCATTCATTGCTGTCCTTATCCGCTTCGAGAACTCCTGTTCATAGGTTCTCCAGCCCCTCTCCTTGCCTGGATGTTCTATCCTGTATCTCTTCTTCAGAATATCGTCAAGCTCATGCAGCTTGCCCCTGATGTCTTCATGGGTTATCCTGGACACGATCCAGCATGGATGGAAAGGTTAAATAGTTATCTATAGATATCCACCTGATAATGTTGAGGAAACTCGAACTTGAGAACGGAAAGCTTATATTGTCTGAAGACGAGATAGAAGGATTCCTTGAGAGAACAGTAACACCAATAGGAATGTCTGGGAAGGCCGACATTCCCAGGAGATACATCGGGCGGAGGGTTTACGTAATAATCACGAAGAATGAAGGCACATTCAAGACAGAGAGAAAAGGGAAGAAAGAGGAATAGTGTCCCACACTCACTAAGAGGAGAAGACTTAAAACCCGTGACGGCCTGCTGAAAACATCATACTGGTACCACAGACTATCAATGGAAATTTGGCAGACTCAAAAAAAATTTCAGAAGAATAGATAGCAGTTCAGGATGCTCAACGATGATGATTCCCGGAATGAATTCAAGGATCGCCATCTTAATCCGGAAACTTGAGATCTCGCTGGAAAACATCAACAACGGGAAGATATGTTTCTAGGGTGCTCAAAGACATGATAAAGTTGATTAGGAATAATTGGTACGGGGGTTTTATGGAAGGAAAAAAGCTATCATCTAGTTATTTTCTGGGGACTAAGGTTAACCGCGGCAAACTGATGGGGACCTGTTAGATTATATTGTCCGTTGATCCTTTTTCAACTCCAACGGTAAGCCTGTCGAGATATAGTTTGGCGCGAAACCGGTATATCGTCACGGAATCATTCTCCTTAACTATTGATTTTAAACCTTTTAGGAGTTCGTTAAGCAGGCTATCGGATATCTCTCCTTCAAACACTGAGTTCTGCACCCACATAAGATATCTCTTTAGGTATCTGTTCATCTTTGAAACCCGATCAACGTTGACATCATAGACAACTATAACATACAATCAATCACCTGATTTAAATGAATGATACTCTGCGCCCTCAACTATATGTTTAAGCAGTCCTCTGGCTTCACTCTCCATTAATGAGGAGTAGGAAAGATGCCTGTTTCCGTGTTTGATGGTGGTCTCAATACGGTTCCTATATGCTTCCAAAAATACTCTTCTACCCGAATCGTTTAGATATACCCCGCCATTTCTGGATATAAACATGTTTTTTCTTATGATCCGATTGTTGAGCAGATAGCCAATCAACCTCTCAACAATTACCGGTTTAAATATATCTGCAATATCAAGAGCAAGGGAGAAAGACCTATCTGAGGGTTCGTGCAAAAAACTTATGGATGGGTTTATACCCGCGATGATTATTGCAGACAGCGCAGTTGCATAAAGTAGAGTGTTTCCGAAAGATATCAGGGAATTAACCTCATCCTTCGGGGGTCTATATGATCTCTCAAAAGGCCTCTCAAGATTGAACATCGTCTGGAAACAGGAGTAATACAGCTGCCATATCTTACCTTCCTTTCCGAGTATCTCGTTGATGTTGACGCCATCGGGAGATATCTCCCTGATAGCTGAGAGAATATCGTCAAATACCCTATTTTTATTATAATACCTTATGTTACGAAGTATGTTATACCTTATCCCCCTAAGGATTTCTCTGGCTATTTTCAATCTCCTGGACGGTTCGTAGTAATGAATAGCCTGCTTGACAGTTATCGCTCCCTTTTCGAATCTACCTTCCGGAATCAATGAAGAGAGTAGTTTGCCGTTGGGGTTTAAAATATGTACTATGATCCCAAGCTTCGAGAGATAATCTATTGCCCAAGAGCTCAGGCTTACTTTAGAGGTGATAACTATGTCAGAGACATTGAGAACAGGTAGATGCCTCTTAAAATCCTCACCTATGAAGTATAATGTGTTGCCCTTCCTATCTATACTACCATTTTGAGTAATATAGAATGTGTACATCCTACGCTAATCCTTTCAATATTATTTTCCCCAATTCTGTTCCATAGGTCCGTTTTCTGTCAAAGGTTATGAGTCCAGAACTGCGATAGGCCTTCAACCTATAGTCTTCAATGTCCTCATCTTCTATAGAGATTCCTTCGATAGCCCTTTTCAGCTTCAATATCTCGTCCCTAGGGAATTTTATAACGTATGATTTGAGAAAAACTAGGTTGTGTTCATCTGGATACATCACTCTGTGCAACTCCTTCTTATGCTTGGCATACAGACCTACAGGATCATCTGTATCTCTAAATTTTTGAAAGATATCCTTTACCTTTTCGAAGTTAACGTTGACATTCTCGATATTTTTGTCTATGATATCATAGACCTCATCCATACCCAAAATACCAGCATATAGGGTTGATATGATCGCCTGTATCTTTCTTCCCCCCGATACGTTCAGGTAAATCTTCTCCACCGAATATCTCTCCCTTTCCTCTACAACTATATCTACGAATTCTGAAAGATAATCAAGCAGACTTTCTTCACCATTAATATCTCCCATACTGAGCTTTTTTATGTGTACTCTCACATCAGGGTATTCTGATCTAATGGCACCAACTAGCAGGTTTGCTCCTGTTAGAACATTTTCGCTTTTGGTTGGGATTATGACAACATCGTGAAGGCCATTATCGGTTCTTCTTAAATATCTGAGCAGCTCTGTAACAACCATGGGTGATGTCCCAAGAGTGCATAACAAACAAGATCTCATTTTTCAACCTCCCGTATGTAACATACCCCCGGTCTTTCTTTTCCCGGCTTGTCAATGTACCAGAATGTGGTCGGTGTCTCACCTATCCCTTCCTCGGTATATTCAATCTTCTCCCTGCAAATTGAATTTAGAAGCCTGCCCTTACCAAAGCCAATAACCAGTGGAGTGGCTTCGTCCAATCCCCGCATAGAGTACTTCGATCTGGCAAGAATCTCAGAGTTGTAATAGTTTTTGAGTTTTAAGAGAACTCCCTTAATCACCTTTATCTCCAGCTCTTTCAACTCCCCTTCAACCCCTTCAGAAATTGGGCCATTAAAATTGAGCGAGTTTAGATTATCCACGCCGAGAATCTCGCCCAGGCGCCTAATCTGTTCATCCGTACCGTGTAAATTGGAACCTCTGATGAAATTTATCATGGATTTCTTGATTTTGATCTCTCCAATGAAAGTTCCGCTCTCAACGCCAAGAACTGTTTGTGTTATTCCTCCGTTCCGAACGAGTTTATGTATGCCAAGCTTAAAGTTATTACCTTCTGGAAGGAAGTCTGTAACCTGTATAAAGGAAAGAAGATCGATTTTCCCCCCGTCCTTTTTGCCAAAACTCTTTGAATATAACCGTGGGAAAACTTTCTTATCGTCTTTTTCTCTTTCTATTCCCCTAATTGCACACCGATCCTCTCCTGTTTCACTTTTATCAACATTGTTAAAATGGTAGAGAATGGCTGTCCTGATGGCCCCCCTTATCGTAGATCCAGGGATATAGGGAATCATAACTCTATTTCCGCCATGCCTCCTTGTGAAGTGGACCGTGACACCTATCTCAGTATTTGAAAGGAAATCCCCTTTTAGATAATGGATTTCATTTTCATATGTGGATAACGTCCCTCTAAGATTGCTGGAGTAGAATCTCTGCAAATTCTGGAACTTGCTCTCTTTAATTTGGTAATTGTGCTTTTTTCCGAATGCCCTAAGAACCTCTTTCTGCTGCCTTGCGGTTTGCTGAGCCTTTGGAAATGAAGCTGGATCTCTAAATGTATCTTCAAAGGAAACTATCTTGAGATGATCACCCTCAACGAAGAAATCAACAGGAGACATGATGGTGTCGGACTTTATTGCAATCAGGCTCTTCACCTCAATAGCCAATCTCATGATGATACCTCCATAAAGCTACCAGAGAAGTTGATAAGCTTCTTGTCAGACCCTTGATTAAATGGTTGGATCCATCTTCCTTTTAGCTCAGATTTTAAATATAACAGGGATCCACTTGATATGTATTTATGAATTCCAAATGGTCTGCCATATCTGGATAGACCACTTATATAATCTATCTCATATACCGATCTGGTGAAATCAATGTTCTTTATATCTGGTAGCGAAGGTATAAACGGGGAGAGGACTAAATAGAGCCCTTCTGCATTGAAGCCCATTTTAATATCGGATTTAAAACCCTGTAGCCTAAAGCTTCCTAATCCTACAGATCGTTTTTTTGAGATACCAGCATCTTGGAGATATGAAAGGGCTGTAATGATTTCATTGGGTCCTTCAAAATAGGTGAAGTATGGATGGTTTGGAGCGATCTCCTCTTTAACGAAGATATTTTGCTTGCTGTGGGTTATTGACAGCCCTGGAAACTCAACTCTTCTGTTAAGCATATCGTAGGGAAAATTCTCCTCAATCAATTTCCTCTCGGCATTGAAGATTTCCTGGGCATCTTTGTAATCTACTGATCTAAAGCCCGAACGGATAAAAAGTTCAGTTAGTTTTTTAATGCCACCGATAGTCATAAACTCCATGGATTTTATCTCTTTCAGCGGCTGCGTAGTCGTATCCCTGTTTAGATCGCCTACACTAATCTTTAGGGGGATCTTAGGTTTCGGAAAGAGCATCTTTTTCTTAACAACCGGGAAAAGGTCCGTGAATGTTATGTTGGGCTGATCATCCCCCAATATCTTGGTGAAAGAATCCGGGAAAAGCAATGAAATGGCATCTATCACGGCACCAGAGATCTTCAAAGAGTCCACGAAAAGCGAACGATGACCCTCGAATTTAAGGGTTAAAAATTGTTTCAGAAGGAATCACCTCATTCATCTTCTTGATTCTCTTCTATGATTTTATAGTCTTCGAGGGTTTTCTCTTTTTTACTGGTAATCGTGACTTTCACTTTACCGTAACCTCTGCTACCGTTTCCTCCGAGATAAGAATCGTTCAACATTTCTATACCTTCTTTAAGGTATCTATCCATGAGATCCTCATCATCGTTATCCATTATCTGAAGAATGAAATTACCGTAGAATTTAACTCCCGGCCTTATTCGTTCTATAAATCGTGGGTTCTCTGCTTTTCCGGTAAAAAGGTTGATTTTATTCTCACCTTTTATTTCGTAAAGTGAGTTTTCCCTTAGGAGTTCTTCCACCTCTTCGATCTTAGGAAACGCATCCCTCGTAATGAGCCTTGTTCTATCTATCTTCTGAGAAGATCCTTCACTCGTATTCTTAGATGGGACACCAAACATATGCTTCAGGGCATCATCGGAAAACTCAACATCTTCGGCATTTCCCTTACTTTTAATCACCCTTTCTCCATAGGCTGTGAGCAAGAGAGATCTTATTTTGCCCTTTATAGAGCTGCCGGGTATGTATGGAACCTCTACGGTCCACCTTCCCTCAGAGCTATCCCTATATGTCATATATGTTTTGATCACAGAACTATCGACTCCACCAATTCTTAGTTGGTCATTCAGCCCACCTATATGGAGACCTGTAATGGCTTCGATCTCCACATCATATATTATATTCTTTTTCCACATCTCTTTCATCACCTCAATACACAGAATGAAAATTAATCCCTATGACTATCATTATCGCTCTTATGATATGCTATAACAGCCTCCAGAACATCCCTGAACCTTTCGAGTTTCGTTTTGAAGTCAGAAGCTTGTCTGGTTCCAACAACACTGTTAACTCCCTTGTCGATTAAATCTGATAGTGATTCAATGTTCCTTATTCTCATCTTTGCATAGTGGGATTGAGGGATTAATTTAATCAACTGTATCTTAAGCGAATTCATTATATCTTCCCCTTTGTTGCTGCTACCAACGGCAGACATCCTTTCATAAGCGTAAACCACAGGATCGTAAAATCTGCGTAATTGGTGAGCTTTTATGCTACCTTTCATAGAATCTGCCAGCTTGTAAGCAATACCGTCCATTTTGAATAGATTTGTCAATGTATCTATATCCATGTCATCTTTTTTGTTAACGTAATCAATCAGATTGTTTACGTATTCTTTATACTGCTGCTTTTCTTGATTTCTCTCATCTTTGCTTCCATTACGGTTGTCATATCTCCCTCTTCCTCTGTTATCCCATTTCCGTCTAGACCTATTATAGTCCATATCTTTCACCTCTCATTCTTATTGTAATATTGTTTGCGATGAACCTTATATTTCTAAAAACGTCCGGATCTGTTATATTGCTCAAGATATTCCTTAAGATTTCTTCTCTATACTCCTTCCGGACATTTCTTCTGAGATAATAGTAAAGATAGTAATCTGGTGTCTTCAGAACGCTACCCTTTCTGATTTCATCAGTTTTTACATATGGGTTCCACTCGTCCAATTTAAGGAGAATATATGGGAAACTGCTCCCTATAACTGCATCGCGATCCCCTTTACTCCCATCTTTCTCAGGTGGCCTCATTTTTTCGTATAACTGTTTCTCAATTTCAGACAAGCGCTCAACATCCTCCCACTTTATCGCCAAGTCATATATTCCCAAAGAATTCTTCACGTGGCCATTGCCAACATTCTTTTTGGCCAAGAGAAGCTCTTCCTCTGCAAGATCGACAGCCCTCCTGACAGGGAATTTGTGGTGAACCACCTCTATACCTGCCGAGAGGGTGAGGTTATCCGTAGACGTCCATTTTCTAAACAAATTTCTGAGAGATTTTGAAAATTCTATGATTCTGTTTGCTGGGCCCAACGCTGTGAGATCGTCTCCCCCAGAATACACAACATACACTCCGTGATTCTTGGCAATATTGTTTACCACTAGTGAGAAAAATTGGGTTAAAAAATCGGAAACCGCAGCCATCTTATGGAGAACGAGACCTTTTCCCTCCCCAGAAGAAAGACCTCCTATCATTATCCTCCCGAGATTATCAACATCTGCCTTTAAAAGCCCTAGGTAGAGACATCTTTCACTATCCCTAGTATCCTTATCTGGGCATAACAGATCATCGAACGTTGAAACCTCGCCCTTCTTCTTCTTGGGAACGTAATTTCCCTGGATGAAAGTTCTTGGCATGAAATACTCCTTGCCAGGAGCATCTTTAATAGGTATTGCGCCGGGATACTTCTCCACGTCGTTCCCATTGACTCTGAAATTATTGATAGATATGGTTTGAAGGCGATCACCTCCTTTCGCGAAGGTGGGATCATAGAAAACAGAGAAGCTGCCGAATCTAAAGTACACATCCTCATTTTCCTTGAGATCAACAGGATTGTGCACAGAGAGTATAACATTCCTCTTCGGTATCACGGAACCGAGAACTTCCTCATATTCGCAGTATTTACACTTATCATGCCTTACGTAAAACGCCTTGCCGCATGTTTCACAGAGCTTGCCCTTTATCTCAGGGGCGAGCAAAGCTTCATCGAAGGACTCAGCAAGGAGCCTTCTTTTCCTGATATTTATTTCTTCAGCGAGAAACTCCATATGTTTACTGAAATTCTTGTTGCTGATGTCCTTGAGATCATCTAGCCTAGCATCTCTCCATGATAAAAAGCACCTCAGCCCCCTGTTCATTCTCTCGAAGCTTTTCTCTATCTCCAATCTTATGGTCTTAAGCTTCTCTATATTTTCTTCAGAATAGTTCAGTATGATTAAAAATCCATCAGTTTTCTGCCACACAACATTGAATCTGAATATGTTGAAGGTTCTAAGGATGTAAGATACGACAGCATCTGTAGCCAATCTGACGAAGAAACTTCTCCCCCTGAACCTCTTGGTGGCACCTTTATCCGATCCCTCTGAGTGGAGATAACTGAAAAGATATCTCTGTATTCCCGATAGTTCACCTTTTACAAATATGAACCTATCTTGCTCAACACTTCTGTTTATGCAGAGAGATATTGCAGCTGTAAGCCTAGAATGGTGATAAAGAGGTATCAGTGGCTTGGAATAGAAAAAAGCAGATGGAATAAATGCAGTATAATTCCAGAGAACGTTGTCTATGGCATCGAAAACAGAATCTGCATTGGAAACAGTATCGTTCTCAACTTTAACCTCGATTAAGGATAGAAGCTTTTTGAGATCCTTAGTCAGATTCTTGTAACCAGAATCCTTAAATGAAAAAACATCGTTTGTAACGGAAACACTGTTTAATGACTGTATCTCCATCAGAGGGAATTCTCCAGAACCAATATGAGCATTTTTCCCTTCAAGTTGAGTAAATATTTTTGTGAGCCTTTTTTCAGGGAAAGATCCTATATCCCTAGGTTCCCTTTCGTGGGAAGCTGACGTCACATCTGCTTTCTTTAGAATATAAATCAATCTTTTCTCATCTTCATTTAGATATGGTATATTCTCCGGTCTTTCGTGGTGGTACTTAACGAGAGTGAGAGTTAAATCTTTTATACTTTTTGGAAGATTGGGCAGTTCTCTGATAAAGTCTCCACCCAGCACTTCATGTTTCTCAGTCTCATCAAACCTGTTAATTATTTTGCCCACATCGTGCAGAAGGGCGGAAAGATATAACGAAAATTCCTCAGTATTCATCAGTTAACCTCCTTAACTGGGTTCAAAAATCCAAACCCAAGGCTCGGCTTTTCACCAATACCTGCATCCAATATAAATCTGTAAAAGGGTTCATCCCTCCTTCTAAGGACGAATCGCTCCATGTTCTCCCACATTGTCCCAATGATCTGGAAATTGGTTCTCCCCCTTTTTATATGTACGGAAATCTCTTTTTTGAATTCCATGGAGTCAAAGATGGGAAATGGCAGGTCATACTCGCGATCTCCAGAGAACTGCCTATATCTCTTAATGGCATTTTCTTTAATCCTCCTGAAAAAAAATGCAAGGCCGTCTCCTCTCCTTAGAGAGAAATAAATGTTTCTCCTGCTTTCTTTATAGAGAATTACAGGGCTTCCAGTCCTGTAACGTTTGATGGGTCTGCGTATATCTATCATCTTGATTTTTTCTATGGTAAAGCGGTGATTTCCAAGAAAGAAAAACCATCTCTCTTCAAAAAGATTCTTCAGGGATCTGATTATGTTTACGGCAGGTGATGAGATCAAGAATGATTTATTCTCATTCCGCTGCATAGGACCGGAAGGATAAAAATCACTGAAAGAGAAATAGCGGAATTTGTTGCCAATATGGATATCACGGTAACCAGCATCATAGAGGGTGCTATATATCATAGATTGCACGTAATGCTTGTCAAAAAAATCTGGTTTAACAGGTTCATTAGACGTGAAATTTACCAGAATTCGAGACATGAATATTCCTAACATGGGGAAGATTTATTTAAATTTATCGCGACTGTCAAATTTTCGTTGATAGCCGGTGATACCAGTATGATGTTTTCAGCAGGCCTTCACGGGTTTTGAATCTTCTTTTCAAAAGTTCAGATCTAACGGAGAAATGATGCTCTGCAACATTGTTTGTTTTATTCACAATGGGATCATCGAGATACCTGAATATTTCCGTCTTATTCCTTCTAACAAATCTGAGAAATCTCCTTATGACAGGATCATCAGAATAGAGATCCCTTACAGTATCAAGAATGATGAATGTGGCCTCCTTTTCAGATTTTCCAGCTATGAGTTTCTTTATGGATCCGGCATTGCTTCCCGGCTTCTCCATGTTCTCCGGAGTCTGGAAGAACATGAAGTTGATCAGATCTATGTTATCCATCAAATCCTTCAACCTTCCCGAATCATAGGCCTTCTTTGTGAGATCCTTCACGATGTGGAAGAGGCATCTCTGCCTCTTCAGTTTGATTCCCAATATTCTTGAAATATTTGTGAATGCATCCCTGTAATGGTATCCGTCCGTTGTAATGGTTATTGATGATCCGGTATCAAACCTCTTCAGTGCATCAATAATGAATGAGGTTGTTGAATCTTCTCCAAGTTCATCCAGTATGTCTTCATAGAATGATCCTGTTATCTGATCCTTGAGGAGGAAACGGTATTTTTTTATTCCATCCACGTAAACATACTGCTCATCATAGGAGAAGTATCCTGATGATTCCATCTTTCCGGATTCTGGTATTGCAGGAACTGATGATCTGACCGTCTCATGGGAAGTTTTGAATCCAAGAAATATCTGGCACATCCTTGCTGCCTTCCTTAGGGATGACAGCACTCTGGATTTCATGGTTTTCTTTTTTACATGATCCGGAATATGCTTCCCATAACCATATCCTGGAGGTCTCGCTTCGAATGAGTATGAGCAGTCATTGCAGATGTATCTCTGGATCCTCACATTATTTCCCTGAATGGTTCTTCTGTATGTACCGTTCTTTGAAACATTTCTTGACAGGCATCTGGGGCATACGGGATAAGAATAATGGAGGAGAGGTGTACCATCAGCCATGAATCTTATGCCGGTATGCTGTTCATGAATCTTCAATGTTGATGAAGAGAATTCACCGGTGAAATCATCCAGAGTTGTTGT
>Ga0256829_1003223_pt1 | contig 11470 bp, 13 predicted proteins | sample 131447metaG_FD_185979 | JGI IMG/M metagenome (GOLD analysis project Ga0256829, IMG submission 185979) | Hydrothermal vent microbial communities from Lau Basin, Pacific Ocean - 131-447 | ecosystem: Environmental > Aquatic > Marine > Hydrothermal vents | place: Pacific Ocean: Lau Basin | collected... | reverse complement strand
AATGGGGCCAGCTCTCTGGGTTTATCTCTATCCTTATTCAAATTGCTATTCTTGATGTCGTGTTTTCACTTGATTCGGTAATAACTGCTGTAGGACTAGTGGATCATCTAAGTATAATGGTGATAGCAATAGTTGCATCGGTTGGTGTCATGCTTGTAGCTGCAAAGTCAATAGGTGATTTTGTAGATGCAAATCCTACAATTAAAATGTTGGCATTGTCTTTCTTGATACTGATAGGCTTCACCCTTATAGCAGAGGGGTTCGATGTTCATATACCAAAAGGTTACGTTTACTTTGCTATGGCTTTTTCCTTCGTCGTGGAGATGCTCAACATAAAAATAAGAAATCGCAGAGCAAAAGCTATTGAAACAATCCATCTAGCAAAAAAGATCACTGACGATGAGAATGCCTAGCGAGTGTATCTTGCCGGATTTTGAATCTCCCCCAACTGCGACGTTAGAGCTCAAGCTACTCGGGATAGAGAATGAAAATAGATAGAGATTTTGCGGAGGAATTTGCTAAGCACTGGATTGAGTCATGGAATAGTCATGATCTGGCTTCAATTCTATCTCACTATACAGATGACTTCGAAATGTACTCTCCTCTCATTATCGAAAGAATGGGTATTGCCGAAGGTAGGTTACAAGGTAAAACAGAAGTAGGTGAGTATTGGGCTCTAGGTCTTGCTGCCAAGCCAGTGTTACATTTTGAATTTATTAACGTATTGTGCGGGGTTGGTAGTTTGATTATTAGCTACAAAGGGCGTAAAGGGATTGCCTCCGAAGTCTTTCATTTTAATAGTGAAGGCAAGGTGTTCAAGGCTGTTGCCCACTATGAGTAAAATCCACTCTAACAAACCGCTTAAATACGTTACGGCCACAAAAAGCGTGGCGTCCACCGAACTCGCTAACGCTTGCCGTTTAGCGGGTGTTAACCCTATTTTGAGATTGACAAATTGATGACCTTAGAAAATCTACTCTCAATTCACCCATATAGTCCGGTATCCATAGGAGCATCGATCCTTTGCGGAGGATTGGTGGGTTTGGAAAGACAGTTGCGTGGTAAACCGGTGGGTATTAGAACCTCATCGTTGATTGTTCTTGGTACTTACTTATTTATTGCATCTTCAACTCTAATCGAAAATGAAGTTACTGACACGTCGAGAATTATTGGTCAGGTTGTCACAGGGATTGGTTTTCTGGGGGCAGGTGTCATGCTTGCAAAAGATGGAGCTGTTGTAGGGGTTACGTCAGCTGCAACCATATGGGCCTTGGCTGCTATTGGTGTTTGTATAGCTGTTGTAAGCTCTGTTGTGGCAATCAAGCTGTCGGTGTTGGTTGTACTGATTCTTTATGGGGTTGACCTTTTAGAAGATTATTCTTCCCTTTTTACTAAAGGCGTACATTCCAAATACTCAAAATGGAGAGGTAAGGGTTAACAAGTCAAAGCACTTGAACTTGGTAAAGCTGTCGTTTTTTCGAAAAAACGACAGCTTTACGTATTTCACAGGATCGTTTTCCAACAGATTCGTTATATGTCTTATCTAAAAAATGGAGAGGTTTAAATGTTAAAGGATGGGTTTCTACTTGCAGGATTTATGGGTTTTACTATTGTGCTATTACTCAATCTGTTTGGTGGTGCTTATCTTGAGCAACCTGCTGCAATGCCGTTTCAGTCTAGCTGGTATTCAACTTGGCTCCCAAGCTATATCGTGTGCTTTGTTTTCCTGTCAATTGGTTTGGCACGCTTGACTAAACGTGGTGTTTCGAAGCATCGCACATAACAAGTTACTGTTGTTCGCCGCTGCGCCGATGGGGCCAGGCATCTTAAGTTCTGATAAATGGAGTCGCCGGAGTGGGTGCTATGCCGCATCGCTTCTTGGTGGTGAGGTGGGCAGTTCGAATTTGAATTCCGTACCCAGCTTTTCAATGCTGCGCACTTCGATGCGGCAACCGTGCAAATCCAGAATGCGTTTTACGATCGCGAGGCCCAAACCGCTGGAGCTTGTGGTTTTGTTGGGCGTGTCGGCGGATTGGTAGAAGCGTTCAAAAATGTAAGGCACGTCTTCCTGGTTGATGCCGTCGCCAGTGTCTTTTACCAGTACTTCTACTGCCGTTGGGGTTTCAGAAAAGTTCAGTTGAATGCGACCGTGTTCCGGGGTGTGGGTGATGGCGTTGCGGATCAGGTTTTCCAGTACTCGCTGAATCAGGCCGATGTCTGCGAACACCAGGGTGTTGCTGGTGGGAGCGGCGATATCGAGGGTCAGGTCTTTTTGTTCCAGTTCTAAAGCAAATTCCTGCGCGGTGTCGTGCATCAGTTCCGGTAGCGAGAATTGTTCGAAGTCGGGGCGCTGGCTGCCGGATTCCAGTTTCGAGAGTTCGAACAAATCGGCGATCAGGCGAGCCAGGCGTTTACAACTTTTTTCGGCGGTACGCAGGTAGTCTTGTCGTTGCGCCGGCTCCATCTGTTCGTCTTTGAGGATCAGAGTTTCCAGGTAGCCTTGAATTGTTGCCAGCGGTGTTCGCAGATCGTGAGAGACGTTGGATACCAGCTCGCGGCGCAGGCGATCAGATTCCTGTAGTTGTTCGATCTGTTGTTTGATCTTGTGCTGCATGGCGTCGAAGGTGGTGCTCAGTGTGTCGATATCGTTGTGGTTCTGTTCGGCAGGTGTTGGGGGCGTGTCGCCGTCAAGGCCCGAGAAGCTCTGCATGCGTGCCGAGAGTTGTGCCAGGGGTGTGGTGAGCAGGCGAAATAGAATCACGCCGGTGAGCAGTGAAGCGACTACGATCAGGCCGATGGCCGTCGCTGTTTGTTGGCCGATATGACTTAGGGCAATGCTGCTCTGGGCATCGTCGTAGACCTGGCCGCCCAGAATTACATACAGATACCCCAGCAGTTGGTCGCCACTGCGTACCTCGGAGACGGAGAAGATTTTATCTTTGTCCGGATGACGCGGGTCGTTACCGCGCAGCGGGAAGGTGGTGTTGCCTTGCAGAAACTGTTGCAGCGGTGCCAGGTCGACGCTATGGCGTTTAATTGTGTCGGGGTTTTGTGCGTGGGAGTTGATACTGCCGTCGGGGTTGAGCAGATACACCTCGGCGATGGGGTTGATGATCATGGCCTGGTGCGACAGCTGTTCGATGGTGGCCTTGGTGCCCAGCTTGGTTTCCAGCAGTTTGTGTTCTTCGGTGACGTACATGGCGATATTGCGATTTAGCTGTTGTGTCAGCTCTTCGTAGTAGACGCGCATGCCTATTTGTCCCACCCAAAGGGCGGCACCGCCTACAAGAGTAACGATGCAGATCAGTATCAGGGTCAGGCGGTTCTTCAGGGTGCTTAGCATAGGTGGGCGGAGTCCAGCTTATAGCCCACACCCCACACGGTGACGATGTACTGCGGGTTCTTGGGGTCGCTTTCCATTTTTGCGCGCAGGCGATTGATGTGGGAATTGACGGTGTGTTCGTAGCCGTCGTGGCCATAACCCCAAACGCTGTCGAGCAGTTCTGAGCGTTGAAATACACGGTCGGGTTTGCGGCAGAAGTGCAGCAGCAGATTGAATTCCTTGGCGGTGAGATCCAGTGGTTGGCCTTGCAGTTGCGCGGAGCGGGCGTGTTCGTCGATCTGGATGGGGCCGAGTTCAATGCGCTCCTGTTGTGGCGCTGCGCCGGGCGTGGTTTTGTTGATGGCGTCGATACGGCGGAACAGCGCTTTGACCCGGGCGATCAGCTCCATAATGCTGAAGGGCTTGGTCATATAGTCGTCGGCGCCGATATCCAAACCCAGTACCCGGTCCAGTTCTGTGGAGCGGGAGGTGAGCAGCAGCGTCGGTACGTAGAGTTGGTTCTGGCGAATCTTGCGCAGAATCTCCAGGCCGCTGGGGCCCGGCAGTTGGATGTCGAGAATGATAAGGTCCCACTGGCGAGCGAAGGCCTGGCGCATGCCGTCGTGGCCGTCCAGGGCGCAGGTAACCTCGGCGCCCAGATCGCGCAGGTGCAGCGCCAGCAGCTCCGACAGATCCTTTTGGTCTTCTACGATCAGTATCTTTTTGTGTTCCACGACAAGGCCCCCATCGACTTCGGATTATCCTAGACCACAAAAATCACAGAATTCTCACGAAGCGGATCTTTTTGGCGATTTTTTTTCAGCTTTTGTGACCCTTGCGCAATGGGGCTGTGAGGCCTGCTCGGTAGTGTGAACCCATGCATACGGCGCGGCCGTGTCATGAAAGTTCACTGACTAATTCGATGAGAGGAAAATTATGAAAGCAGGAAATCTACAAAAAGTTGCGGTACTGATGGCGGGTGCGGCGTTTTCTTTGAGCGCGGCAGCCAAAGACGGCGTTTACGTATCGGGTTTTGTATTAAACACTACCCAGGAGCACTCCATTGAGCGCAATACCGGCACCAATACCACACCGAGTATTACCAGCCTGAGCGAGGAGACCGATCTGGGGTTTGGTCTGGCGCTGGGTTACAAAAAGCACATTGATGAAAAAGTGTTTGTGGCGGTTGAAGGTTTCTACAACAAGGAGAGTGCTGAGACACGCAATCTCAATAATCTGCTGGTGACCGAAGTCGACCTGGAATCTACCTACGGTGTAAACCTGAAACTGGGCTTTGATGTGACGCCTGAGTTTTCGGTGTACGGTTTTATCGGTTCTACCTGGGTGGATATCGATCTGCACAATTCCTACCCGTTTGCACCGCCTATGCGCAGTGGTTCCGAGACGGAATCTGAAGTGAGCTACGGTTTCGGCATAAGCTATCAGCTGTCTGATCAGTTGGCCGTGGTGGGTGAGTACACTCAGCTGAACGATCTCGACTTCGACCCGCTGCCGGAAGTAGCCGTGCCGGGAAAAATCAATCCCAACGAGTTGGATCTGAGTAGCTGGAAGGTGGGCTTAAGCTATAGCTTCTAAACAACTTTAAAAGAACGAAAGGGAGCAGACTCCCTTTATTCTTTTGTTTTAAGCGTCATTCCGGCTTTCGCCGGAATGACATCTTCGGTATTACGGTTCAGATCAGCGTCGCCAGAATCGCATAGCTGGCATAGCCAAAGCCAATGGTGGCCGGCAAAAACCCGGAGCACACCAGAATTTTTCCGGCCAGCGTATCGCTCTGACCGGTTTTGGGGTCGATGGCTTTTAGAATAAAACCAAACGGATTGTAGATAACGCCAAAACAGAGAATGGCGATTACGGCTGAAGGCAGTGCGATGCTCAAATGCTCGCAGGCAAAGTAGAAGGCGATCAGCAGTGTCGACATCATCAGGTAGTCGATGTGGGCGCGAATCAAATTCTGTGTTGCGGGAAATACTTTTTTCAGAGACTTTACCCGGCCGTAGATAATCAACGTGGCGACCCACGCCAGAGCCAGTGACAGAAGCATCACAAAGGCTGCGGTGGCCAGTAGCCACTCCATGGAAATCGTACTAAAACTAAAGCTAAGTTGTGTGGTTTCTATCGATGCGTTCATTATTGTTATTCTGCTATTAAAGATGATTCGGAAAAGGGATCGTCATTCTAGTTCAGTAGCGAAGCTAGTGGAAAGCTGACTTAGCGAATCAAACCGGCTCGGGCGCCCATAATGCGGGTTAGCTCGTGTTCCAGCTGTGGTTTTATATCTAAGTATCGTTTGGAAATAACGGGGTAGAAGTAGTCCTGGCGTACATCGGCGATTTTTTCGATAGAGCCGTAAAAGTTCATATGCTCCGCCAAGTGCTCTGCGGTATGGGAGTAACCTACCCAGTAATCGATTCTTCCCAATACCAGTGTCTTTATACCCAGGTCTGGTCTTAGGAACGAAATGGTGTTGATGGGGCCGTAATCTTTCAGGTAACTCTCGGCTACGCCGTTCCCTCTTAGGTAACCGACATTGGCGTCTTTGATAAACAGACTCGAAGGGTCCTCTGGTTCGCCGATCTTTCGGTTTTTCCACACGGAGGTGTAGGGATCGCCAACGGGTGAGTTAACCACCACCATATTGTACTCATCGGCGACCGCGCTAAAGGACTTCAGGCGTATGCAGGTGCCGTCGTACTTATCTGAGTTCTTAAGTTCATAATTCTCACGCCTGCCGTTCAGATAGTGCATTTCAAAATCATAGCCAAGGGCGCCAAAGGCCTCGCTAAATACATCAACCAGCATTTGCCACTGTGGCAGGTTGGTGGGAATGCGGCAGGAGAAAAGAATCCGCGACTGTGCTTGCGAAATGCTGGAAAAGCCCAGCACAACAGTCAGGAGAAGAGGTGTCAGTCGATGTATGGGGCGAGTGCTCATACGCGCAGTATAGTCGCTGATCCCGGCCCGGGCCGGGATCGGAGCTTCGCCTTAGAAGGGTACGTCATCGTCTTCGTACAGGGATGAGGGCGGTGCCTGGTTAAAATCGGGAATGCCCGGGTCTTGATCCTGAGCCTGCGATACCGGCTGTACACGCCAGGCCTGCAAGCTGTTAAAGCATTTCTCGGGTTTACCTGCCGGTGACCAGAGGCGACCGGAAAGATTGAAGTGCACTAGGATTTCGTCACCCAGGTTGTAGGCATCCATAATGCCGCACTTGTCTTTGATCAGCTCCAGAGCGATGTAATTGGGATAGGCCGGGTTCTCACCTTCGCCCGTGAGCTTGATAACAAACTCGCGCTTGGTAAAACCGTTGCTGCCGTATTCCATGGTGTCGCCAATGGAGTGGATCTGGCCCTGGATTTGAAAACTTTGTGACATAAATTATTCCTTGGTGCTTCGTAGGTTTGCTATACGCCAGCCTCAAAAACCGTCGCTTCGCAATTTTCGTCGTTCCCGATATAAACGTCATTCCCGCCATTCCCGCGAAAGCGGGAATCTCAGGAGAGGATCTTCGTGATCACAAGGTTCCCGCTTTCGCGGGAATGACGTTTACTTATAATTTCTGAACGTGCTCCAGTCAGTGCGGTTAATCGATTAGGGAATACTGCGAATCTGAATAGCGTCGACGCCAACGCCTTCCAGAACGTCTGAAATCACCACGACCTTATCGCCGGATTCAAAACCGCGACGTTCCTTCAATACATTGAAGGCTTTCATCAGGGTCTTCTCCGGGTCTTGACTGAACTCCAGGCGGAACGGGTACACGCCGCGGTTAAGTAGCAGCTGGCGACGAGTGCGGTTATCGTTACTGAAAGCGTAAATTGGTGTGCTTTCCGGGTGGCAGTTGGTGACGTAGTTGGCCATGCGTCCACGACGGGTAATCACCACGATGCCCTTGGTTTTTAGCGCGTTGGTCAACTGTACTGCGGCGGCGGCTAGGTGCTGTTTGTCGTTGTCGATTTTCAGGTTCTTGGAAAAATTCAGACCGTGATCGTTTTCCGCGGTGCGGGCAATCTTGTTGAGCATTTCCACACACTTGACCGGATATTTTCCGATGGTGGTCTCACCGGACAGCATAATGCAGTCGGCGCCTTCGTAGATGGCGTTAGCTACGTCGGTTACTTCGGCGCGGGTGGGGATGGGATTGTCGATCATGGATTCCAGCAAGTGGGTAGCGACAATCACGCGTTTGCCATGCTCGGCGCACAGGCGCACCATGCGGCGCTGCTCGTTGGGCAACAAGTCGACGCTGATCTCTACACCCAGGTCGCCGCGTGCCACCATCACGCCGTCGGATTCTTCGATGATTTCTTCCAGGTTGCGCACGCCTTCCTGATCTTCAATCTTTGAGATGATTTTAATCTTGTTGGCTTTCTCGCCGAGCAGCTCACGCAGTTCGCGTACATCATTGGCGGTACGTACAAAAGACAGGGCGATGTAATCCAGCTCCTGTTCCATGGCGAAAAGAATGTCTTTGCGATCTTTTTCGGTAATGGCCGGCAGGTTGACGCGAATACCCGGCAGGTTTACATGGCGCTTACTTTTCAGAACGCCGCCGTCGATAACTTTACAGCGCAGGGTGGGTTCCTGCTTTTCCAGAACTTCGAGATTGATCAGGCCGTTGTCCACGGTGATCATATCGCCCACGGCAACGCTGTCGACCAGATCGTCGTAATTGATGTGAATAGAAGTCTCTTCCACATTGTCGCTGCCGCGTACGCTGATGGTGATCTCGTCGCCTTCATGCAGATTCAGTTCGTCGGCAATGTCGCCGGTGCGAATCTCCGGGCCCTGAGTGTCCATCAGGATGGGGATCGGGAATTTGACCTTCTTATTAAGGGTCTGGATGGCGCGAATGACCTTGGCGTGAGACTCGTGATCACCGTGAGACATATTCAGGCGCACCACGTTCATGCCGGCGTTGTACAACTTCTCCAGCATATCGAACGATTCAGTGGCGGGGCCAATGGTACAGATGATCTTGGTCTTTCTCATGGATGCGCGTCTCCTTTGACGACTTGTGTTCTCTGATGTCAGCTTTTACGGAGCGTCATTTAATTGGATCAGAATGAGCAATTTAAATGTTCGCCTATGCTGCACACGAATGTGCTGCCATGAGCCTATCGCTCATGCGAGCCAGACAAGTTTACGACTGCTGCTGATTCCACTCAATGCACTCTGCCAGAGTGACGCCACGGCCGCCAAAAATATCCAGCGCACTGCCGATGGTGAGATCGACTTTGCCGTTGGACAGTTGGTGGACGCGTTTCAAATCACTGATGGAACGGGCGCCACCGGCATAGGTTACGGGTATATCGGCGTGTTGGCCCAGGAAGCTCACCAATTCTTCATCGATACCCTGTTGCAGGCCTTCGACGTCGGCGGCGTGAATCAAAAATTCGCTGCAGTGCTGCCCCAGTTCCTTGAGGGATTCTTCGGTGATGGTCGTGTCCGTAACGGTCTGCCAGCGGTCGGTGGCAATGTTCCAGCCGCCATCGGTGCGGCGACAGCTGAGATCCAGAATCAGTCGATCAGTGCCGGTCTCGGCCTTGATGGTCTCTAAACGCTTCCAGCTGAATTGGCCGCCTTCGAATAAATAAGAGGTAACAATCACGTGAGAGGCACCGGCTTCCAGATAGCTGGTGGCGTTCTCGTTGTTGACGCCGCCGCCAAACTGCAGGCCCTGTGGCCACGCGGCCAGTGCGGCCAGCGCTTGCTCCTGATTGCCCGGGCCGAGAGCTATGACGTGACCGCCGCGCAGGTCGTACTGCTTGTAGAGATCGGCGTAGTAGGGCGCGTCGTAGTTGCTGACAAAGTTGGTGTCGGCGCCGTCGTCATTGAGGCTGCCGCCGACAATTTGCTTGACCTGACCTTGGTGCAGGTCGATGCAGGGGCGAAACAGGGTCACTGAACTCTCCGTCAATTTAAAAAGCAATTATATACCGGCAGCGCTATGGGCACCTCTGAATAATGTGATATTTCAGCGAAGGGCCGGAATTCCGGTGTGGTCCGACGGGTGAAATTCAGCGTATCAGATTATGGCCGTCGATGATCTTATGCCATAGTGTAAATTGGCTCTAACAGCTGACATATTTATGTTGTACATTTCTCAGAAATGACCCATTAAGGATGATTATTGTGAAAGCTATCAGAATCCAGGAATTCGGTTCACCTTCAGTTATGGAGTTGGTGGAATTGGATCCACCACAGCCTGGTGTGGGTGAAGTTTTGGTGACCGTATCCGCGGCATCGGTCAATCCTATCGACTACAAGATTCGCGAGGGCTCGCATTTGCTGTGTCCTTCCATGGATTTGCCCGCGGGCTTGGGTTTTGATTTCAGTGGCAAGGTCATCGCTTGTGGTGTCGGTGTCGACAATCTGGTGGTGGGCGATGCCGTGATCGGCATGGTCGGTTTTCCCGCTTCCGCCTGCTCCTATCAGGAGCAGCTCACGGTTTCTGCCGAGGCCTGCGTCAAGGTGACTAATGCCAAAGATCTGCCCGCCATGGCCGGCTTGCCTCTGGCGGGTCTGACCGCTTGGCAGGCAGTGCACACCGTAGGCCAGTTACAGAGTGGTCAGCGAGTGCTGATTCACGCCGCCGCCGGTGGCGTCGGCAGCTTTGCGGTTCAGCTTGCCAAGGCGCTCGGGGCACATGTTATCGTCACTGCGTCCGAACCCAAGCACGCAATGCTGCAAGGGCTTGGCGCCGATGAGTGCATCGACTATCGCGCCGCACCGTTTCAGGAGCAGGTAGAGCCGGTGGATCTGGTGATTGATTTGGTGGGCGGTCAGGTGGGGGTGGATTCCCTGGCTGTGGTAAGAGACGGTGGTTTGCTGGTGACCGTGCCCTCTGCCACACGTGAACATGTGTTGGCGGCGGCTGAAGCGGCTGGTGTTAAAGCAGAATTTTTCCTGATGCAATACGACGTCGCAGCTTTGACCAATATGGCCGAGCAGGTGGCTAAGGGAGAATTGCAGATTCTGGTGGGTGGGCGCATGCCTCTTTCCCAGGCGGATCTCGCCCATGAAACCATCGAGGCCGGTCACACCACTGGCAAGTTGCTGCTGTTGCCCTAGGGCCTGTCGACAGGCCCTAAATCTGCTACCGCGCCCGGCGCGTCATAAATTGACGTCCAGGCCCCATTTCTTCCAGAGCCGGTCTAGAGTTCCGGCCGCTTGCATCTGTGACAGCCACTGATTGATGGTGGCTACTGAGAGAGGGTGGCCCTGGCGGATCAATATGGTGTGGTGGTAGTGCTGGTCTTTCTTGTTGGAGATCAGCAGCTTTTTCGCCTGCTCTGGGTTGTCACTCAAAAACATTTTCAAATACGACTGGGTGACCACTGCAATATCGCCGCGCCCGCCCAGTAGCATCTTGATGCTGCTCTCGTTGGAGTCGGTAAAACGAATCTGAAAATTCTGCTTTAGAAAATTCGTATCGTTGTTCATTCCCGCAAAGCCGTAGTGGTAGCCTTCAATGCCAATAATGGTCTTGGTGTGGAGGTCATCGAAAAACTCCTGTCCGCGTCCACCTTGCTGGTGGGCGATATAGACTTCACCGCCTTCCAGATAGACTTTGCTGGCGTCCACCGGCCTGCTTTCCCAGCCCCATTGCCGGCTTTCAAACAGCATCATGTCGAACTTGCCGTGATCAAAGGCCTTGAAGCGTGCGGTGGGGGTGGTGCGGAATACCCTGAACTGGAACCGGGTCTGATGCTGATTCAGCAGTTTGATGAAATCGTGAATAACACCCTTGGCGGTGTATTTGTTGATCTGCCGTCCGGACGGGGAAAAGGTCTGGATGTCGACATGCTTGTTCGCCTTGTAGGCAAACGGCGCAAACGGATAAACACCCACATAGACCACTTCTCTGGCGCCGGCACTGGCACCTATCAGCAGTGCAAAGCAGCCAATTAGGAGAGATCTGATCATGTAGCAGGTTTCTTGTTATCTAAGTTTTTACGTGTGACGTAATTTTAGTCGTGCTTTGGCGTAAAAACCACGCGGATTTCGTGGGCAATAGCTTAGGGCCTGTTAACACTAATTCTGATACTTCTGCTGGAGACTATTTTCGCTCCCAGTCAGGCGGTATGAGCGCCATTTAGTTGTTCTAAATAAGCGAATTCCAAC
>Ga0256829_1003222_pt1 | contig 11470 bp, 8 predicted proteins | sample 131447metaG_FD_185979 | JGI IMG/M metagenome (GOLD analysis project Ga0256829, IMG submission 185979) | Hydrothermal vent microbial communities from Lau Basin, Pacific Ocean - 131-447 | ecosystem: Environmental > Aquatic > Marine > Hydrothermal vents | place: Pacific Ocean: Lau Basin | collected... | reverse complement strand
GCACCAATCAAGGCATACTTAGAGTTCGATGCCCAACCAGCCATCAAAATACCATAAATCGATAAACTTGAAATCGCCATCACATACAATACACCCACATTCAAATCGGCAATTGCCATCACATGTGCTGTTTCCCACAAACCAAACAATGTTGTCTCACCAAAAGGAACAACAGCAAATGCCAACAACGCTGGCATCAAAGCCATGACAGGAGCTGCTACAAATAAAAACTTATTCGCATTTGTTGGAATAATTGTTTCTTTTAAAAATAGCTTTAAACCATCAGCTAAAGGCTGCAATAAACCAAAGGGACCCACACGATTACAACCTTGACGAACTTGAATCCAACCAATAATTCTACGCTCAGCATAAGTAATATAAGCCACAGAGAGCGCAACAGGAACAACAATCGCCAAAATCTCTAGAGCCCAAATGCCACCTTGAATGACCATATCCAACCAAGTCATGATTGACCTCCCTGCAAATCAACACTGGTTTCACCAGACAAGTCGCCCGCTACACCGCGTTTAGCCACAAACAAAACACCAGGGGAAACATCTTCTCGAGTACCTACCTCGAAAGATTCTACACCCGTATTGGATAAAACTGCTAACTTACCCTGTTCCAAACCAAGCTCTTTTAAAGTCTCAGGGTGTACAATCACGTCATCCAAAGCATGAATCCGCCCAGCTTCACTTAACAACTCAGAAGCACGTGCCCATGCACCTTCTCGGTACATCGAATACCTACCTACCACATCCAGAGCTTTGGCTGCATTCAAACTTGCCATATTTGGTAATGTTGCACCTTTATTACGAGATGAAGGTATGAATACAGATTTTGCACTCTCACCAGCCCATACATTTGCTAAATCAGCACATGATGGGGCACGACTACTAATCTCCCCACGAATTTCATCCAAGTTTACAGCAGGAACATCGTGACCTAGAGCTTGCACCAAACGCATCATCACTTTCCACATTGGACGTTCTTCACCAAGTGAACGCAAAGGATTCTCTGCTACTCTTACCCTGCCTTCCATATTAATAAATGTACCTTCAACTTCAGAGTAAGCTGAAGCAGGTAGTTGTACAGTAGCGTACTGACCCATATCACCAGAAATCGCTGCGATCTGAACGAGATCAACTTTTTCTAAAGCGGCTTTCGCCTGACGAGAAAACAACCCATCACCAACGGGGTCGCTTCCTACAAGAAGTAAGGCATCCAAGTCACCTTGACTTGCCGCATCAAACAGCGCACCTGCCGATGTACGAACATCACCGAATACATCTGACAACAACTGGGCATTCATACCCTCAGGCAGTAAATTTCGACCATCTTTACCAACTTCGGTGTGACCCGCTGCACGCATCAATAAATCTAAACCATGTATCAATGCTGCTGCATCCTCATGGCAACGAATCTCTTCACCAACCAACATGGCACAGGAATCCGCAATCAAAGCATCTGCCAATAGCTTTCCAGCTTCATGTCTAGCATCTACTTTTGCCAGCCAAGCATCCATGCCTGCAGCAAGTTTACCCAGTTCTGTAAGTTGCACCATGGCACTGGCAATCACAGCATGCCAATCACGAGGACGAATCAAAGCATCCACAGCAATATCTGCGTTTGTACGATAATGCATTGCACCAATACGCGTAATAGGTTTACCAGCATTGGCACGTTTACGTAAACGCTGCATCAAAATGGGCAAACGCTGACGAATATCAGAGCCAAGAACCACCACCTGACCAGCGTTTTCAATCGCCTTGGTGGACATAGACAAACCTTCTTCAAAAGCAAAAGGACGGGTATCTCTACGGTGTAATTCAAAAGCAACTTGCGCATCAGTAAAAGCTGCATCACGCAACAAACGAATAGCAGTTAAACCTTCCACACTCCAATCAGGTGAGAACACAATACCTACGCGTTTGCCTTTTAAAAGTGAAACAGCTTTGGAAATCGCATCATCCCATGATACATCAACCAAAGCTTCACCTTGACGCACCCGTGGTTTTAACAAACGATTATCAGAGCGAAACGCATCATAAACATAACGCCCACGGTCACAAATCCATGGTTCAACACCATCTGTAGCAGGACGAATCCGCATGACCTCATCATTTCTCGACTCAATAGTGATGTCGCAGCCTTGTGGACACTGTGTGCATGTACTTTTGTGTCTTTTCATTTCCCAAGGGCGTGATACATCATGCGAAGGTTTATCCAACAATGCCCCTACTGGACAAATATCACTTAAATTACCTGAAAGTTCTGATTCCAAGGCATCTTCAACAATACCTTCAATCAACATGTGATCACCGCGGTTCAGCACACCCATATCGCCAGTACCTGCAATTTCATCAGCAAAACGGACACAACGTGTACAGTGAATACAACGGGTCATACAGGTATTCACAAATGGTCCTAAATCTTTATCCGTTGGAATACGTTTAGCCTCGGTGTAACGGCCTTTGCCTTCACCATGCTCAACAGCATAATCTTGTAATTTACATGCACCACCTTGGTCACATACAGGACAATCCAAAGGGTGATTGATCAACAGGTATTCCATCATCATGGCTCTGTCTTTTTCCAGACCCTCTGAGTGGGTAATTACTTTCATACCCTCCGCCACAGGCGTACAGCATGATGCCAAGGGCTTAGGCATACCTTCAATTTCCACCAAACACATACGACAGTTGGCAGCTACCGACAACTCAGGATGATAACAAAAATACGGAACATCCACACCATTTTCGCGACAAGCTTCCAAAATGCTAGTGCCCGCAGGAACTGTCACTTCTTCGTCATTAATAAACAACTCTGTCATGATGATTTCTCCGCAAGTTTAGCTTCAACTTCTTCTGGGAAGAATTTCAACATAGACAATACTGGTGCTGCCGCACCTTCAGCCAAAGCACAAATTGTTCGGCCTGCCATATGTGTTGAAGCATCTTTTAATACTTTAATATCAGCTTGTGTACCTTCACCTGCATCCACACGATTCAAAATGCGCTCTACCCAACCCGTACCTTCTCGACATGGTGTGCACTGTCCACATGATTCATGTGCATAAAAATGTGCCAATCTTCGTGTAACGGCAACAACATCAGCCGTTTCATCCATAATGATAATTGCACCCGAGCCTAAAAAAGAACCTGCTTTCATAATATCATCATATGTTAGCGGTACATCATAATGTTCACCCATAAGCCAAGGCGTAGATGAACCACCCGGAATCACTACCTTAGGTACTGTTCCATGCTGCAATCCGCCACAGAAGTCTTCTACCAACGTACGTAAACTTGTTCCCATAGGCACTTCATAGTTACCTGGTTTGTTCACATGGCCTGATACAGAAAAAATCTTACAACCTGTATTATTAGGTTTACCAATTGCCGCATGCCATGCGCCACCATGCTCTAAGATTGCAGGTACAGTCGAGATTGTTTCAACATTATTCACCACTGTTGGACAACCGTAAAACCCTTCAACTGCAGGAAATGGCGGTTTAAAACGTGGGCGACCAGACTTGCCTTCCAACGATTCAATCAAAGCAGTTTCTTCACCACAAATGTATGCACCTGCACCACGGTGCATCATCAAATTCATGGAGAAACCTGTGCCTAAAATATTATCTCCCAAAAGGTTAGCAGCGTAGGCCTCATTAATAGCTTCGCACATCACATTGTACTCGTGCAAAAACTCGCCACGCACATAGATATACGCATCTTTCACACCCAATGCAAAACCAGCCATAATCATACCTTCAATCAACAAATGTGGATCAAAACGCATAATATCTCTATCTTTAAATGTACCTGGCTCACCTTCATCTGCATTACAAAGGAGATAAGTTGGCTTACCTGTATTTCGTGGTACAAAAGACCACTTTAAACCTGTAGGGAACCCAGCACCACCACGCCCTCTTAGCCCAGATGTTTTTACTTCATCAATAATTTTATCAGTATCAAACTCATTAAGTACAGTAGGTAAAAAAGCATAAGCACCATGCTTTTTCGCCACTTCAAGCTTATGCATATCCTTCACTTCAATATTATCAAAGCAGATACGTTGTACTTTCTTAGGATCAGAAGAAATCATAATTAAATCGCCTCTCCTGCACGTACTTTCGTAATTAAAGCTTCCATGGATTCTGCCGTTGCCTTTTCGTGGTAAATATTATTAACTTGTACCACAGGTGCACCAGCACAAGCGCCTGCACACTCCACCTCGGCAATCGAAAACAGCCCATCTTCAGTAATTTCACCTGGACCAATGCCCAAAGTTTCCTTCATTTGTGCATACAATGCATCTGCGCCATTAAGCATACAGCTGGCATTGGTACACACTTCCAACAAGTATTTACCATGCGGCTGTTCTTTGAACATGGTGTAAAAAGTAACCACTTCACGAACTTCCATCAGACGTAACTTTAATACATCTGCGACCATTTGCTGTGTATCCATGCTTAAATAACCAAAATCTTGTTGTGCCATATACAATACAGGCATTAATGCAGATTTTGCACTCGGGTAGCGTTTTACCAACGCATCAATTTCTGCCAAGCGCTCTTCGCTAAACTTTGGCATCTCTGAAGCACTCATCGATCCACCTCACCAAACACAATATCCTGCGTACCCAAAATGGTTACCACATCTGCCAACATATGCCCTCTTGCCATGTAATCCATAGCTTCCAAATGAGCAAACCCTGGTGCACGAACTTTCATACGGTATGGCTTGTTGGAGCCATCGGCCACAATATAAACACCAAACTCACCCTTAGGATGCTCTACAGCGGCATACACTTCACCTTCAGGTACATGATAACCTTCCGAGAAAAATTTAAAGTGATGAATCAAAGATTCCATATCATCTTTAATGGTTGCCCTTGGAGGATTGGTAAATTTGTAATCATCCACTTTTACTGGGCCATCATTCTCTTTTAACCATGCCACACATTGTTGAATAATACGGTTAGATTGACGCATCTCTTCAACACGAATTAAATAGCGGTCATAGCTATCGCCAGTTGCACCGATAGGAATATCAAAATCCATTTTATCATAAACATCATAAGGCTGTGTTTTACGCAAATCCCAAGCCACGCCTGAACCACGAATCATAGGCCCTGTAAAACCCCAGTCCAAAGCTGCGTCTTTATCTACAACACCAATGTCTACAGTACGTTGCTTCCAAATACGGTTTTCTGTAAGCAAAGTTTCATACTCATCCACATGACCTATAAAACGCTCTGTAAAACCTTGGATTTTACCCAGCAGCCCTTCAGGTAAATCACGTGCCACACCACCAGGACGAATATATGCTGCATGCATACGCGCACCCGATACTTCTTCATAATAATCGAAAATATCTTCACGCTCACGGAAGCAATATAAGAATACGGTCATTGCACCAATATCCAATGCCGCTGCACCAAGCCATAGCGTATGATTAAGAATGCGCGTTAACTCAGCATACATCACACGAATATATTGCGCACGCTCTGGTGGTGTAATGCCCAAGAGCTTCTCCACACCCAATGCATACGCATGTTCATTGGCCATCATGGATACATAATCTAGCCTATCAAAATACGGGATATTTTGATTGTATGTTTTATATTCAAAAAGTTTTTCTGTGCCGCGATGCAATAATCCAATATGCGGATCAGCGCGCTCCACCACTTCACCATCTAACTCTAACACAAGGCGCAATACACCATGCGCAGATGGATGTTGTGGTCCAAAGTTTAGGGTATAATTCTTAATCTCAGCCACGGTCAACCCCCGGCCATGTTCTTGGAATCAACACTCGGTTTTCCAGTTTGTTTGGCTTATATACACAGCGCCATTGCGCCTCATCAAAGAATATCTCTGCATGACCCACTAACGGGAAATCTTTACGCAACGGGTGACCCTCAAATCCATAGTCGGTCAACAAACGACGTAAGTCTGGATGATGGTTAAAAATCACACCATACATATCAAAAGCTTCACGCTCAAACCAATTGGCTGTCGACCATACCTCTGTTACAGAATCCAGCATCTCGCGCTCATCCACCAATACTTTCACACGCAAACGTTTATTCTGCGAAACAGAAAGCAAATGGTATACAATTTCAAAGCGCGGTGTTTCCTCATCATGTGATGGGTGCTCTGACATATCAACACCGCACAAATCAATCATTTGCTCATAAGCCAATTCTGATTTTAGCACATGACATACTTCAACAATGCTTGCTTTATCTATGACCAATAATGGGCAATCAATACCCTCTTTCACTTGAGCAACAGCATCACCAAATTTCTCTTGTAGTGATACAAACTCAGATAAAACGTTTTCTTTTTGCGTTATTTCTTCATTCATAACCATTACCGTGCAATCGTATTGGTACGTTTAATTTTTTCTTGCAGTTGAATAAAACCATACAACAAAGCTTCTGCAGTTGGCGGGCAACCAGGCACATAGATATCAACAGGAACCACACGGTCACAACCACGTGTAATCGCATATGAATAATGATAGTAACCACCACCATTAGCACATGACCCCATAGAAATCACCCAGCGCGGCTCAGACATCTGATCATAAACCTTACGTAATGCTGGTGCCATTTTGTTACAAAGCGTACCTGCAACCACCATTACATCGGACTGACGAGGACTAGGACGAAATACGATACCAAACCTATCCAAATCATAGCGTGATGCACCGGCATGCATCATTTCCACAGCACAACAAGCCAAACCAAATGTCATAGGCCACAATGAACCAGCACGTGCACCATTAATAAGTTTATCTGCTGTTGTTGTGATAAACCCTTTATCGAGAAGACCTTCTATTCCCATTGCAAAGCCCCTTTATTCCAGGCGTAAATATATCCAACCAAAAGAATCAGTAAAAACATCATCATCTCGATAAATCCAAAAATGCCGATTTGATCCAAGACCACAGCCCAAGGGAAAAGAAATGCTGTTTCCAAATCAAAAATCACAAAAAGAATTGCCACAAGATAAAAACGAACATCGAAATGCATGCGCGCATCTTCAAACGCTTCAAAGCCACATTCGTATGCCGAAAGCTTTTCTGCATCAGGCCGTTGCTCAGCAACCACCATAGTTAGCATCAAAGGCATAATGCCCATGCCTAATGCTATTAAAATAAATATAAAAATTGGCACATAATTGCTGGCCAAATAATCGAGCCCCATGCTATCTCCCTCACATTTTAACTATAATGTTCCTGCAGACACCTTCTCTCGCGGTCGGATTGCTAAAGCAGAGACTTAGTTGTGTCAATTTTTTGTGACATGCAACACGCTAAAAACACACATATAAAAACACTAGAATTGCTTGGAAAGGCAAGTTTTAAAACATAAAAAAGGGTCTCACAAAAGCGAGACCCTTAATCAATATCTGTCTGGCGCTGAGGAGGGAGGGGAGGGAGGTAGCGCCAGACGTTGCGAAGTATAAAGCCCCTCTATGACTTTAGCGTGAAAGAAAAATTAAGATTTAATCATCTTGCAGAACGTCTTGATTGAAAAAATGATTTCGCATCCAAAGCAATCGCCAAGGTGGCTGGAATCGCAAATAACGTAATCACAGTGGAGAAAATCAAACCCCATGATAATGCCAAAGCCATAGGCGCTACAAAAGGATCAAACCCACCCCAGCCATAGGCTGTAGGCAATAAACCTACCACAGTGGTGATTGCCGTTAGCATCACCGCCCTAAACCTACGCTTACCACCATGCACAATGGCCTCAAACCAAGGCTTACCATCTTCAAACTCACGCTGAATTAAAACTGCCAAAACCAGTGATGAATTCACCACCACCCCCGTCAGTGCTACAAAACCCATTAACGACATAAAAGACAAAGGCTGTCCATGTAAAAACAGCCCTACTACAATACCAATAACACCAAAAGGAATGGCAAACATGACCAAAAATGGATATGCAATACGATTAAACTGAATCGCTAATATCACAAAAATACCAATCAAGGCAAAAATAAAACTAAAAACTAAACCTTGTACCGACTCATCTGTTTTTTCTTGCTCCCCACCCATCACATACTTCACATTTGCAGGGTCTTGTGAACTTAACCACTCGGCATCTTTACTTTTTACCAAATCATTCAGTGCTTTTGATGTAATGACATCTTCATTCACCTCTGCCGTAACATTCAAAACACGCAAACCGTCTTTGTGCCTTAAACTTGTTAGACCAGGTACCTCCTTAAAGGTCGCTACTTTTTCCAGTGGAACAAGGCCTCCTTGGCGATTAGGTATCAATAACTGTTCAAGTGTATGTACATTTTGTTGCGCCAACTCTGGGAACCGAATGGTCACATCCACTTCTTCAACCCCTTGCTTCAAAGTTGATACAGGAATACCATCAAAAGCTGCACGGACACTTGTAGCAATCGATGCTAGGTCGATATTGGCATAAGCTGCCAACTTCCTATCTACTTCAATATGTATTTCGGGCGAACCTTCACGCAATCCACTCTCTACAGAATGCACACCATCAATACTCTGCAATAACGCCATTAATGCCTGACCCGATTGCATTCTATCTTTATCTGTGCCTGTAATTTCAACTTGCAACGCACGTCCTGTTGGTGGACCACCTTTAAGCATAACATAATTAATATCCACATCTGGAAACTTATCTACCAACCCTGCTTTCACATCATCCATCACCGTATAAGCAGAAATATCTCTATGTGCAAAGGATATTAGAATGACTTTTAAATAACCAAACCTATCTCCGATTTGTTTAAGGGACTCTTGTTCATTGGCTGCATTGTCCCCTGCTACACCCACTGTGGTTTCCAACAAATCTTCCGGCACATGTTTACGTACTTCTTTATCAAGAGCCTGTAATGTTTGGCGTGTTTCGGTCAATGAAGAGCCTGCAGGCAAAGTAACCTGTAAATAAAACTGGTCTTCGGCACCTGGTGGAAACAACTGAAACTTCACCACACCAGCTAAAGCTATTGAGCCAATAAATGCTGCCACAGTTAAAGCAACCGTCACATAACGCAAACGCAAAGCTTTACGCAGCAAAAATTCATACATATTGGTCAACCAAATAAGTACCTTACGCTCTTTAGGGTGTTTATTAGGATTGGCAAAATCTGCAACATGATTGGGTAAGATAAAAATGGCTTCTAACCAAGAAAACATTAGTAAAATCACCACAACAACTGGAATTGAGTAGACAAACTTACCAATAATACCATCCATAAACATCATGGGCAAAAAGGCGACCACTGTAGTCAACACTGTAGCAGTCACTGGCCCTAACAGCTCTTGCGTTCCTTTAATGGCTGCATCTGTAGGTGATAAACCCTTCTCCATATGGTAGGTCGCATTCTCGCCAATAATAATGGCATCATCCACCATCAAACCCAACACAATGATAAAACCAAACATGGTCAATAAATTTAAAGTTGTACCCATTAGGAACAACACCAATAAACCCGAGAAAAAGATAATAGGTAAACCCCAAGCCGTTGTTATAGCCACCGCAGGACGTAAAAATAAAAACAATGTAATCAACACCAATACTAAACCAATCGCACCATTACTTGTTAATACATTCAAACGAACGCGTGTATTAATTGAGAAGTCTTTATATGCACGCACATGAATCGCATCACCATAATGTTTGGGAATCAAGGGTAAATAGGCACGCACATGATCCACAACATCAATAATATCCGCATCCCCTTTTTTCACGACCGTGAAATTAATGGCGGGTTCACCCATAGCATCAACATAACGCCTAGGCTTCTCCAATGTTTGAGTGACATCAGCAATATCTGACAAATACAAAGCCTGACCAAACTCATTGGCACGTATAACCAATGAAGCTGCATCCTTAGCCGATGTAAACTCACCGTTCACTCGAATGGTTTTAATACCTTGCTCTGTATTGAGCTGTCCCCCAGGTGCATTAACATTCCACTTTTGAATAAGCGCAATCACATCGTCCGTAGATACACGGTATTGTTGCATTTTTTCTGGGTTCAACGTGATACGAATTTCTTCTTTCCTATCACCAAAAACATTTACCTTAGACACACCTGGCAAGGCCAATAGATCGTCTTCAATTTTGTTGGCGATATGCTTGAGTTTTAAGGCTGGAATATCACCAAAAATTGAGAGTGAAATAACTGGTGTTTGTTCAGATTTAATCTCTTTTACAAAAGGGTCTGCAGGTAAATCATCAGGTAAAACTGCACGATTAACTGCTTGCTGTACATCAGAGACAAACCGAGAACGGTCTGTATAATTAGGGTCAACTTGAATCAAAATCTCCATGGTGCCTGGGTAAGACGTTGATGTTGTTTTCTTTATCCCATCAATACCCTTAAGCTCACGCTCAATCGGCATGGTTACCAACTGCTCCAACTCTTGTGGTGATGCTCCAGGATATGCTGCACCAATCACCACCAAATCAAAGTTCACACTAGGGAATGCTTCACGCTGAATATTCATCGCTGCATAAATACCACCGAGTAACAACATGCCCGACAGCATATTTACCATAAGTCCGCGTCTTACAAAAAATGCAATCATACTATTCATTGCGCTTCCCCTTGTGTTTTCCCTAACAACTCAGGCAACTCACCTACTGCCAAAGCTAACTTATACTCTGTTAAACCAAGACTAACCCGCTGAATAGCTTCACGAAGCTGTGCTGCCCTTAAATCACCTTCAAATTGAATCACTGCAGATGTTGGCGTTCGTCCTTTTTGATAACGCTCCATTTCTGCTTGGTACTTTTTCTTTTCGGCTTTTACTTGTGCTTCGGATGCCTTAAGCGTGGTTTTGGCACTGCGCAAGTCATTCAACAGCGTGGCGATTTCTGTCTGTAAATCCATCTCAGCTTTGTGACGCTCAATCTTAATGCTCTCTAGCGCCAATACGCCTTTTTGCACCGCAGCATGGCCACCTTTATTATCCAACACATCACTAAATTCAACACTGATGCCAATATATCTATCATGTACAGGGTTAAACCCTCGTGTAAAAGCTGTGCTTGCACTACCATCCAAAGCCCGAGTACCCACCTTTCCAATCAAGTCTAATTGATAATCATCTGAGGTTTGCGCTAAGCTCAGTTGCGCTTCTGCTGCCTTATACTGCGCCGCTAGTACTTGAAATACAGGGCGTTTAGATTCTGCTTTAGCCAACATTTTTGATACTTCCTGTAATTGAACCTTAGGTGAACTGAACTTCACAACAAGTGGTGTATTAGCCTCTTGGTACATCAAACGATTTAACGCCGTTTGTGCAGCTCTTTTATCCGCCTTGGCTTGCGCCAACTGCAGCTTTCTTGCTGCCAATAGGGCTTCAGTCTGGTAACGGTCTGCTTTTTCTACCAAACCAAAACTCTCTCGCTTCTTTTGATTTTCTAAAAGCTGAGTTGCCCGCAATACCGCATCCTT
>Ga0256829_1003221_pt1 | contig 11471 bp, 10 predicted proteins | sample 131447metaG_FD_185979 | JGI IMG/M metagenome (GOLD analysis project Ga0256829, IMG submission 185979) | Hydrothermal vent microbial communities from Lau Basin, Pacific Ocean - 131-447 | ecosystem: Environmental > Aquatic > Marine > Hydrothermal vents | place: Pacific Ocean: Lau Basin | collected... | reverse complement strand
GCACCTGCTGGGAGTTTATGCACTTCATTGATAATATCAGAGGCACTCATTTGCGAGATAGTTTTCCCACATTTATGGCAATGCTGTACCCCAACACGAGCATATAAAAGTCGAAAATAATCATATATCTCAGTAATTGTTCCCACAGTCGAACGTGGATTTTTTGAAGTTGTTTTTTGGTCAATGGCGATAGCAGGAGTAAGCCCCTCTATCTTATCGACATCAGGTTTGCCTACACGGTCAAGAAATTGGCGTGCATAGCTAGAGAGCGATTCCATATAACGGCGTTGTCCCTCAGCATAGAGTGTATCAAACGCAAGAGTAGATTTTCCACTCCCACTTATCCCCGTCATTACAACCAACTCATTTTTTGGTATAACTAAATTAATGTTTTTTAGATTATTCTCTTTTGCACCTGTGATAGTGATAACATCTTTTTTCTTCAAATTTACCCTTTTATATAGCTTTACAATCTGTTTTTTTCTTATACTTTATATCTAAAAGTTCAAAATGTTTTCTAGCATAGGCTATCTGCCATTTTTCTCGACCTCTTAAATCTCTCTCATTGGTAGAACCTTTTGTCTCTATAACAAAAGAACCCTCACTCTCATCTAACTTTATAAGAGCGAAGTCAGGGTTATAAGTTCCAAGTGGTGTTTTTATCTTAAACCTTTTTGGCAGTTTTGTAAAAAACTTAAAATTTCTATCTGCACAGTTTATAAACTCTCTCTCTATTTCAGAATCCCATTGCTCAGAACTATAGAGTCCTCTTTGTGTCTCTTCTAAATCATACCCCTCTATTGTATCCATAAAAACATTACTAAACTCATAAAAATCATCAACTTTTTTATAAATAAGTCCATCTCTACTCAACATCTCATACATGGTATCTTCAAAAGCGATAAGTGCTTCTTTCACATAAGCATCACTATTTTTCACAAACTCTTGAGTAAACCTACTCAATCCAAACTCTTCAAATATTTCGATTATTGTTTTACGAGAAAGCCCTATCTTCTCTTCTAACAACATTACTATATTTGGTAGCTCCTCTTCATGCTCTAGTTTTATATGTTTTTCATCTTCCACAAAAGCATCCAGCTCACTCTTAAGAGTCCCAAACTGTTTCACAATTCTCTTCTCTCTTACCTCAATAGTAGCAAGTTTAGCAATCACTTCCTCTTTATACCGTGAACTATCTAAACTAATCTCATAAATGGTTTTCTGTTTTAACTTCTTCCAAAGCTCTTGAAACTCTTTCATCTCTGCCATCTCTGGGCGAACTTTTGCACTTTTTCTCTTTTTGAGATTATTTGGTTTTGCTCCACTTGAAACGCCACTTACTTCATACTCCAGTTGCAGACCTCTAGCGAACTCATCGAAGCTCTCATTTGCTATGACTGTGAGTCTATTGATGCTTTTATCGTTTACTCTCTCACCATCTCTATTGACAGCGAGTCTCACACCTCGACCTAATATCTGGCGTTTTTTCATCCCTGACTTCGTGTCATTGAGTGTGGTTATAAAAAAAACATTGGGATTATCCCACCCCTCTTTTAAAGCACTATGAGAAAATATAAAACTGACACTCTCATCAAAACTCAAAAGCTTCTCTTTCTCTTTCATTATCAAGTCATAAGTCTTTTTAGCAAGTTTTCTATCGCTATCGTTACTCTTTAGAACATCCACAAAACCACTCTTGCGTTTAGCAAAGTAAGCGGCATAAATATCTTTGGCATTTATATCTCTAAAACTTACGTACTCTTTTTTAAGTCGCTCAAACTCACTACAGAAGTAGCGCTCTATCCACCCCTCTTCCTCTTCTAAAAAGTTTGCGACCTTATCTACAAAAAAGAGACTTAACACTTTGATCTTTTTCTTCTTTAACTCTTCAAACTTCTGCATGTGTAGTTTTATAGCTTCACTTATCTGCTCTTGTTGGATTTGGCGTTTTATCGCTCCATTTATCTCATGAAGTTCTAGTTTTAAACCATTTTCAAACGCGATAAAAAGCTCTTTAAAATTTATCTCATCTACTAGAAAACCAGTGTAGATAGGATTTTTTGTCTTCTCTTTGAGACTATCGTTGCCTTTTATCTTCACTACCTTTTTCACAAACTCATTTTTATTGTTTACTATAAGTTCAAGTGAAGCGACTGGTCTTTTTGACTTCTTATCTATCTCTATTTTGAGTACATTTATGTAGATGTCATTTATAGTCTGATTTTCACTCAGTGCTAGAACATCTATCTGCTTGACAAGTCCACCCTCTAATGCCTCTTTTGGGCTTAGAGAGTAGAGAAGATTGTAGAGATTTTTATGTGTCGCAGAGTAGCGAAGAGTAAAGAGAGGGTTTAACTCCGATAGTGAAGTTTTGCTTAGCTCACTCTCCATATTTTGTGGTTCATCAAGAATTAAGATAGGGTTTGTCTTTTGCAGGGACTCTTTTGGTGTGCCTACAAACCCCTCTCGTGGCATATTGAGTATAGTTCCCCCGCGTTTAAAACTATCTATAGTCATGACCATGATGTTCAGAGCATCATCTCTTATGAAGTGTTTGAGCGAACCCAAACGCGAAGAGTCATACTCAAAGTAGTCATAAGGAAAATTAAACTCATTTTTGAAATGTTCTTTCATACTTTTGAGCGAGTTCAGCACTCCCTCACGGATGGCGATAGATGGTGTTATAATGATAAACTTACTCCACCCATACTTAGCATACATCTCTAAAATAGTTCTGATGTAAACATAAGTCTTCCCCGTTCCAGTCTCCATCTCTATGGTAAAATCAAGAGACTCCAAAGCATCATTTTTTTCAATGCCATTGAGTTTTTGAATAGTTTGCAGGTTCTCAAAAAGAGTCTCATTGTCGAGTGTCAAAAGGTTAGAGCAGACTGCTTCCCCATCAAATATGTCATACTCATTATCGAGTTTCGATTCTCCTAAAAAGAGGTCAAGAGTCGCACTTATCGCTTTTGTTTGGTGAGGTTGTGAGAGGTATTTTATCTGCATCTATATAAAACTTTCAATAAAATAACGATTACGCTTACAATTAACATGAAATACATCAAACCCATTCTGAGAATTAGATATATATTTTCCATTTGTTGGATTAACAGCAGTCGCTTTAGTAGAAAAAACTATATATTTAACAATAAAATCATCTACTTTTATGTTATGAAATACCTTTAAAATTGATTTTACATATTCAACAAAACAACTACTACTTTTAAATTGACTTATATACCCTGTTGCACCATCTTTTAGTTCACATATAAATATATACTTTTGCTCTTTAATTGTTGTGAATATAACTGCATCATTACCTTTATCTAGACCTTTTTTATTTTCAAAGTAAGGACTTAATTTATGAGAACCTGCACATTTTATATGTTTTGAATCCAACTCAAAACCAAATGTTACACCTTCTGATTCAAACTTCAATAATTCAATTTTTTTACATTTTGCCAATTTATCATTTTCTTTAATATAAAAACTATTCTCACTGGAATCATAATGTTTTAATTGTGCCTTATCATAAATAATCTCTTTTAATATATCATACATTTTCTACTCTTCAATATTAAAAAATATATCATCCATCGAACTTGACAACTCATTTAAAACTTTATCAAATGTTTCAACTTCCATACCCATATCATCTATTGGACAATCTGCCAATTCTCCTATGTTATTGACATAAGAAGTAACCCTATTATAATCCAAAATATCATGCTCCATATAGCCATATTTTTTCATAATCTTTTCTTTATCCGTTATTCGATGTTTTAAACGAATTAAATTATTAAACTCTTTAATCATATAATCACTGTGAGTAGTAATAAATACATCAATACCTTTGTTTGATAAATGAGCTAATAATCTTGTTATTTTTCTATGATTATCTGGGTGTAAATTTAGTTCAGGCTCGTCAATTATAAGTAAGTCACCTTTTTTTGCTGTATGTTTAATGTAAAAATACAATTCAATTAGTGATTTCGTTGCTGAAGATGCAAAGTACATAGGAATCTGTTTTTTATTTTTCTTTGTCATAAAATAGACTTCTTTATTTACAACTTTATAACTACCTTGCAAAATAGCTGTAAAATATTTTGCTATATCTTTATCCCCATATAAAAAACTTTTCTGTTTTGATATACCTTCCCCTAGTTCACGAGTGTAGTCTATATTATGTTTTACAGGCATTGCATATCTTGAGATAGCCTCTTCAAACATTTGAAAAGGATTTATATCATTTCCTTTATTATTTACAATATGTTCAACCATTACATTTTTGTTAATATCTAACTCTTTATAAAATAGAGAAATACCAGTTCTTTCACTTGTTATAATAAAAGGAGTTTTAAAATATTTACTAAAATATATCTCACCTAATGCTTTATTTATTGCTTGTTCTAAAATAAAACGAGGGAGTTGTTTTTTGGTATTAAGTATAGAAATCTCTAAAATGTCACTATCTTCATCTTTTCTCATCTGAAGAACATCTTTTTTTGAAGAGGTCATTGTACTTTCAAACTCTAAATTTAGGTCTAAAGAAAAATTATCTATTTCCACATTAAAGGAGCTGTCTGTAAACCAATCATCATCAACGCTAAAGACATTACCAAGCATACTTGTATAATTTTTTGATAAATTTTCTAAAATATTTTTTACATTCTTAGTAAAATATTTTAACTCAATACTACAAAAACCATTATCATTTAACTCTTTTATATAGCTATTTGAAAGATTGAAATCTACTATATCTTTCCACATTGATAAAAAACCATATATTGAATATGTTATATATGTTTTACCAGTATTGTTTTGTCCACAAATAATTGTTAAATCATTTAATGTTATTTCACTATCTTCAATAAGTCCAATATTTTTTAGTTTAAAAGTTATCATTTTTTTCCTTACAAAGTTTCTAAATCAAGGTTAGAGTGTAGGTTAAGCTTCACACTATCGCCTAGAGCTTTTTCGTAGCAGATGAGTTTTGCTTCTTTTGGTAGGTGGTGGATGATGTCATTTTTTATCTCTTTGTTGAAACAGAAGTAGAACTCTCTCTGCTCTTCGTAGAGTTTTATGAAGTTATAAACGCCACTCTGTAGCGTTTGAGTTTTTGCACTCAAACTAAAGCCATTTTTTAAGCCTACTTCATAGACTAAGTCTAACTCTTTTGCACCTTGTGTTAAGATATTTTCTTGAAATACACTCATTTTGAGCATCTTCTCTATGGATTCCAAAGAGTCATTTGATCGTTTTTTTAGCTCTTTGAACATTTGGAAGTTTGAGTTGTCTAGGTAGTAGGATTTGAAACCATCTTTGTACTCTAGTTTTTTGATAACTCTTTTTATGCGCTCTTTTGTAATGTCGCTTATCTTTTTATACCCTGCTTTATAAGCTTCACTCTTCTCATCTGTCACTTCAGGAAGTTGGACTAGGATGTACTTTCTACTGCCCCCATCTTCTGCATTTAAGTCCATAACGGCATGAGCTGTTGTGCCACTTCCTGCGAAGAAGTCTAGGATAATGTCGTCGTTGCTTGATGCTTGTTCAATTAATATTTTAATTAAATTTACATTTTTAGGATAATCAAAATATTGCCCATCTAATAATTCTCTTAAAGCTTTTGTGGATGTTGCATTTAAAAAATCACCTAACATCGTTCCAATTGGCTTAGTATCAGATTTTACTTCACTTTTATGGCGTTTATACATTGGTGAACCAGTAGGACTTTTAGGAAAAATTATCTTACCTTCATCTATATTTTTTTGCATTCTAACTTTTTCATATGCCCAAACTCTATTTTTATTACATTGATAAGTAATATTTGTTTTAGGGTCTGTAATCGGATAATAGAGGTTTGGTCTTTCTGAAGCTGTTTTATTGCATGTTAAATTATCAGGCATCCAATCGCCTAATGGGTCATTATCTGGATTTTTATAATTTTCAAACTCTTTTTTTATTCCACTTAATTGTGTTTCTGTATATTTTGAATAACATATTATATATTCATGGTCTGCTGAGACTAAATTAATTGCATCATTTGAACCTGTTCTTTTTTTCCAAATAAACTGCCCAACAAAATTCTCTTCCCCATAAATCTCATCCATAACCTTCCTAAGATTATGTACTTCATCATCATCAATACTTACAAATATAACGCCATCATCTTTAAGCAAATTTCTACTCAACCAAAGCCTTGGGTATATCATATTGAGCCAGTTTGTGTGACGGCGTCCTGTACTAGAAGTTTTTGTACTTGTATAACCCTCCTCTCTTAGCTGGTCAGTTTGTAGCATATAGTTTTGGATACTATCACCCCATGTATCCTTATAAACAAAATCTTTATCTTTGTTGTAGGGTGGGTCTATGTAAATCATTTTGATTTTTTTGTGGTAGGCATTTTGCAGGAGTTTAAGGACTTCTAAGTTATCGCCCTCTATGAAGACATTATCCCCATCTGGAGTTGTCTCATCCTTGTTCACTTTGAGAGTGGCATTTGTTTTAGCTTTGATGGTTTTGTAGCACTCTTTTTTACCAGACCAGTTAAAAGAGTAATGTTCGCTCTTTTCATCAACATTTTCACCTAAAATAGTTTTAAATTTATCATAATTGATAATACCATCTTCAAAAATTTCAGGGAAGATATTTTGGAGTGTGTTGAGTTTTTCTTGCATTATATCTTTGCTATACAAATCCACGAAGAGCCTTTGACTTGATTTTTAGAGTAATTATTATAGCGAAATTTTGAGTTACAAAAATATTCTTTGTGTTAAGTACCCTACTATAAGTAGATAAAAAAACATCAGTAATCTTTTATGGTTGTGAGCATTTACTTTCTCTTTGAGATGCACCCCGATATAGACCCCAAACAAAGAAGCTAATCCTATGATAACACCGCTGTATATGTCTATCTCTCCATAGATACTATGAGAGATAAAACCAGACACAGATGAAAAGACTACAAAAAAGAGTCCTGCGGATGTTGCATTTTTGAGTGAGATATGCAAAAATCCAACTAAGATAGGCACAAGTAACAAACTTCCACCCACCCCGATACTCATGCTCATAGCACCAATAAAAAAACCTATAAGCACTAGGGTAATGCGACTCACTTCTCTTTTTGTTTCTTGTTCTTTGATTGAAAAGAACAAACGCCCTAAAGCAAAAATTGCAAAAAAGAGAAACACAAGTTCTAAAACAAAATCACTCATAAAAGCTGTGATAAAACCACTTGTTTGAGCACCTATGAAACCACCAATGCCGATACTTGTTACCATGGCGATATCAAGTGTGCCTTTTTTATGGTTCAGATAACTTCCATATATAGAACTAAATACCATTTGCACTACCGAGATACCTATAGCGATTTTTGTTTCATAGCCTAAAAAGAGTAAAATTGGAATCAAAACTGTTCCACCTCCTACTCCAAAGAAACCAGAAAGAGAACCAACAAATAGACCAAGAAAAATCAATTCAAGCATTAAAATCCGATATTTTTATGAAATTGTACTCAAATATGCCTTAGATTTAATTTTTCTTTGAGTTTAACTCTGTATAATTTATCACAATTAAGAAAAGGTTTTTATCATGATAAGTACGATTGTTACAGCCGCAGAACATTTTTGTGTACATCAAATACAAACAGATTACACAATCAAACAAACTATATCTCAAATGAGTATGTTTATCGCTTACATAGATATAGATACACATTCTCATCAAAAATATAGAGTCTATATAGCCTCTGATAAAAATTTTATTCAAAAAGTTGCTACACTCTTTTTAGAAGAAGAGTCTTGTGATGATGAAACACTGATGGATATGGCACTTGAAACTACAAACCTTATCGTAGGCAGTGCAAAAGTTCTTGCAGAAGCAAGTACTACTCCCTACACAATCAACACCCCTTGTTTTGAAAAGATAGGGACTTTTGATTTTGAATATGATACGGCTGTCACTATTTTTACTGAGACAGATGAACTTATTGTGGCAATCAAGGCATTAAATGGCTAGCAAAAATTATCACCAATTTTCTCAAGATGAAGCTGTTTTCAATCCAGAAAAAGAACTTTCATGGATGGATTACTCAGGTATTTTAGATATGGAGGTTGAATTTATTGCTGATTTAGGCGAAACAGAATTGAATGTAGCCGAAATCCTTCAACTGGAAAAAGGTTCTATAATCGACTTAAAAAAACCAGCGGGTGAAAGTGTTGAATCTTATGTCAATGGACGAATTATAGGAAAAGGTGAAGTAATGGTGTATGAAAAAAACTTAGCTATTCGTATCAATGAAGTTTTAGATTCGAGTGCCGTCTTATACTACTTATCTAAAGAGCGATTGTAATTATGAAGCTCATTTTTCTTTTATTTGTGTTTCTAACAAGCTCGTATGCTTCAAAAATTTTAAGTTATAATATTTATGATAGAACTGATAGAACTGATATTATGATTACATTTGACACGCCTTTTGAAGATGTTATTAAACAAAGTACGACACCATCTCAAATCATTCTTAAACTCAGTGGTGTTTCTATTGAATCTGCGAAGATGAAAAAAACAAACTCTTCATTTTTACACTCTATCAAAATCATTCCTATGGAAAATCAAACGCAAATCATTGCAAATATAAGCAAGCAAACACAACTCCATATTTCAAAAACATCTGATGCTTATGGACTAAGACTACGATTTTCTAAAAAGAAAACACTCCTTCCAAACACCAAAGTACAAGAAAGCTCCTTAAAGACTTTCACACAATCCACCTTACCAACAAAAAAAAGTGATGATTTATCAACAAGTTACTATATTGTTGTATTTATTTTAATCATTGGAATTGTAATACTTTTTGTTTTGAAGAAAAAAATTACCAATCAAAATACAAAAAAAGAAACTTGGCTTTTTCAGAAAAACAAACAACAATTACCTATAGCAGAATCGACATCTATAGAGAACGATTCTGTCTCTATTCGTTTTCAAAAAAAGCTCGATGATGATAACAGTGTAGTCATGCTTGACTTTATGGATCAAAGTTATCTTGTAATGATGGGGAAAAGTAATATACTTTTGGATAAATTTAATGATAATAAGCCTGCAACACAGGAAGATTTTAATTCTATCTTACAAAATAGAAATGAAGAGCTAGAGAATTTCTTAGGTAAAGAAAAACAACAAAATGAAATCCACCATGAAAATACGACAGAAGCACTCCAATCTTACAAAGAAAGAGCAGCAAGTATGCTCTATGATGCCTAGTGTGTTCGTTGAAATCTCTCTTTTAAAAGCTTCTTAATCATTTTAATATTTGTTGGAGTAAGTAAATATGCTTCATCCATTTGTTTACTAATATGAAACACTTCTGTTACAGTAATACCATAAGGGTCTTTTTTTTCTTTGGTGACTTTCCCTTCAGTGTCAAAAGAGTAAAGCATTAAGTTTTTACGTGCTTTTTGTATATAGTAAGTTACGACTATCTCATCTGAATGCTTTTTTTCTAAGGCAACAACAACTTTTTGTGTATCACTATAATCACCATTAAGTTGCAATAAACTACGGACATCTTCTACTTTCATATACCCTATATAAAATTTATTATACAAATCATGATAGCGTTGGATTTTAAACTGCATTAAAAAATTCATATCAACTATGTATTTTTTATGTGAACGGAGTGTTTTTGTAATCCATGACATAGTATTATAGTACCTAAAAGGATGGAGTTTTAAAGTATGTGCTTCTATCATTTTTGAAGACCACTTTTTATCTTTAACTTCTAAAGTACGTTTTTTATCTACGGGTTGTTTTATATACTCTAAAACATCTTTTGCAGAATACTCTTGCGTAAACCAGATTTTACAATACGAAGGAAACTGTTTCGTTCCAGTTGCCCCTTGCGTTAAAATAATCAATGCCTTAATTTCATAATGAGGAAAAATAATCTCAAGAAGCGCTTTTTTCTTTCTCAATCTTCTGCGTAGTTTGACAACAGATTTGACAAGTGTCATTTCCACAAAATAGAGTTCATTATTTTTTGTCACAAACATCGCATCAAATTCACTAATTTCACGGCTTTTTGTTCTGTAAACTATCTGCTCTTTTTCACTAATAGATAATGTATTTGCAAAGGCTTTATGTTTGTTTTGGTGAAACCCTTTGAGGATGAATTTTGTAATATAATCATCTTTTTCAGCATAACGAAGGAGTTTTTCATACAAGAAATTTTCATAAGCCTCCCCTTCAAAAGAGCGATATGAACTCAAATATGCAGGGTCATCTAAAGCTAAATCTTTATCTATGAGAGAGAGGAGATGTTTTGTATTGTAATCATAATGGAACATATTATCAGATATGTCATCTTTTTCTAAGTTTTTAATAGAATTTGAAATTTCTAGCATTACATTACCATCCTATTATTTAAGAAAAAATCATCTATACGATTTCTATATTCAATTATATCATCTATACGATTCACATCATTACGTAAAATTGAAGCACCTTGATAGCCTTTTGAGTATGTATGTGTATGCTTTCTAAACATTGCAACTCCACGGGAACCATAAAAGTCTATCATTTTATCGTAATGTTCCATAATTATTGCATGTTTTAATTTTTGATCTACAAATTCATTTCCACTACGAAGTTGATGGAAAATCCATGGGGCGCCTACTGCACCACGACCTATCATGACCCCATCACTACCAGTATGTTCAAGTACCCATTTTGCTTTTGTATAGGAGTCTATATCCCCATTGGCAATGACAGGAATAGAGACAGCTTCTTTAATCTCTCGTATTGCATCGTAATCTACTTCTGCTTTAAATTTGCCTGCACGCGTTCGACCATGTACAGCTAAGAAGTCCGCACCGCTATCTTCAACTCTTTTAGCGATTTCAACATGATTTTTTTCTTCAAATCCGAGTCGAATTTTGACACTTGTCATGCTCTTGTTTGAGGTGTCTTTAATGGTTCTAATAATCTCTCCCATCAAAGGTAAGTTCAGTAAAAGTGAACTTCCACTTCCATGCCCTACCACTTTAGGAACAGGACATCCACAATTTAAATCAATGATGTCAATACCCTCTTGCTCATTTAAAATTTCTACAGCAGAGCGTACAACATCTACATTTGCCCCAGCAATTTGCACAGAGTAAGGGTCCTCAAGCGAACTTTTTTCTAGCATATGCAATGTCTTTTCAGAACCGTGTGCTAAGGCATTTGAACTCAACATCTCACTAACAGTTAAATCTGCACCAAATTTTTTAACAACACTTCTAAAAGGGAGGTCAGTAAAGCCCGCAAGTGGGGCTAATACATAAAGAGGATTTTCAAAGGAAAGCTTAGATTGCATAAACTTTAGATAAAGAGTTCTATGTTAAAGTTTTGATTATTTTCACGCAATGCTTTATATGCTTTGAATTTTGTATATTCATCAGGTTGTGAAATCTCCAAAAGTGCATATGCAG
>Ga0256829_1003220_pt1 | contig 11472 bp, 12 predicted proteins | sample 131447metaG_FD_185979 | JGI IMG/M metagenome (GOLD analysis project Ga0256829, IMG submission 185979) | Hydrothermal vent microbial communities from Lau Basin, Pacific Ocean - 131-447 | ecosystem: Environmental > Aquatic > Marine > Hydrothermal vents | place: Pacific Ocean: Lau Basin | collected... | reverse complement strand
AAATGAGTGTGCCAAGCAAAGCTAAGGCAATCAAGCTGGACAATCCAGCCCAAAGAAAGGTTAGCCACCACTTTGGAACCAAACTACACAGGTTAGGAGGTAACAAATAGCTTGAAGCTGTAGTAAGGGCAGTCTATCAGCCACAATGCGTAAGCGTGAAGGTGTTGAGCCCCGTAATATTTGTTACACCTGACCAAGGTCTTCATTTACTGGAAGTCAGCACTTATGTAAGCGAAATGGAAAAGTGTTTTTCAAGTTTTTAACACTACCCAAATAAAAGAAGAAAATGGTTAGCTTATACAAGAGGTGTCGGGGTCTAAGTCCGTAGCGGGTAGATGAATTGATTGGTTTGGAACTTGGGAGAACCTTAGTATTTCTGAATGTTGTTGCTAGAGCCGAAGAGGTTAGGCAAGAACTTACTAAGGTAGTCGGACTAATTCATAGTAGAGGAGTAAATAGGGTAATGCCTATTGAGGTTGAAACAAACCACTCGAAGGGATTAGCAATTTAACGAAAGGAGGTAAATTTAATAATGTCAGACTCAGAGTTGAATAACACTTTATATAAATTATCTTCTATATCAAAGTGTGCTAAAGAGAATAAAACATTTCAGTTTGAGAGCCTAGCTCATCATCTTAATGTAGAGTTCTTAAAAGATTGCTACAATAACCTTGCTAGAAACAAGGCAGTAGGAATAGATAAAATTAGTTGGCAAGAGTATAATAGTAACTTGGATGAAAATCTAATAAAGTTAGTGCAAAAACTAAAGAATAAATCTTTTAGACCACTCCCTGCAAAGAGAGTATATATCCCTAAAGGTAATGGTGAAACAAGACCATTAGGTATCTCAACTATTGAAAATAAGATAGTAGAGAGTGGTATATCAAGAATATTGCAAAGTATCTATGAGATGGACTTCCTAGAGTGTTCATACGGTTTTAGACCTAAAAAGAATACTCATCAAGCACTAAACCAAATAGATACAATTATTATGAGTAAACCTGTAAATCATATCGTAGAAGCAGACATCAAAGGTTTCTTTGATAATGTCAATCACGATATGCTAATAGAGTTCCTAAATATTAGATTAAAAGACAGTAGTTTGATATTTCTAATAAAGAGATTTTTAAAAGCAGGGTACATTGATAATAATCTACTGGTAAAAACAGTCGTAGGTACTCCTCAAGGGAGTATCCTAAGTCCACTATTAGCTAATATATTTTTGCATTATGTTTTAGATACTTGGTTTGAAACTACAGTTAAAACACATACTAAAGGCTACTGCGAACTTGTTCGCTATGCCGATGATTATGTATGCTTAGTTCAATACAAAGATGATGCTACTAAAATAAGAGTAGCATTAGAAAATAGATTTAACAAATACGACCTAACACTACACCCTGATAAAACAAAAGTCTTTAGCTTTGGTAAATTTGAAAGAGGTAACTCTAAAAATCAAAATCGTAAACCCAATACATTTGACTTTTTAGGTTTTACTCACTTCTGTGATAAGACTAGAAAGGGTAGCTTTAAAGTAGGACGAAAAACAGCAATGAAGAAATTTAGAGCTAAAATAAAAGAGTTGAATATCTGGTTAAAACAGATACGAAATCTTCTACCTACCAAAGAGTGGTGGAAAACACTACAAGCTAAACTAAGAGGACACTTTGAATACTATGGAGTAAGTGGAAACTCTCCATCTATTAAGAAGTATTACTCATTGGCTTTAAAGTTAGTTCATAAATGGTTAAATCGTAGAAGTCAGAAGAAGAGTATGAGTTGGAGTAAATTATATAATTACTTAAATTTGTATCCACTTCCACAACCAAGAATAAAACATAACTTCTATACTTTATCTCATAGTATTGTGAGTTAAATTGAAGAGCCGTATGAGGGAAATCTTCAAGTACGGTTCTGTGAGGGGCATTCTGCACCTCCGAAATATTAAATTAAATAAAAAGGAGGGGTAGCGATGTCTACTCTACAATATTAAAAAAAATGTCTGAATCTGAAAATATTGAAGCATATGAAGAGTGTTTTCAAATTATAGAAAAGCATTTGTTTGTCTTCAAGAAAGAAGCAGAGTGAAAACTTATCGTTTACTCTGCGTTTAAACTAGCCTCAACAAATGCAAGTATAGAAGCATTTGGTGTTTGAAGGCGTGATGTAAACTCTGGGTGAAATTGTACACCTAAAAACCACGGATGACCTTCTATCTCAACAGTTTCAATCAAACCATTTGACTCACCAGTAACTATCATTCCAGCATCCTCAAGTTGTTCTCTATAAGCAGGATTTGCCTCATAACGATGACGATGACGCTCATGAATAACTTTAGCACCATTGTAAGCTTTTTGGATAAGTGAACCGTCTTTTGTTTCACACGGATATTCACCTAAACGAAGCGTTCCTCCCATTGGTGATTTATGTGTTCTAAGCTGTGAATCTCCACTTTGATCCAAGAAGTTATCAATGAGATAAACCATAGGATGTGGTGTATTTTCATCAAATTCTATAGAGTTTGCACCCTCAAGACCAAGAACATTTCTAGCATACTCAACAAGTGTGAGTTGCATACCCAAACAGATACCAAGATATGGAACTTTGTTTACACGAGCATACTCAATAGCTTGAATTTTACCCTCAACTCCACGACTACCAAATCCACCAGCAACTAAAACACTATCACAATCTCCTAGAAGAGCCTCAGCTCCTCTCTCTTCTATCTCTTCGGCATCAACCCAGTTAATCTCTACTCTAGTATCAAGATGAGCACCACAGTGGATAAGAGACTCTGTGAGTGATTTGTATGCTTCTTTAAGTTCAAGGTATTTGCCGACGAAGCCTACAACAGTTTTGTTTTTTGGTTGAACTATCTTTTTAACAAGAGTATCCCACTCTTCCATATCAGGATTTATTTCACCAAGTTCTAACTCTTTTGCTATTGGTTTGAGGATATTTTGTCTTAAAAATGTTACGGGAATAGCATAAATAGTAGCAGCATCAAGTGCTTCTACAACACTATCAGTTGAGACATCACAGCTCATGGCTAGTTTTTTCTTAAAAGTTTTTGGAAGAGCATTTTCACTTCTAGCAATAATCATCTGAGGAGTAATACCAATACGACGAAGTTCTTGAACGGAGTGCTGTGTTGGTTTAGATTTTAATTCTCCAGCCGCTTTAATGTAAGGGATAAGAGTTACATGAATAAAAAATGTCCCCTCAACATCATCGTCATGCTTCATTTGGCGAATAGCTTCCATAAATGGAAGTCCTTCTATATCTCCAACAGTTCCACCAAGTTCCACGACTAAAATATCGTGACCTTCACCTGCTGCTTTTATACGCTTTACAATCTCTCCGACTATATGTGGAATAACTTGAATAGTTTGACCAAGGTAGCCACCAGCTCGTTCACGCTCTATAACACTAGAGTAAACTTGTCCAGTTGTAAAGTTTGCCGATTTTAAAAATGAAGCATCTAAAAATCGCTCATAGTTTCCTATGTCAAGGTCAGTTTCTGCACCATCTTTTGTGACAAATACTTCCCCATGCTCTAAAGGACTCATAGTACCTGGATCAACATTTATATATGGGTCTATTTTTAGCATTCCTACATTTATACCAGAGTGTTTTAGAAGTGTACCAACACTAGCAGCAGTAATCCCTTTTCCAAGAGAGCTTAAAACCCCACCGGTAACAAAAATGTATTTAGTCATGTATTTATCTCCATTAAGTAATTCGCGATTATATTATAAAATCTCTTAAAATCTGTTATAATCCAATCATCACTTAAAAATTAAGCAAAGAGATAAAAATGGATAATATACTTTTATATGTAGTGTTTGTACTTGGTGTTTCTACAGTTCTAAACCTTTTGCTAAAACGGGCAAAAATATCGCCTATCATAGGATATGTTTTTACAGGAATTGTTTTATCATATCTATTTGATTTACATAAATATGCACAATCTAATGAGCTTGAGCATATTAGTGAGTTTGGTATTGTGTTTTTAATGTTCACTATTGGTCTTGAAATATCACTAAGCAAAATGAGAACCATGAAAATGCTTATCTTTGGTAATGGTATGGCACAGGTTATTTTGACCGTAGTAGCTGTTTTTAGCATTGCTCATTATATATTTTCCATAGATTATCTCTCTTCTCTCATGATAGCACTTGCCTTCTCTTTATCTTCAACAGCTATAGTGCTAACCTATTTAAAACACTCAAAAGAGATATATGCTTCCTATGGGCAACGAGCTACAGGGATACTTATTTTCCAAGATATAGCTGTTATCCCTATATTGATTCTTATTGGTTTTTTATCAAAGGAAGGGAATGAAAGCATTAGCACAATTTTACTGCATACATTTGGGAGTGCTTTTGTAGTTCTATTAATTATGTTTACAGTTGGTAGAAAGATTATAGAGTGGCTTTTGCACTTTTCAGCTACAAGTGAGTTAGATGAACTTTTTATGGCATCTGTACTTTTTATAGTAACTGCAACGGCACTTCTTGCCCATTCTATGGGATTTACATACTCTTTGGGTGCTTTTATTGCAGGTATGATTATTGCAGAAACAAAGTATCATTATAAGGTTGAGGCTGATATTGCACCATTTAAAGATATTTTACTTGGAATTTTCTTTGTAGTGGTTGGAATGAAAGTTGATGCTTTAATGTTTGTTGATAATTTTGCTTTGATTATAGCACTATTTGCTATGGTGTTTGTGCTAAAAACAGTTATAACTTTTATAGTTATAGCCATAACTTATAAGCCTTTAACAGGTCTAAAAACAGGTCTTGCAATCGCTCAGGTAGGAGAGTTCTCTTTTGTGATTTTTGCCTTAGCTAGTGCTGGAAATCTTTTAGATAAAGAACTTGTTTCCTTATTGGTTCTTGTAGTTATCTTTTCAATGTTGGTTACTCCATTTTTTATTCCTCATGTGAAAAAAGTGGCTGAATATATTATCCGTTCAAAATCATCTATTCCTGAAGTTTCTGATTTGGATGGGCGTAAAGATCATATCATAGTATGTGGGTATGGAGTTGTTGGAAAATTTGTGGCACAGCATTTGGATGAATATGGCATGGAATATATAGTAGTTGATAATTCACCAAAACATGTCAAAGAAGCTTTAAATAAAAATGAAGAAGCCTATTTGGGTGATATGTCTAAGCGTTCTATTATTGGTGCGCTCCATGTTAAAGATGCGGCAACCATTATCGTAACACTAGACAACCCAGACAAAAAGCAACTTATCTGTGAAGCTATCTTAGAACAAACAAAAGAGGCAAATATAATTGTAAAAGTAGTTTCAAAAGAGGAAAGAGTACGATTGAAAAAGTTAAAAAGTCCTCTTGTCGTTGATGGAAAAGTTGAGGTGGCTAGAGTTTTAGTTGAGAGGGCAATGAGTTGCCAACTCAAATATCGTTAAAGAGTAAATTAATTTCCTCTTGAACCTGGCTTTATGGCTTCACTACCATCTTTGCAAAGTGGACACTCATCTGGAATATACATTTCAAATGTAAAGTCAGCTAAGGCAAAAAATGGAATATCTTGAGGAAGTTTACAGTTTGCTTTTGTTTCTATGTCGCTATCTTCTCTGTGACAAAAGCCACGATTTGCAAGAGCCGCAGTACCAACTATCTCGCCACCAAGCTCTTTTACAACAGCTGCTGCTTCCATAGCAGAACCACCAGTTGTGATAATGTCTTCACACATAAGAACTTTTTCACCTTTTGCCACTTCAAATCCACGGCGAATATTCATAACACCATCAACTCTCTCAGCAAAGATAAAACGAACATCAAGTGCCGTAGCAAGGGCGAAACCAGCGATGAGACCACCAAGTGCAGGAGAACAGACTGTATCTATAGTAATACCACTCTCTCTAATCTGTTTTGCCAAAGCTTCTGCTAGCAATTTTGCTGTTTTTGGATCTTCTAAAACTTTTGCAGATTGAAGGTAGAACTTTGAGTGATTGCCACTGCTGAGTTTAAAATGTCCTTCTAAAAGAGCATCTGCGTCCATGTATATTTTTTTTACATTCATAAGGATTAAACTTTTAAAATTTCAGCTTCTTTTTCTTTTAAGATGCTGTCAATATTTGATATAAATTTATCTGTAATTTTTTGTACTTTTTCTTGTGCAGATTTTGAATCATCACCTGTGATTTCTTTTTCTTTTTCAAGTTTTTTTATCCTGTCATTTGCATCTCGTCTATCATTTCTGATGCTAACTTTTGCATTTTCTCCCATACCTTTCATCTGTTTTGCAGACTCTTGACGCTGTTCAACAGTCATAGGAGGGAAAAATAGTTTGATTTGTTCACCATCATTATTTGGGTTTACGCCGATATTTGCTGCTTGTATCGCAGACTCTACATCACTAAGAAGATTTTTTTCCCAAGGATTAACTACAATAGTAGTAGCATCTGTTGCGATAACAGAACCTACTTGGTCTAAAGGCGTTGGAGTACCATAATAGTCGATTTTTACATTATCTAAAACAGAGGTAGTAACCTTACCTGTTCTAAGTGTTTTAAAATCTCTTTGCATATGTTCTATGCTACCTTGCATTTTGTCTTCACATTGGCTATATATTTCGTTAAGCATTGTATTTCCTTGAAGTTTTAAAAATAATTAAGTGATTGTATCGTAAGGTCAGTTAAGATGTTATAAAACAGTTATTTTACTAACTGCTTTATTTCTTTGTTGAAGGTTTATCTGTTTTTGTATCTGCTGGTACTGCTACTGGAGCAGTTACATCTGCTTTTTCTACAATTTTATCTACAACTGATGTTTGTTTATCTTGAGAGTACATATACCCAAGAGCAATAGTGTTGATTACAAATAAAAGACCAATCGTAAAAGTTGTTTTTGCTAAAAAACTATTTGGACCTTTCGCTCCAAAGACAGACTCATTTGAGCCACTGTATGCACCAAGCCCAATGCTTGAGCTTTTTTGAAGTAGCACTGCTATTACTAAAATAATAACTAATACTATTTGGACGATAAGTAAAAGACTTGTAGTCATATATCATTTCCTAAATTAAAGTGGCGAATTATATCTAAAAAAAATCATATAACAAAATAGGGTATAATTTCGTTATGAAAAAATCTACTATTATTATTCTTATCTTTTTTGTTGCTATGGCTTTATTTGCACTCTTGGTGAGTAAAAAACAACTACCTGTAAAAAACAGAAAACCAATAGTTGCATTAACTACATTTCCTCTTTATGACATTGCAAAACATATTGGGGGAAAAAGTATAGAGATAATAAATATTTTACCTTTTGGTGTAGAGCCTCATGACTATGAACCAACTCCAAAAATTATGGCAGATATTGAAAAAGCATCTTTAGTAGTCTATAGTGGGGCAGGTCTTGAACCATGGACTCATGGCTTTTCTTTTAAAGGAAAAGTAATAGACATGAGTCGTTTTGTAAAACTTAGAGAACTAAAAAAAGATGAGTTTCATGAACATCACTCTAATAAAGTTATTGACCCTCACTATTGGCTCAATTTTTCAAATATGGCAAAAGCAACAGAGTTGATTACAAATGAGCTTATAAAAATAGTTCCAAAAAATAAAAGTTTATATATTAAAAATAAAGATTTATATCTTAAAATGTTAAAAAAACTAGATGATGACTTTCATAATAAACTTTCACAATGCGATCGTGATACTATTATTGTCAATCATAATGCATTTGGATACTTAGCAGAAAAATATGATTTTCATGTAAAATCAGTAAGTGGACTTTCCCCAGATGCTCAGGCAAACGCTAAAAATATCATAAGTTTAATAGGTGAAATAAAAGAACATAATGTTTCTACCCTCTTTTTTGAGAGCTTTGTAAGCGATAAGGCGATAAAAAGTCTTGCTAAAGAGACGAAAACTCAAGTAGGTATTTTAGAGCCTTTAGGAAATATTACAGCAGATGAAGCAAAAAAACATTTAACTTATGAGATACTTATGAAAGACAACTTACTAAAACTATCTAAGGCTCTCTCTTGTCATTAAGCTTTCAAGTACCTATTTTTGATGTTAAGAATATTAGCTTTAAGGCTAATAATCAACAAATCTTATCTAATGTTTCTTTTGAAGTATTTAAAGGTCAGTATATTGCAATAATTGGACCCAATGGTGGTGGTAAAACAACTCTCATAAGACTTCTTTTGGGTTTAGAAGCACCAAGTAGTGGTGAGATTAAGCTTTATGGAAAGAAGATAAAAAATTTTAGAACATGGGATAAAATAGGTTATGTCCCACAGCGTGCATCTCATGTTGATGAGAATTTTCCAGCTACCGTTGAAGATATTGTAAAAATGGGTAGAACATCTAAAAGAAGTATATTTACAAGATTTAGTAAAGAAGATAAAGATAGTGTAAACGATGCCATGATGAAAATGGATGTTTTAGACTTAAAAGATAAAATGGTTGGAAAACTTTCAGGTGGGCAAAGACAACGAGTTATGATTGCTCGTGCTTTATCTTCAGAACCAGATATTTTGATTCTTGATGAGCCAAATACTGGAGTTGATATGGTGTCTCAAAAACGATTTTATGCTCTTTTGTCAAAGTTAAATAAAGATGAGAAAATAACCATTCTTTTTATAACTCATGACATAGGCGTCATAGCAGACGATATAGGAAGACTACTTACGGTAAATCAAAATGTTGTTGTATGCAATAACCCTAAAGAAACATTAGGTTGTGATGATATGAGTTCTCTTTATGGAGTTCATGCACATTTAATCCATAATCATAAACATGAACATTAGGAAAATGGATGTTTGAAGTATTTGATTATGATTTTATGCAAAGAGCTTTTTTAGCTGGTATTATAATAGCAACTCTTGCTTCTATTAGTGGGACTTTTGTGGTTCTTAAAAGATACTCAATGATGAGTGAAACATTAGCTCACTCTGCATTAGTAGGTGTAGCCGTTGGTTTAGTAGCAGGATATAATCCTTTATGGGTTGCAGTTGTAGTAGCTGTTTTATCAGCGTGGATTATTGAGTATCTGAGAAGCTCTTTTTCTCTTTATTCAGATGCTATATTGTCGATTTTGTTATCAGGTTCTCTTGCTGTTGCTATTATTATAGTCTCTTTAGGTGGTGCATTTAACAACTCTCTTCTATCTTATCTTTTTGGTTCTATCTTGTCTGTGAGCAATGCCGATATAGTGAGCATATCTATTTTTGGGACATTATCTCTAATATTACTACTTAGTTTTTCAAAAGAACTATACTTTATTGCTTATGATGAAGAGGTGGCTAAAACAAGTGGGATAAAAGTAAAAGCTTTAAATTTTTTACTTGTAACTGTTGTAGCAGTTATCATCGCTCTATCTATCAGAGTTGTTGGTTCACTCCTAATAGGTGCTTTGATGGTTATTCCAACCGTTTCTGCTTTGCAATATAGAGTTGGTTTTTTAAAAACAGTTCTTATTTCTCTTTTTATAGCCATATTTAGCGTCATAGCAGGAATGATATTTTCATTTTATTTTTCACTGCCTTCTGGTGCAACTATTGTTCTTTGTGTTATTTTTATTTTTATTATCTCATTGCTTGTTAATAAAAAATGAAAATAAGTAAGGAATTTTCTAAAAATGCTTTGAGTTATAACTCTTTAAATATTGTGCAAAACTTAGTTGTAGAAAAACTTTTGTCCTTGGTAAATGCAAAACCTAAGCATATTTTAGACCTAGGTTGTGGAAGTGGTGCTATATGTAAAAGTATAGATTGGGATTATGAACATTTTATAGGGGTAGATTTCGCAGCAGGTATGTTGGAGTTACATCCAAAATCTTCAAAAATAGAGTCAATCTATGGTAATTTTAATGATAAAACACTATTTGACAACCTAATAGCCTATAATTATGATTATATTTTTTCTGCTTCAGCACTGCAGTGGACAGATAATCTAAATAATGTTTTATATAATATTAAAAATCTAAATGCACCTATAGCTTTGGCAATATTTACATCTAACACATTTAAGACTTTAAATGAAACAGCTTCATTAAACTCTCTGTTAAAAAGTTCAGATGAGATAAAAGAGTTAGCAGAAATGTATTTTGATATAAATTTTGAAGTAGTAGATTATAAATTAGAGTTTCAAAGTGTTAGAGATATATTTAAATATATAAAACGAAGTGGTGTTAGTGGCTCACGAAAACTTCTTAGCTTTAGGGAAACTAAAAAATTGATGAACAACTACCCTCTAAACTATTTAGAGTTTGAAGTAGCATTTATTACATCTGTTGTAAAATAATCTCTTTTTCAAGATTATAAAGTTCATATCTAATTGATTTAAAATTTTCACTATAGCCAATATCTTGAAGTTTAAATAACTCTTCTAAGACGCGAGAAGATTCCTCGGCTCTTTTAAAGTTAGCAATAATGATACTTGTTACATCTGTTCTGTTAAGTTCGCTTTTTGTTGAAGTTCTTAATACATCATTGATACTATCTCGATATTCTAAGAGTTCTTTGTACTGATTAATCCGAGATTTATGGCGAAGTTCTTTGAGTTTTGTGGAGTATTCTTTATTATTATCCCGATAACGCATTATGTCTTCAATAACACGAATACCCTCTTTAAGACGGTTTAGATTTGCATCTATCACCCGAAATAATTCGGGAGATAGTAGATTAGTCATCACTTCCAAATACACCAAAGATTTGTAAAAGTGCAGTAAAGATATTTAAAAAGTCTAAGTAAAGTGCGATAGCTCCATCTATAGGAGTTTCATAAGCACCTCTCATGATGTTTTGTGTATCAAAAATAACCATTATGCTAAATAGTACAACTACAGCACCTGAAATTATAATTTGAAATAATGGATTTCCAAGAAAAATATTTATAATAGAAAATCCAATGATAACAAACATAGCAATCATTAAAGGTTTACCATAACTTGTAAAATCTTTTTTTGTTTTAATAGCAAAGAAGCTCATGCTTCCAAAAACTACTGATGTCATTGCAAAAGCGTTTCCAATTACAACTCCACCACCATTCATGCCAAGTGTATAAGCTAAAAGTGGCGATATAGTAATACCTGTCATAAAAACAAAAGCAAACATTACCATTAAGTTGATGCCTGGTTTCCTCTTAACAAATTGAAGACCAATCAAAAGACCAATTTCCAAAAAGAAAAGAGGCCACATCATGGTTTGTATAGTTGCTGCCAAAGGAACACCAACATAAGCACCAACGGCACCAGCCATCATTGAAGCAGCAAAAAGTTTATATGTCTCTTTAACAAAAGAGATTATTTGTGAGTCATCACGACTCTGTGTTTGATATGCGTATGAGTTTTCTCTAGCATAGTCACGGTCATATAGTCCCATATTATTTCCTTTATAATGTATCCTATAGATACAGTTTGTATTTGATATCTTATATATAAAGAGTTAATGTATAGCAACATTTGCAGTATTGGTATAGGGTAGCA
>Ga0256829_1003219_pt1 | contig 11473 bp, 12 predicted proteins | sample 131447metaG_FD_185979 | JGI IMG/M metagenome (GOLD analysis project Ga0256829, IMG submission 185979) | Hydrothermal vent microbial communities from Lau Basin, Pacific Ocean - 131-447 | ecosystem: Environmental > Aquatic > Marine > Hydrothermal vents | place: Pacific Ocean: Lau Basin | collected... | reverse complement strand
TGTACTTCAATTGTAGGAAGATTAACAGCTGCAAGTGCATCACGAATAGCGATAGAAGTGTGTGTGTATGCCGCTGCGTTTATAATGATACCCTGAGCATCACCATAGCATTCTTGGATTTTATCTACGAGTTCACCTTCGAGATTACTTTGAAAAAATTCAATCTCAACACCGTTTTGCGTTGCCACTTCTTTCATCTGAGCATGAATTTGCTCTAATTTCATTGGACCATAGATATTTTGTTCACGAACACCAAGCATGTTCAGATTTGGACCTTGAATTACTACTATTTTCATTTTGAACCTTTTTTACTTTTTTAAATTTTAGAAAGCCATTTTATCCAAATATATATTAAAAAAAGTTGCAACTGTTTAAAAGTTTAGTATTTCTCCCGCTCTACAAGATTATCACAATCTTTTATCATATCGTATAAGTCAAGTTCACGCCCTGAAATAGTACAGACCTGTGCACCTTTTTTGTCAACAAAAACGAAACTCTCTGACTCATGATAATCTTCACACATATAGATGGAAAAAATTACATATTCAGCATTATCAAGGTTACAAAACTTACCCGTAATACTTTGAAATTTCTCTCCCTCTTTATTGAGGCTTTTAATAGTCAAAACCTCTTTTTGCAGCGAGTTCTTTAATACCTCAGGCAGCTCGGTAAGTTCATCTTCAAGGTTCACAAACTTCACATCGTTCTTAATCATCTTGCACCTCCTTGCATAAATATTTTTTATCTTAGTAAAGTATATATGAGTTCATATCTTTTTTAGCTTAAGAGAAGTTCTAAAAAAAGTGTATAATCACATATAAATTTCTTAAAAAAGAGTGAAAATGCAAATAATATCGCCAAATTACATTTTAACACCGGACACTTTGTTAAAAAACCTCTCCGTTGCGTTTGACGAGCAGATTCAAAAAATCGCTCCCCTTGAAGAGCTGCAAAAAGAGTTTCCTGATGCTAAACATATAGAACTACAAGAAAATTCTCTTTTAATGCCCGGACTTATTAATGCCCATGTCCACATAGAGTTCTCGGCTAATACAAACCATCTCAGCTATGGTGATTTTCTCAACTGGCTTTATAGTGTCATAGACAATCGTGAAGATCTCATTACAGGCTGCGATTTCTCTTGTATGAGTAAGGCCATTGATAGAATGCTTGAAAACGGTATTACCACTTTTGGAGCTATCAGCTCTCATGCAATGGATCTTGAAGCATGTGCCAATGCAAAACAAAATGTTGTCTTTTTTAATGAACTCATAGGCTCACAAGCCTCAATGGCAGATGCACTTTTTACCGATTTTCTCTCCCGTCTAGATGCTTCCAAAGCGGTACAAAAAGAGAACTTTTACCCTGCCGTAGCCATCCATTCACCCTACTCTGTGCATCCCATACTTGTAAAAAAAGCACTCGATATTGTCAAAAACGAGAAGCTTAAACTCACTGCCCATTTTATGGAGAGTCAGGCGGAAAGAGAGTGGCTTGACTCAAGCAGTGGCGACTTTAAAAAGTTCTTCTCAGCACTACTCAAACAGGAGAACTCCGTGACAGATGCAAAAGAGTTTTTAAGCTATTTTGAGGGCTATGAAACGCTCCTTACACATGCTGTAGAGACAAATGAAGAGGAGCTTGAAAACATCAAACGCAGTAATCACACCATCATCCACTGCCCAATTTCAAACAGACTTCTTGGAAACAAAACACTCAACATCAAAGCACTCAATGAAAAAAATATTCGCTGGATAGTCGCTACTGATGGTTTAAGTTCCAACTACGACCTTGACCTTTTTGAAGAGATGAAAATGTCTCTCTTTATGCACGCAAGTGCACCACTGCTCACATTTGCCCAAGAGCTCATCAAAGGAGTTACTGTAAACGCAGCTGATGCACTTGGTCTTAACACAGGAGCAATACAAGAAGGAAAAAATGCAGATATGCTAGTGATTGACTTGAACAACAAACCAAATGAAGAACTTGCCATCCATTTACTGCTGCACCGCTATAATATCTCCAAAGTTTTCATCAATGGAAAACTCGAAAAAGGAACACTCTAAATGGAACTACTCAAAAAAATATTTGCACCCATTACAGGAACGATAAATTACATTCAAAATCACTTCAAGGCGATGCTCTTTATACTCATTTTAATACTTATATTTGCACCTGCGAGCGAAAAAGAGTTCACACCATACAACCTTGATAAAATCACACTCACTGGTCCGATTATGGACGCTACAGAAGTTGTAGAAAAAATAGATGAAGCAGCCGATAATGATGCCATTAAAGGTGTCCTTTTTTGTGTGGATTCTCCCGGTGGTGCTGTTGCACCATCAGTGGAAATAGCACAAGCCGTTAAACGATTAAAAGAGAAGAAGCCTGTTGTTGCCTATGCAAAAGGGACAATGGCAAGTGGAAGCTACTACGCAAGTATCTGGGCAGATAAAATCATCGCAAATCCTGGAAGTATGATTGGAAGCATCGGTGTCATTATGCAAGGAGCAGACCTTAGTGGCATTATGAATAAAATAGGTATAAAGTCTCAGGTTGTCAAAGCCGGTCTCTACAAGCAAATAGGTACACCTGATAGACCATGGAAAAAGTATGAAGTGGCAGAGCTCAACAAAGTCATTCAGGGAACTTATGACATGTTTACACAAGATGTTGCCAATGCGAGAAAACTAGATGTCAAAAAGAGAGACCGCTTTGCAAATGCACACATTTTTACGGCAGCACAGGCAAAAAAAGTCGGTCTAGTTGATACTTTAGGAGTAGAGTATGATGCAAAAATAGCACTTGCTGATCTTGCTCATGTGGAACATCCAATCTGGAATAAAGAAGATAAGTTTGATAAACTTATGAAAAAGCTCGCTGCATCCACAGCAATCGTTTTAAATACCTATTTTCCTGCGCTTAGCCTGCAATAAATTAAAGACTAAACGCAGCAGTGCTGCTAAATCTGTGTAACAGTAATCGCTTTATCTACATTTTCAAATATTCTCTTGACTCTCTCTTGCCACAACTCTCCAAAGCGTTTTTTCTCATCAGCAGATGCTCCCCCTGAGAGAATTTTTTGCATCAACGGCATCATTTGAGGATCTGCAGGTACACTGTTTGGATTATAATTTACATCCACACTTTTACCGTTACTGACACGAGTAAAACGTGCAGAGGAGTTGATGTCTGCATTAAAGTGCATCAAAGAGTGACGGGCAAATTTTCCACCGAGACCTTTAAAACCACTTTTGTCCGTTGCGCCTGTAATGTGTGAAATAACGTTACCAATGACACCGGCAACACCATCTTCTAACTCCTCTTTAAACATAACATCTACATCACCGCGAATTACTCTCTCATTTGGATAAAGTACCTTCATCGCTTCACTTGTTATAAGGTAAGCACCTGCAACAGTTGGGCAACTATGCCCCGCTGATTTTACAACATCGACATAGCTTATTTCATACGCACCGTTTTCAAAAGCACCTAACACCGTAGCGATAGGATCAACTACCTCAATAGATGCAACATCATCAAAAAATTTTGGATAACTCATCAGATTTTTTCCTTTTTTAGGACTTTTGCCGTAATAACAAATGCATCAGTTTGTGCTTCAAATACATCATTAACTGCTAAATCAGTAACATCAACAACCTGAGCATTTTTTACTATCTGCGCAAAGCCTTTTTTATTTTTATATTTCGGATTGTTGGATTCTAGCATCTTTTGCAGATTCAAAAGTTGATGTTGGGCAATGTTTAAGACACTCTCTATCGCTTGAGGATAACGCTGCTTAAGATGCAGCAGATCTTTTTCAAAGTTTTGCAACTTAAACGCAATCGTCTGGACAAAGTCGTCTTTGAATTTTACTATTTCCTCTTTTTTTTGTTGCAATCGTTTTTCCACAGAGTGCTGCGCATAGATATTTTTCAGATGTATCAACTCCTGCGTTTGCGTAGAAATTTTTTGATTTATGGACTGTGTGAGTTGAGAGGAGAGTGAATCAAGTGTAAGATAGAGCTCATTTGTATCGGGCAGTATCATCTCCATCGCCGCACTTGGTGTTGGTGCGCGTAGATCTGCTACAAAATCACTGATTACCCAGTCTATCTCATGCCCAACTGCTGAGACTATGGGTGTCTGTGCATAAAAAATAGCATCTGCAACTATCTCTTCATTAAATGCCCACAAATCTTCTATGCTTCCGCCACCACGACCAACGACAATGATGTCATATCCTTGTCTATCTGCAATTTTTATGGCGTTATATACACTAAACGCAGCACTCTCTCCTTGTACTAAAACATCATAAATATCTATCTCCAAAGCCCTGTATCTTACATTTGCAACACGAAGCATATCTTGCAGAGCTGCTCCCGTTTCAGAAGTAAGAAGTGCTATTTTGGAAGGAAATACAGGAAGCGGCTTTTTTCTTTGTACATCAAAATATCCCTGAGCAGAGAGCTTTTGTTTGAGCTGTTCATATGCGAGTGCTAAAGCACCCTGCCCTGAGGGTTCAATAGAAAGACAGTTTATCTGGTACGAACCACGAGGTTTATAGAGCGTGATACTCCCATTTATGACAACTTTCATCCCCTCCTCAAGACGAAACTTCAGCTTTGAGGCATTGCCACGAAACATTACAGCACTAATTGCAGAAGAGCTGTCTTTGAGTGTAAAGTAAATGTGTCCGGAGTTATGAAAAGTAATACGGGAGAGTTCCCCCTCAACCAAAACACGAGAGAAGTTCTCTTCTAAAAGAAACTTTATCTGTTCGTTGAGTGCAGAGACACTTAATGTCATCGAGTTACTTTTTACGAGCAATCATCAATGTAGAGATGTCCATCGAAAAGCTTTGTGTGTGGAGGATCTCAAAGCCTGCTGTTTCTAGCTCTTTTTGCATCCCTTGAATAGTCACAAAACTCTCTATAGAGTCTGGAAGATAAGTATAAGCTTCGAGATTTTTAGAGATAGCACCGCCTACATATGGAAGGATTTTGTGCATATAGATATCACGCAATTTTTTTAGGAGCGTTTTGTTCTCATCTTTCATAAATTCAAGTATAACAACGAGACCGTTTTGCTTCAGCACTCGGTTAAACTCATAAAAAGCCTCTTGACGTTCTACTACATTACGAATACCATACGTAATACTCAGCATATCAGCAGTTGCATCTTCAAGAGGTATCTCTGTCGCTTTTGAGATGTGATAATGAAAATCAGGAAATTTTTGGCGTGCTACATCTACCATTCCGTTTGATGGATCAACACCAATGAGCTCTTTTATATTTATACCTGCTTTTTGCGCCTGCTTTTGCCAGTAACCCATCATATCACCAGTACCACAGGCTACATCGACGATTCTGTCAAGCTCTTTTTTGCCATAATACTTAAAGGCCAAATCACATGCTTTTTTTCTCCATGAAATATCAACACCCATACTCATTACACGGTTTGCAGTGTCATAAGTCGGTGCTATGTCATCAAACATCGAAACGATTTTCTCTTGTTTTTGTTCGCCCTCTTGTTCTAAAATACTCATCTGTTCATATCCTTCTTTTCATCCATACAATTATATCTTCGCTCTCTTTATTCACATTTAAAAAGGTGAACTTATCATCACCAAAATGTATAGACTCACTCCCGCCAAGCGACAGAGCGATATAACAGAGGTAATAATCTACAATATCACGAGTCAGCTCATACATAGACTCTGTTCCCTCTATCATCACATTTTTATATTCAGAAATTTTGTCCAAACTATTTTCTATAAAAACTTTACGCCCCTCAACTTGAAACAGAGGAATAGTTGTATCAAACTCTTTGCTTCGTGAGAGTATTAAAACATCGGGAGCTTTGCCATTGACCATTCTTGCATCAAGTGTCGGTCTGTCTGTTCTAACCGTATTGCCACCAATTACTAAGAGGTCACATACATCCCGCATAGCATGAACGTTTTTGTGAGATGCTTCTGAACTAATAATACCACCATCGGTAGTTCCATTGAGACGCTGCGCCCATTTGAAAAAGACAAATTGCTCCTCTAAAGCTTTTTGAAATGGCAGCAGCAGTGCATCACACTCCTCTTTGAGAATTTCAGTATGCACTATACAATTATTCATAGAGAGTATCATATTGCCATTGGCTGCTTGTTTGTTGGTGTCATTTGAGCCGACATAAACCTCTTTGATGCCAAGTTCAGCTATGAGATTTGCACATGAGGGAGTTTTTCCATAATGAGAACAGGGCTCTAGAGTTGTGTAAATCTTTGCATTTTCAAATATGCCGTTGTGATTACTTAAAAGATGTGTATGGATGTCTGCAGAGTCTTGCAGCGCTAAAATATAGCTGTCGTTTGTAAGTTTAAAGTATGCCTCTTTGAGTGCATTGACCTCTGCATGCGGCTCACCCGCTTTATGATGCGCTTCAACTGCAAGAAGCTCTCCATGTTCTCCGACGACACTGCAACCAACTGCAGGATTTGGATAGGTCAGCCCCTGATACTTCCATGCCTCATCCAAGGCGAGTTGCATATAAAAGTTATGATTGATTACCATTCAAAGTAGGTTTTTGCTTTTTTAACATCTGAAAAGTCAATCTCTTTTATACCCTCATCTGTCTCAATGAAGAGTGAATTACCCTCAACTTGAAGGAGTTTTCCTTTTGTTTTTTCTTTCTCTCCTGAGACAATGTTTACATTCTCACCGACTGATTTTTTAAAATGCTCAAGTGTAGTGAGTTTTCTCTCTATACCCGGACTGCCTACTTCGAGTCTGTACTCACCAGAGACTGGAGGAGTAACATCTAAAAGAGGAGAGATAAGATGCGTTAATTCCACATATTGCTCAAGCGGGACACCCTTACGTTTCCCATCTTCAAATTCAGGAGAAATTACACTGACACGAAAAATCGTCTCATCATGCTCATTGACAATAACAGTATCGTAAAGTTCAAGGTCAACTGAAGCGACCATAGATTTTATATCTGAATTCAAACTCATTATGCCTCCTCATTTTTAGCAATTTTTTTAAACAACTCTTCGATTGTTTGTGACTTTTTCAACTGTTCATCAAACTCAAATGTAAGTTTTGGGCATCTATACCAGCCTTGATCTTTCAAACAAAAATCTTCTACCAAAGGTCGGGCTTTACGCAACTGTTTCAAGTAGACTCTTTTCTCTTCTTCTGTAAAATTTGCAGGGTCAACATAAACCTTCGCATCACTTCTCCCACGAGAACATTTTACCTCAATGATATTGAGTTCGTGTAGTCTTGCATCATTAAGTTGTGTGAGAGCTTCAGGAATAAGTTCTGCTAAAAGAGCTTCTGTTCTTTTGAGCTTTATCTGCGCTTCTGTCATTTTGATAATCCTTGTAATAATCCAACGTCAATATTGGTCTGCTTTGGAGGGTAAAAGAGAGCAAAAGGCTCATCTTTTATTAAAATAGTTTATAAAGAGATTTTTTGTTCTACTTTTTTGAATGTTTCGATAACATCACCGACTTGAACATCGTCATAGTTAGAGATGATAACACCACACTCATACCCATTACCAATCTCTTCAACATCATCTTTAAATCGTTTGAGTGATACAAGTTCACCCTCATAAGCAACAACACCGTTACGAATAACACGAACAAGCCCACCGCGAATGAGTTTACCATCAACAACAAGACATCCTGCAACCATACCTTTAGGCGCTTTAAATACATCACGAACTTCTGCTTGTCCTGTATTTTCTTCTGTAAATTTCGGTGCCATCATACCTGTAAGCATCATCGTCATATCATCAAGAAGTTGATAGATAATAGAATATGTTCTAATATCAACATTTCTCTGCTTAGCAAGTGCTTTTACAGCACCTGTCGGTCTCACATTGAATCCAAGAAGTACACAGTTTTCAGAGTTGGCAACAAGTTCAACATCACTCTCTGTAATTCCACCGACACCACTAGAGATAATGTCGATTTTCACTTCATCGTTTCTGAGTTCACTGAGTGATGACTTAATCGCTTCAAGAGAGCCGTGAACATCAGTTTTAAGTACGACTTTAAGAGATTTAAGTTTTCCTTCCGCAATCATCGCAGTCATATCTTCAAGTGAAGATTTCGTAGATTTTGAAAGTTCTTTATTTCTCTCATACTCTTTACGTTTATTTGCGTACTCTTTTGCCTCTTTATCGCTTTGCATTGCCATCATGATCTCACCGGCACCCGGTACTTCATTGAGTCCGACAACCACTGCAGTATGTGAAGGAGAAACCTCTTTTATCTGTTTTCCCATATCATTTATAAGTGCTTTAACACGTCCGTATGAGCTTCCACAGACGACATTGTTTCCAACTTTAAGTGTACCGTTTTGCACGATTACAGTTGCAACAGGACCACGTCCTTTTTCCAAAGAGGACTCAACAACAGCAGCTTTTGCAGGTGCTTTAGGATTTGCCTTAAGCTCAAGAACCTCTGCTGTAAGAAGAATATTCTCAAGTAGATCATCTATACCCATACCTGTTTTTGCAGATACCGGAACAAATTCAACATCTCCACCCCAATCAACCGGACTAATGCCATGCTCAGCCATCTGTCCTTTCACAAGGTCAGGATTTGCTGTCTCTTTATCCATTTTGTTAAGAGCAACGATAATAGGGGCACCTGATTCTTTTGCTATTTTAATAACCTCAAGAGTCTGTGGTTTCACACCATCATCTGCCGCAACAACAATAATGACAATATCCGTAATATCCGTACCACGTTGACGCATAGCACCAAACGCGGCATGTCCCGGAGTATCGATGAAAGTAATATCTTTTCCATGTTGGGAAACAGTATATGCACCGATGTGTTGTGTAATCCCACCAGCTTCACCCTGTGTTACTTTTGCTTTTCTAATAGAATCAAGTAGTGATGTTTTACCATGGTCAACATGCCCCATAATAGTAATAACAGGAGGACGCTCAATCGCATCAGGATCTTCATCAACTTTTTCTTCACTTACATAGTTAAATTCATCTTTTGGATCAATTACAGTTACTTCAACACCAAACTCTTCTGAAAGAATCTCGATCTCATCAGCACCGAGAAAGTCATTTTTCGTCATCATCATGCCAAGGTCAAAAAGAACTTTTATGATGTCAGACATTGGACGTTTGAGTTTTTCAGCAAACTCGTAAACACGAATATCCTCAGGAATCTCCACATGTGTTACCACTTCATCTTCATGCTTCTCTTTTGTGTACTTTTTACGTTTATCACGAGAAACTTTTCTACCGCGAGGAGCCTGTTTTTTGTTCGCATTTCTTCCTGCAGGTTTTGGTGTTCTCGGTTTTCTTGGTTCTTCTGGGACTATTGGTGCACGCTCAGTTGAGTTTAAATCAAGAAGAACAACCTGATCATCCATATCCATTGAAACTTCTGCCATAGAACCACCAAAGATGTCAAGTTTTTTACCTTGATCTTTTTTACTTACAGGCGCTTGTTTTGTAGTATTTTTCTTCTTCTTTGCAAGCTCTTCAAGTACTTCAGCACTCATCTTTCCATACGAAGAGACAGCAGCCTGTTTTTTAGGAAGATCATAATTCTCTTCCACTTTTGGCTTTTTCTTTTTAACAATTTTTAAACCAGATTTTTTTATGGCAGGTCTAGCCGAAGGCTGTACAACTTTGAGTGTAGATTTTTTAGCTTCTGGCGCTTTTTTCTCTACTTTTTCTTCAGTAACTTCCTCTTTTTTCTCTTCTTGAACTGTTGCTGTATTCTCTTGAGTTGCCTCTTGCTTTGGAGCCTCTACTGTAGATTCCCCTTCAACAGCTTTTGAAGTTTTTTCTGGGGTCTCTTTTGGAGTACTCTCCTTCACTTCAGCTTGAGTTTGTGTAGCTTTATCTTCTTTAGGAGTCTCTTCTGTTTTAGGAGTATCACTAGTTGCTTTTTCTTTCTTCTTCACAGTCACCTTAGGCTTTTTCGGCTCTGCTGGTGTACCGTTCATGATGTAATTTGCTATCTGCTCTGCGTCGTCCATTGTTACAACACTCTGTGCAGACTTTACATCTAGTCCCATCTGTTTTGCTTTATCAAGAACATCTTTTGAAGCTATTCCTAACTCTTTTGCAATTTCGTGTACTCTAACTTTTTCTATCATCAGTGATGATCTCCTTTAGTTTGTTCATAAATTTCTCTTTTTGAGGGCTTCTACATTGACGCATTAACGCTTTTGTGAGTTTTTTCTCATCTTTAAGACAATTTTGACATAAATAAAAACTTCTTCCACTCCCGCTAAACGCAGTAAGTTCTCCATCGAGACACTGCACTCTCAAGAGTTCCTGTTGCAGCGTTTTAAATCGGCACCCAACACAAGTTCTAAGAGGTTCGTGAAATTTTTTCGCCATTATATCTAAATATTGCTTTATTTGATAGGCTATCGCTCTATCACAAGCCCATTATTATCTAAATCCAAAATTTTCACCGCAAAATCAGGAAATTTTTGTCTCATTTTATTGGCTATCATCGCTGCATCTTCATCGTATGTCAAAGAGAAGAATGTTGAACCACTTCCTGAGAGTGTACTCATCAAAGCACCACTCTCATAAGCTACTTTTTGTACGGAAAAAAGTTCTGGAAGTGTTTTCATTCTTGCTTTTTGATGAAATCTGTCCTGTGCTGCAAGTTTAAGCATCTCCCAATCTTCATTAAAAAATGCTGCTACAGTTAAAGCACTGTGTGAGAGATTATATACCGCATTCTCTTTTGAGTAAGATTTTGGTAAAACCGAACGCGATTTTGAAGTATTCATCTGTTTGTTTGGTATAACTACAACCGCTTTTAGATAATTTGGCAGATGCTTTTTTTGTGAAAAAACTTTATTTTTTTCAATCGTTGCCACATTAAAGCCACCCATCACTGCAGGAGTAATGTTGTCTGGATGGGGCTCATAAACAAGAGCATGATTTAAAATCCTGCGTTTAGAGACTCTGATATTTGCCGCTTCATGTGCTGAAGCTACAGCAGAAACAATAACAGCAGAAGAGCTGCCAAGTCCTCTTGACATCGGAATCTGGTTATAAAAAGTAAATTTGAAATTTTGTTTATGTTTCGTCAAACGTGCATAATGTTCATTAAATATAGAGATGAAAAGATTATTCCCCTTGAGTCTAGGGTTATCCTCTCCCTCACCTTTAATACTTACACTAAAGAATTTTGAAGGGTGGAACTCCACTCTGTTTCTTAGGTCAACTGCCAAACCAAGTGTGTCAAACCCTGGTCCCAGATTTGCTGAAGTAGCCGGTACGCTTATTGTCAATTTTCTTCCTATCCTACTGCACCTATCATATAAAGTGGAGTAGTATTTGTAGTAAACTCGCTATAATCAAGTTCAACAGGAAGCTCAAATGAGCTCTCAGGAACTGTTTCTAATTTTTGAGTTTTTATTTCTGATGCGATTTTAACAAAACATAACTTGCCAATCGCTTTTATTGGCTG
>Ga0256829_1003218_pt1 | contig 11483 bp, 12 predicted proteins | sample 131447metaG_FD_185979 | JGI IMG/M metagenome (GOLD analysis project Ga0256829, IMG submission 185979) | Hydrothermal vent microbial communities from Lau Basin, Pacific Ocean - 131-447 | ecosystem: Environmental > Aquatic > Marine > Hydrothermal vents | place: Pacific Ocean: Lau Basin | collected... | reverse complement strand
TCTAGTCCTTTTTGACAAGGTCTCTTTGTTTGTGGATGGGAATTATAGGGGGTTGTTGCTTAATAGTTGCTTAATGTGGTTGGGGAATTTGAAAAATGTTCTAAACTCTACTTATTTTCTTTATTGGCAGGCTGTTTCTGTGGCATTTAGAATACATGCATAACCTGTCTCTGGTTCTATTTGTATTGTTATAGTGTCTAAATCATGATGTAAAGTGAATTTACATTTTGTGTTTAACATTCCATCAACACTTGATGTCCATACACTACTATCACCTTTAAAAGGTCTTCCAAGATGATCAAATGCTACTCTTTTTGCTCCCCCACAATTAGTTGTTGTAACAGATGTAATTCCATAACTTGCACCAAGATTCATTTTTTTTGTAACTCGTGTATCTGTTGCGTAATTTATAACACCAGCAAAACCACCAGTTAGCAATTTATCTGTAGAACTTGGTTTTTTTGCAAGTTCCGATATTCCAGGATTACCAGAGAATGTTCCTGCATCTGAGAATATTGAATATGCCTCAAATCCATTTGTATAAGTAGCAGATGTACCAAACAGTAACTGCCATCTTTTCTTATACCACTGGTTGTTATTTGTGTCATATTTATCATCAACCATAGCCAAATGCTGTGTATATCTTATATCTGAGATTAATTGAATGGCTGCTTCTTGAAGAGGGTTTGTTTTTGTTCTTGGGATAATTGTTGCTGCTAATATGCCTATTACAACTATTACAAATACAAGTTCTAAAAGTGTGAATGCTTTTTTCATCAATATACCTATTTCTTTTTTATAATTAAAGTATATCTAAAAAGTATTGAATTTAAAAGGAGGTAATAATTAGCTGTTTCACCTCATGAGAGATGAAACAAGTGTAGTTCTAAGTAAATATTTATATCTTTTCAGCCATTGGAACATCATAAAGAATGTCGTCCATTGGATGTCTGTACATTGGCATTGCAAGTCTTTTTTCATCAAGGATATGACCGATAAACCCTATAGAACGACCAACAATAAAGAATGCATTTAAAGTACCTGAAGAGATAAACTCATCTATCTCTATTTCAGTATAACCTAAAGCTCTCCACATATCTACCATTAAGATACCGATAGTACCATCAACATTAAGAATTAAATTCTCTTTTTTAGATGTAGTTAATTGCTCAACAGTTAAAGCATAATCAAGTAATGGTGTTGCTGGAAAATACTCTTTAGCAAATTTCTTAAGCCCTTCAACTCTTAAGTCTGGGTTCTTAAGTGATTTGATACGGTGACCTATACCAGGGATTGGAATACCCTCTTTTTTCATATGCCCTAAAAATTCTACTGGAGTCAATCCATTATCATCAGCATATTTAAAGTGCTGTGCCGCACCATCGATAGCACCACCAAATCTTGGACCAATAGTTAAAAGACCAGTTACCAGTGACTCAACAACTGATTTTCCAGCTCTTGCTGTTACTTTTGAGTTGTGTGCACCAGAAACTGCTGGACCATGATCAGCAACAGTTTTCATTACAGTTTCGATAAACTGAGTAGCCCACTCTGGGTACTGCTTTTTGAACCAAAGTAAAGAAATCACATCTCCGATACCTTTTCCTGTATCTGGAGTTGCTACTGAAGAGATTGGGAAACCTGCATAAGTAGCTTCATCGCCTCTGTCATCGGAAATTGTACAGATAAACTCTTTTGAGCGTCTTACTTTTGGAACTCTGCTCATAGAAGGTTCAGGTATTTCAGAAATTGTCCCATTTGCCATCAAGTCAGTATAAACTTTATTGATTGTTCCTGGTAAATCATTGAATGATTGTGGAACATAGATACCAGCTTCTGACATTGCTTTATTTTTAGCGGCCGCAGTTTCTGCGTCAGCATTTGCAGATGCACCTGCATGACCAAACTGAACACCTGAAGAGAAGTGTTTAGCTATCGTACCAATACACCATGCAATAACTGGCTTTTTGATTTGACCATTTTTAATAGCTTCGATGATTTTATACTCTTCAGTACCACCAACTTCACCTAAAAGAACCATATATTTAACTTCTGGATTTGACTCCATTCTAAGCATATTATCAATAAAAACAGAACCAACAAATCTATCTCCACCAATAGCTACACCCTCTGCAATACCATCTGCATTTATAGCGATGATGTTTGAGAGTTCATTAAACAGACCACCTGAACGAGTTACAAGCCCACATGAACCTGCACGGTGAAGTTTAGAGTTTACGATATTTTCAATAGTTCCACCAATGTTAGCGATTTTAAAAGCTCCAGGTGCTATTGCACCAACAGTTGCTGGTCCGATTACTGTAACACCTGCATTTCTTGCAGTGTTATTCATCTTTCTTGCTAATCTTTCTGGGATACCTTCGGCTGTTACCATGATTGACTTGAAACCACCAAGTTCAACTGCTTCCATAGTTACATCATAAGCTGTTCTAAAAGATGCAAAGTTTAAAAGAACATCAGCATTTGGATGTGCTTTTTGTGCTTGAGCGGTACTTTTAAATAGTGGTACCATTATCTCATCTGGACCATAAAAGAATTTTTCAAATTTATTTCCACTTGTTGGAGCAACAATAGCTGCTACTGATGGTGTTTTTCTTTGAATTGTATAATCATAATCTAACATTCTTTGAATAGCAGTTTTGTTGTTATTCCAAAAAATCGCTTGTGTATCTTTAGTATATAATTTTTCCATATTTATCCCTTACTTCTCTAATGCCATTCTAACAATGTCAGTAACATGTGTCTCTGGTCCGTAAACTTCTATAGAAAGACCTAGTCTATCTGAAGCCTCTTTAATGTCTTTTAGACCTTTTTCATAGTTTGGTCCACCACGACGAACATAAATCTTAGTATTATGCTCTTTCATCTTCTCTGCATTTTCTTCAAATGACTGGATAATACCAGTAAAAGTTTTTGCAACATCAGTAAAGTTGGCAATAGCTCCACCAATAATCATAATCTTATCTTGACCTTTTGGATCTTTATGACGAGTCATTAAGTCAATGATTGTATCTGCATAAAATTTTGTCTCACTTGTAGTTGGTCCACCAGAGTATTCACCATAGTTTGCCAAATCAGCGATAGAACCACCATTTGCTTCAGCAAAGTCTGCGATAGTATCTGCATAAACAACAGAAGCACCACCACCAGCAACCATGGTCCAAACTCTACCCATTGGACTCAAAATAGTAAGTTTAAGTGAAGCACCTGATTTACTATCAGCTTCGGCGATTGCTTTTTCTTCAGGAGATTGATCTTCCATACCGAATGCAGTTGGATATTCAACATCTCCCCAAGTATCTTTCATAAGAAAACCTGCAGTATCATCAAGACGAGCAACAAGGTCTAAGATAGCCATTTCGTTATTGTCAAGCATAACTATAGGGTTGATTTCTAAATATGCAAAGTTCATATCTCTATAGAATTTAAAAAATGCTACAGCAAATGATTCAAACTTTGCTCTATCTTGAGTTGGAATATCTGATGGGATATTTGCATTTATTGCATGTTCCATATCAGCATCTGACATATCTATAGGAATAACTACTTCATTAACTTTCTCATCCCAACCCTCTTCAACTTCCATTCCACCCTCAGCAGACATATAAAGAACATCATCTTCACCAACACATGTAGCAGAAATATAATATTCTTGCTCTTGAGAGTGCGGAGTAAACGGCTCGATAATAAAGTGACTTAAAGTACCATGTTGCCCAGTTAAAAGTGTTGTTGTTTTAGAAATCTTATCATCTATCCATGCCGCTGCATCTGCTAGAGTAACATCACCTGGTTTGTTTGTTTTAAAAAGAACTAAATCATTTTTACCACGCTTTCCAAACAACATATCTGGTTTTGCAACGAGTGCTTCTTGTTTTAACCATTCAAAGCCATGTTCTTCAGCTTTTGCTAAAAGTTCTGCTCCACTTGTTACTAAAACAGATTTAAATCCATAATGGAATCCACTAAAATATTTTTCCCACTGTTTAGAAAAAAGTGCTTTTCCGTCGTATTCGCGTATCGCTTTTTGAGCCATAGAAACTCCCTATTTTTTATTTGTGGGAGTATTCTATCATAATCTAATTTAATCTATATTTTGCTCTTATATTGAATATCTATTTCATTTATTTTTTGTTTAATTTAGTAACACTAGCAGTATAAAGTTTTTTACCCATGTAACTTATAGTTACATTTGAACTGTTTTTATCATTTAAATCTTTTTCCTCTAATATATTGTAATCACAATATTTAATTCCATAAAAAGATAATCTTAATGACATTTTTTCATCTGTAGAAACACAATGGATATTTTCTTTTTTTAATTTTTGTGCAAGTTGACTTGCTACATGAGTTTTGTATGCAAAATGTTTTTTAGGATTGTCAATAAATAAATACAACTCTTTGTTAAATAGTACAACCAAATAATTAAAAACTAAAAACACAAAAGATGCTAAGAATATAACTCTATACTTTGTTCTAAACATTTTTAGTCTTACTTTATATGAGTGAACAAAGGTTTGAGCAACTAGAGGCAAAGCAATCATTATATAAGGAGCAAAATGTTCAACCAAGACTCTTTGTCTAAGTGACAGAAGAATAGAAAACACTAAAGTTGTTGATGATATATACCAAATATAATTTGTTTGATTTGTCAAATATCTTCTGTACAGGGCATAAAATATGAATATAAATATAAATGGTGTAAAAATTGTAGAATACACTCCTACAAGATCAAGAAAATGTCCAGTTGGAAACCCACCTGCTTCTATTCCATATAAATATACTGAAGATAGGAATAAAATAAAATTATAAAGAGCAAGATACTTTTGTTTGTTATAAATATAATATACACTCATTCCAAAATATAGGTATATAAATCCAGAATCAACAAATAGATAGGAAAATAATAATATATTTACTATAAGCAGAGAATATTTTTCATAAACATACACAAAAAAGAAAAGTCCAAAGATCACTAAACCTGCACTATTTACAACTAAAGCAGAACTGATAATACCCGGTAGAAGTATGTACAACAATACTAGCCATATTCTATCTCTTTGAGTTGATAAATATTTTTTTGAAATATCATAAAGAAGTATGACACTTAAAAGATGCATGATAATCATGGGTAATCTTAAAGCAAAATCATTATGTCCGAAAACAGTTATTGAAGAGTTTACTAAAAACCTCAAAAAAGAAGAATCCCCATATAAAATCAATGCTTCTGCATATGATATAGATAAGTTTGTAGTTTCTGTTAAAAGTACAATAGTGTCAATAAGAAGAATAATGACAAAAATGTACCTTTTAATCATATCTTTAAAAAATTCCCTATCATTTCATGTCCATATTCGCTCATGATTGATTCTGGATGAAACTGCATACCATATATCTCTTTATCTTTTATTTTCAGTGCCATTATCTCATTATCATCTGTGCTAAATGCAGTAGGTATAATATTTTCAGGTAGATTATTTTTATCTACTATAAGAGAGTGGTATCTAGTCGCAACAAACTCTTGAGGTATATCTTTAAATATTTTACTACTATTATCTGATTGTTTCATAATAGAAGTTTTACCATGCATCATGTTTTTTGCACGAATTACATCAGCACCAAAAACTTGTGCAATACTTTGATGTCCTAAGCAAATGCCTAAAATAGGAACTTTATCTTGAAAATATTTTATTGTTTTTAAGGTTATCCCTGCTTCATCTGGTGAGGCAGGTCCAGGAGAGATAATAATTTTATCAGGTGCTAATTTATCAATATCCTCAACACTCATCTCGTCATTTCTAATAATTTTTAAATCAGCACCAAGTTCTCTACAATACTGCACAATATTGTATGTAAAACTATCATAATTGTCTATCATTAAAATCATCTTATCCCTTCCCTTAGCACATTTATAATGATGCTATTATATCTAATTTAATTTTGAATTTGCTTTTTATTTGTTAATTGTTGTAAGTAGTTGGAGATATTAATAAGAGAAAATGTAACCAAAAATATCATCAGTCCAGGGAAAAAACTTACCCACCAAGCTATCTCTACTACATCTTTTCCTGCACTAAGTATAGTTCCCCAACTCATCTGAGGGGCTACAATCCCAAGACCTAAAAAACTAAGTCCAGACTCAGCTAAAATAGCACCACCTACACCAAATGTAAAACTTACAAAATATATCGGTGCTAAAATTGGTGCATAATATTTAAATAAAATTTTTAGTTTACTAACTTTTGCAATATTTAGTATCTTGATGTATGGTTGGGATGTTATCTTAAAACTTTCTGTCCTTATCAATCTCGCTGTTGTCATCCAACCTGTAGTAGATATGATTATGATAAGAACTAAGGCTGAAGCATTGACATAACTCACTAAAGCTAACAGTAAAAAGAATGTTGGGAAAGTTAAAAACAAATCAACTATTACGATAAAAGATTTATCTACTATACCACGAAAGTATCCAGCCATAGAACCTAAAACAAGACCTATAAAAGACGCAATAAATGCACTACCTACACCAATAGTTAAAGATACTTTTCCACCTTCCATTAAACGAGCAAGTATATCTCTTCCTAAACGGTCTGTACCAAGAAAATGATGTAATGACGGCTCTAATAATATTGAACTACTATCGAGTGTGTAAGCATCTGTAGCATAAAAATAATCTCCAAAAAATGAAAAGATAAACACAAATCCTAAAATTAGTATGCTAATTATTGGCATTAATAACTACTGTTTAATCCCTAAAAGTGTCTTCATCATCTGATCTACTGTTGATATAACTTTTGCAGATGCTCCATAAGCTGTTTGGTATTTGATAAGGTTTGTCATCTCTTCATCTATGTTTACTTTTGATGTACTCTTGTATTCTAGCTCTGTTGCATTGAACTGTGTTGTTATCGTATCATTTTTTGCTATAGCTGCATTAGTATTTGTACCTACATAAGTTGCAGTCAAGTCAAACATTCCATAAGTCGTTGTGTTAAAAGTTTGACTTCCTACATTAAAGTCATAATTTTCAAATTGTTGCTGAACTATATTTAGGGCTGTTCTATTATCCCCAGATGAACCTGAATATCCAGCTTGAATATTTGTTGGATTGTCTTTTAGTGAACTTTCTAGTTGCATATCTCTAGCATTGCTACCATTAAAGTATCTTCCAAGTCCAAGTGCACCTGCAAAGTTACTTCCTGATGAAAAACTAGCATTAGCTAACTTGTCTTCTATAGAAAATTTGTACCCCTTAGACGATGCTAAAGTATCCAATGATAGTTCTAGATTTTTTTGACCATCAACTGATGTTTGATAGTTAAATTTTACATAACTATTTATATCATTATTTGCATTTCCATCATTATTATCATCTTTACTTGCTTTTATTTGACCTTCTATTGAGTTAATGTTAGTGCCTGTTGTATCACTCATAACAGTCGATTCATCTATATTTATATTTCGTCTTGAAACTTCATTCCCATTCAAATCATAAACTACTAAATCAAAAGAACCCTTATGAATATTCAAATCAGATGTGAGTAAAGGGCTATTTGAGAGGTCATACTGAGTGTCATTAGAAGTCATTTTAGTTGTTGCATTTGCAGAGTATAGATTATTTGTAGTTTCTATTATGCCCTTAGCAAAGGCATCTAATTGTGCGACAATATTTTGTAATGTTCCATCTACAGGGACGCCACTTGTTGTATCTAATGCTCCACCTCTAAGTCCCAATATAGCACCTATTTTTCCACCATCTATTTTTTCATTAAGTGGTATAAGAGTTCCATCTTGTCTTTCATAAGAAACATCATAAAATCCAAGTTGCGTATTATTTGTTAATTTCAGTGGATGATATGTATTTCCATCTACTATATTAAAACCATTTACGCTAAGTGTGTAACTACCTGTTCTAGTATTTGAACTACTATCGATCTGCGTATTTGCTGTAAGTTGTCCCTGCTTAACATTTGAGCCAATCAAACGAGAAAGTGTTCTCTCTATAACATTCCTTTTATCTCTTAGGTCATTAGCACTATATGCTCCACCTGACTCAGCAGTATCTATAGATATATTCAAGTTAGCTAATTGCTTTGCTAAATCGTTTACTTGGTTTATATTTACACTTAGCTCATCATTTACTTGGCTTTGAAGATCCAAAACTTGAGATTGAGTTTGTTTTATATGTTGTGTTAATGTCTGGGTTTGCTGTGCCAAATCAACTTTAATAGCATCATTGCTAGGATTATCAGCAAAAGTTTGCCAACTATTATAGTAGTTAGTTAAATCAGCTTTAACCCCTACTCCAGCGATCTCTGGAAAAAAAGTTGAAAGTGTTTCTAAAGTTTTTTGTTCATAATCACTCTTCTCTTTGTCTGAAGAGACAGCACTATATCTATCAAAAACAAAGTTATCAAAAACACGCTTAATATCTTTAATCTCTGTTCCGTTTCCTACTTGACCAGGTCTTGCAGAAATTGGAGTAGCAGCTGAAGCTATTACTCTTTGTCTAGTATAGCCATCTACATTTGCATTTGATATATTATGTCCTGTAGTGCTAATCCCAACTTGTGATGCATTTAAACCTGAGTAACCAATACCTAGTGTGTTAAATAAAGTTGACATGTCACACTCTCACTTCTAAGATTGATGGATTTTTTGATGCAACCTTATTGTAACCTTGCATCTCTGTTGGCACCAATCTTTCTAAAAAAGTATTGTATAAATTACTTACTGTTAAAACTAATTTTGCATAATGTTTATTTACTTCTCTTAAATTGTTTAATTCTATTTTTAATTCATCTAGCAAATTATGTTGTTCTTCATCTAAAAGCTGTGGAAGTTCTTTTTCTGGGTTTGTTGTCATTAATGTAGATATTTCATAATCAATCATCGCCTTTTTTTGCTCAAAACTTTTTAATTTATCTTCTTTAAGCGATAATCTTTCAAATTGTGGATCATTATGTGCCAATCTTATATCATCTATATCTGATTGTGTTATTTTTATTAAATCTCTTAAGTCGCTTAAAGCACTCTGTAAATGATGAGACAACATAAAAAACCCCTCTTCCTATTTTAACTAATTTATTATAATAACTCTTCGGCTATCTTTTTAGATAATGCCTCTAAGTCAACTTTATACTCACCTGATGCGAGAGACTCTTTAATCTGATCTATTTTGCTTGTATCGCCCTGTTTTGAAACAGTTGTATTCGCTTTTCCTTTAGTGGACTTAGACTCTATTAAGTTACTATTATAAGTAGCACGAACTGACGAGCTGTTTGATTGTGAAATCATGATTTATCCTTCTTTTACCTTTATATTCTTGCATATACAACTATATCGGCATTTTAGATAAATATTTTAGCTTTTTTGACTTAAATAGTCATAAAGCATTTGCGAAAATCCGAAGCTTCCTGCACTAGCTTTTGAAAGTTCATCTCTATACATTGACTTGTATATTTTATCTCCTGGGTCTTTTTGATCTGAAAACAGATTTTTATCATCTTTCATCGCATTATCCATAAGCATTTTTATAATCACTGACTCAAAGGCATCGGTTTGTGCTTTTAAATCTTTATCTTCGGCTTTTGGATCTATTTTTGGAATAGTATTTTGTTGTGCTGCTCTTTGAGTAATAGCGTTCATACCATAATAACTCATTAGATTACCTCCAAATCAGCAGATATACTACCTGCACTTTTTATTGCTTCCAAGATAGAAATAATATCTTTTGGTGAAGCACCGAGTTTTTGTAAAGAGCGAACAAGATTTGCAACTGTTGTTGTTCCTTTTTTTGTATAAATCTCATTTTCATTTAGACCTATAACAAGGTTTTTATCCACAACCATTGAACCTGCTGGTTTATTTGGCACATCACTTTCAACTATCTTTATAGTAATATCACCATGTGTTAATACTACTGGTTTTATAGGTATCTCAACACCAGCAACTATAGTTCCTGTTCTCTCATTTATAACAATTTTACTTTTTGCTTTATATGACATATCAATATTTTGCACTTCTGCTAAAAATTCTACCATTGACTTATTTTTTGGTTTTTTTAGTTTTATACTTCTTGGATCAAGTGCAACAGCAACTTGAGTGTTATAAAACGAATTAATAGCTTTTTGAACTGCTACAGAATTTCTAAAATCTGCTTCTTTTAAAGATAGTGTTGCGTACTTTTGATGATATAAATCTATATTTATCTCTCTTTCTATGAGTCCACCATTGTACACTACGCCTGTAGTTGGATGAGACTCTGTCCCTGAACCACGAACATTCATGCCACCTATACTAACACTACCTTGAGCAAGAGCATATATCTTTCCATCAACACCTTTTAGTGGTGTCATCAAAAGTGTACCACCCTCTAAAGACTTAGCATCTCCGATGGAAGAGACTAAAATATCAAACTTATCACCTTGTCTTGAAAACGGTTTCATAGTAGCTGTAACAACAACTGCAGCAACATTTTTAGACTTTATATCAATAGCTTTCATATCAATACTCATCGCTTTTAACATATTTGCTATTGACTGAAGTGTAAACTTTGATGTTGTTCCATCACCAGTTTTTTTAAGACCAACAACCAATGAGTAACCAATAATCTGGTTATCACGAACACCTACAATATTTGACACATCACTTATTTTAGTAGCTGATAATGAAGATATAAAAAGTATAAAAAGTATAAAAATTTTCATTAACCATCCTTGAATTACTCAAAGGTAGCAACTATTATTCCAGTTTAGGCTGCATTTAGGTAAGTTAAAGTTGTATTCCCAAATTTTTTAGATTTTATAACACTAAAAGCACCCCCTTCTAGTTCCCATATTGCATATAGGAACTCATACCTTCACCAAAGCCGACTAATCCCAATCAACCCATCCACACCTTCATAATCCATAGCACTACTACATCTCCAATATTTCGCATCCTCAATATAGCCTCTTTTTACAGGGTTATTATGGATATAATTAATCCTATCAAGCATCATTTTTTCATTCACAATTAACTTCGCTTGTATTCCCTCTTGCCATAGCTGATAGGTGGCATTTTTTTTATGTGCTTTTTTATAAAAAGCTAACTGTTCAAGTATAGCATTAACATTTTCTTTTTGTAAATACTTTAGAATCTCTCTAGCTGTGTGGGTTTTAAAAGCTTTCATAGAATCTCCTATATTGTCACTAGAGGCTATAAGATGTAAATGATTTTCTAAAATAACATAGGCATAGATTTTAAGATTATCTTTTTTTTGAAGATACTTTAAACTATCAAATATTATATCTGTAGTTTGGACTCTTGTAAAGATTGGTATCCAATGAAGTATAGTGCAAGTCATAAAGTGTGGTGCAGTTGGTTCATAGATTTTGTAGCGACTTCTTCCCATCATTTTACCTTTTTTATTTATTTTAGTAGATTATTTGAAGGGAGGTTGGTTTTATGTCATTTTGTCATAT
>Ga0256829_1003217_pt1 | contig 11486 bp, 11 predicted proteins | sample 131447metaG_FD_185979 | JGI IMG/M metagenome (GOLD analysis project Ga0256829, IMG submission 185979) | Hydrothermal vent microbial communities from Lau Basin, Pacific Ocean - 131-447 | ecosystem: Environmental > Aquatic > Marine > Hydrothermal vents | place: Pacific Ocean: Lau Basin | collected... | reverse complement strand
CTACCGGCTGCGTTGCGTGGAAGGCTGGTCGATGGTGATTCCCTGGATCGGCTTCCCGCTGGCCGATCTCATCAAGCGTTTCGAGCCCGGTTCGAAAGCCAAATATGTCGAATTCGAAACCCTGTATGACAAGAAACAGATGCCGGGTCAACGCCGTCGTATCCTTGACTGGCCATATCGTGAGGGGTTGCGCATGGACGAGGCCATGAACCCGCTGACCCTGATGGCCGTCGGCCTGTACGGTAAAGTCCTGCCCAACCAGAACGGCGCGCCCCTGCGCCTGGTCGTACCCTGGAAGTACGGGTTTAAAAGCATCAAGTCCATTGTCAAAATCCGTTTCCGTGAAACACAGCCGACCAGTTCCTGGATGGAAGCCGGTCCGCGTGAGTACGGGTTTTATTCCAACGTCAACCCGAACGTGCCGCATCCACGCTGGAGCCAGAAGCGTGAACGCCGGATCGGCGAGTTCCGCAAGCGCAAGACGCTCATGTTCAACGGTTACAGCGAGCAGGTCGCCGCCATGTATGCCGGCATGGACCTGAAGAAGTTCTTCTAGACCGTATGCAAAAGCATTTCCTCAAACCCCTGGTATTTATTTCCGGTCTGCTGCCGGCCGTCATACTGGCCTGGCAGTTTTATGCCGACCGGCTTGGCGCCAACCCCATTGATGAAATCACTGACGGAACCGGTACCTGGACGCTACGCTTCCTGCTGATCACGTTAATGGCGACGCCGCTCAAGCGGCTGTTTGGCTGGGGCTGGCCACTGCATGTGCGTCGCATGCTGGGGCTGTTCGCATTTTTCTACGCCACCCTGCACCTGTTTACCTACCTGTGGCTCGACCAGTTCTTCGACTGGGGCGAGATTGGAACGGATATTCTCAAAAGACCGTTTATCACCGTGGGCATGCTGGCTTTTGTATTGCTTTTACCGCTGGCGATGACATCCACGCGTGCCATGATGCGTCGACTCGGGCGTAACTGGAAGGCGTTGCATCAACTTGCCTATGTCGTTCCCCTGCTGGGCGTGCTGCATTACTGGTGGCTGGTGAAGGCCGATGTTCGGGAACCGCTGGTGTATGGCGTGGTACTCATTGTGTTACTGGCGTTCAGGGTTCGTCGGGGCAAGGTGGCTGTACGTACTGCCGCCAGGGACCGTTGCGCCTCGTAAGCGAAACATGGCCAGGTTGCGAATAAACTGTTACCCGTACAGCGCAACGGGCGAACTTCTCCCTGGATCTGCCGTGCTGCTGTGCGCGCTTTTATTCATGTTGAGTGGATGTAGCACACTCTCCGAAACCGTTTTAAATAACAGGGAACGATTGTTATTAACTGACCACTGTGAAAATTGCGATCTACAACGGGCCAGCTTCAAAAGCCTGGATCTCAAACAGATCCATCTTCATGGCGCCGATCTGAGAAATGCAGATTTTAGCGGCGCGCACCTGGAAGGCGCTGACCTGTCCGGTACTGACCTTCGCAATGCTCGTTTTGATAATGCCATCTTGTTGGGTGCAAATCTTCGCGGTGCTGATCTGCGAGGTGTCAACCTTATCGGTGTCCGCTTAACCGGCGCAGACCTTCGTGATACCAATATGACCGACATCAGTTCTGATGATGAACTTGATCTTATGGACCTTATCGGAGTCCGGCTGGATGGCGCTCGCTTCAAGGATGGCGTGACCTGTGGAAGTTTTCCGAAAAAAGGCGGCTGGGGTTGTCAGCCGGAATAAATTTCTTCCCAACAAGTGCTGCCTTGACTGCAGATAAAACGAGTATTACAGCTTCTGGTTAACAGTCATGGCATTTCTTTTTGCGCGAATTTTATGCTAGGATGCCCGGCGAGGCATCGGGTGATCCGGGAAATACAACTGGAAGCCATGCATTATAAGCGTGCCTCCTGCTGCAGTATGACACTCGTTGTTTTTTCTGAGTGTGAAGCTTGCAGTAGCAAAAACCAAGTTCTTGCAAATGGGTGGTTTTATATGGGCCTGCAGCTTGTAGGTCAGGGGGTTCTTACATGAAAAAAATCTTATTGGCCCTGTTTTTGGGCTTGAGTGCTGCGTGCGCCCAGTCTTCAACAGTTGTGTTCGATGGTGTTGTAGGTGGCAGCTTCAGTTCGGTGGTGGCTGGATCAGGAGACAAGTACGGTATTTTTAATAACGATAATACCTTAACCCTGGATGCGACGAGTGGGCACGCTGTTTTTGCATGGGGTACATCGAGTTACTACTACCCTGCCATTGACGGGAACAGCAGTAGCTTCAGTTTCCAGGGCGTGGGCAGTGATGTAAGTAGTGCTGGCGGCTTCTCAGTTACCGCAGGCGATCAATTCTTACTGGGCGACTTCACCTACCATAACACGCCGGTCTACTACGCTGGCGGCGTCACGGGTGTTACTTTCGATGTGGGTATTGATTTTTTAGATCCCGCACTGGGTAGTTCCTTGTTCTCCGTTAATCTTGCTATTGACAATACACCAAACACGGGCGGCACAAATGTTCCCGATATTGTATCTATTGCAGGTATGTCGACAAGCAATACAGCATTCTCGTTCGGGGGGCATGATTATGTGTTGCAAATCCTGGGGTTCTCGCGGGATGGCGGCGTAACGTTCGAGACAGGAACGGCGGCAAATGAGAATGAAGCAACTACAGCAGGCATTTATGCCGTAGTGAATGATGTGACCGTTGTGCCGGTCCCTGCGGCTTTATGGTTATTTGGCTCAGGCCTGATGGGTTTGTTAGGGGTTGCCCGGCGTACGCGTACGTCCTGACGCCATTACCCCGGTCAGTGCGTGTTTGTTTCATCCGCGTGTATCTGATCCGGTGTGTGAGGGGTGACAGCCTGGATGTCATTGCGCCTGTGCGTTAGTGCTTCGGAACCGGCTCTGCGAGCAGCCGTTCAATTTCCTGTTCGACCAGCTTTGCTTTGGCTGTGTTCGTATGCATTTCGCCGACAAAGCGGAAGCGCACCGTGCCTTGCCGGTCTACCAGGTAGTACCCTGGCCAGTAATGGTTGTTCAGGGCCCGCCAGTAGCTGAAGTTATTGTCAATCATGATGGGATGTTTCAGGCCGAACTCGTGAATCTTGTCGATAAGCTTCTGGCGGACTTTCTCTCGGTCGAACTCGGGTGTATGAACGCCAATGACCTGCAAGCCCTGGCTGGCGTATCGCATTTCCAGCTCTTTCAGCCAGGGAAATGATCGGTAGCAGTTCCAGCAGCCAAAGGTCCACACGTCGATCAGTACAACTTTCCCCTTCAGGGTCTTGACGGAAAGCGGCGGGCTGTTTATCCATGCGTCCGCTTGCGGGTGGGTAAATTCAGGCAGCGGGTAGTCTGCAGTTTCCACGGTTGTGGCTGTGCCGGAGTGGCTTTGCAGCAAGGGAAGGGCGGCCAGACCGATCAGGCCATAGATAATTGTGCGTTTTATCCAGCGCGGCATGGCGGATAGCCCTGTTGTTACCCATGAGTTCAGGGTCAACTATCCACCTGTGTAACGCAAAAGTCTTCACGCAAGTATCAAGATTCCCCGTCATTCTGGCGCATGCCGGTATGACGAATTCAGCAGAGTTGCCCTAGTTCAGGCGTTTGTACCTGATCCGGTGTGGCTGGTTGGCGTCATCGCCGAGCCGGCGTTTACGGTCCGCCTCGTAGTCGGCGTAGTTGCCTTCAAACCAGGTGACCTGGCTGTCGCCCTCGAAGGCGAGGATGTGTGTAGCGATGCGGTCGAGGAACCAGCGATCATGCGAGATAACCACCGCGCAGCCGGGGAAGTCGAGCAGGGCTTCTTCCAGGGCACGCAGGGTTTCCACGTCGAGGTCGTTGGTGGGTTCATCGAGCAGCAACAGGTTGCCGCCGCTGCGCAGCAGTTTGGCAAGGTGTACGCGGTTGCGTTCGCCACCGGATAGCTTGCCGACGTGTTTCTGTTGTTCGGTGCCGGCAAAGTTGAAGCGTGATACATAGGCGCGCGAGTTTACTTCATACTTGCCGATGGTGATGATGTCCTGGCCGTCGGAAATTTCTTCCCACACGGTCTTGTTGTCATCCAGTGCGTCGCGGCTCTGGTCGACATAGGCCAGTTGCACGGTTTCGCCAATGCGCAGTTCGCCACTGTCGACCGATTCCTGCCCGGTCAGCATGCGGAACAGCGTGGTCTTGCCCGCGCCGTTGGGGCCGATGATGCCGACGATACCGCCCTGCGGCAGGCGGAAGCTCAGGTCGTCGATCAGCAGCCGCTCACCGAAGCCTTTGCGAATATGACTGGCTTCGACCACCAGTTCACCCAGTCGCGGACCCGGCGGGATGTAGAGTTCCTTGGTTTCGTTGCGCTTCTGCGCTTCCTGTGAGGCCAGTTCCTCGAAGCGGGCAAGGCGCGCCTTGCTCTTGGCGTGTCGTCCCTTTGGATTGCTGCGTACCCATTCCAGTTCGGCCTTCATGGCTTTCTGGCGGGCGCTTTCAGTTTTTTCTTCCCGTTCCAGGCGGTCTTCTTTCTGTTCCAGCCAGGAGGAATAGTTGCCTTCCCAGGGGATGCCGTGGCCGCGGTCCAGTTCCAGGATCCAGCCGGCGACATTGTCGAGGAAGTAACGGTCATGGGTCACGGCGACCACGGTGCCGGGGTACTCGTGGAGGAAACGTTCCAGCCAGGCGACGCTTTCGGCGTCGAGGTGGTTGGTCGGTTCATCGAGCAGCAGCATGTCCGGCTTGGAGAGCAGTAATTTGCACAGCGCCACGCGGCGTTTCTCGCCGCCTGAGAGTTTGCTGACATCGGCATCCCAGGGCGGCAGGCGCAAGGCGTCTGCAGCGATTTCCAGGGTGCGTTCCAGGTTATGTCCATCGCTGGCCTGCAGGATATTTTCCAGTTTGGCCTGTTCGGCGGCCAGCGCGTCAAAGTCAGCGTCCGGTTCGGCATAGGCGGCGTAGACTTCGTCGAGGCGTTGTTGTGCATCGGTGATTTCCGACAGCGCTTCCTCGACATTGGCGCGTACGTCCTTGCTCTCGTCGAGCTGCGGTTCCTGTGGCAGGTAACCTACCTTGATGCCGGCCTGTGGGCGCGCCTCGCCGTTTATCTCGGTGTCGATACCGGCCATGATGCGCAGCAGGGTGGATTTGCCCGAGCCATTCAGGCCCAGCACGCCGATTTTGGCGCCGGGGAAAAATGACAGGGAAATATCACGCAGTATTTCGCGCTTGGGCGGCACGACCTTGCCGACCTGGTTCATTGTATAGACGTACTGGGCCATGTATTTTCACCGCTGAAGCTGAATTCCGCGCATTATAACGAAAATGTCATGCGGGTATTGCCGGGTGACAGACAGTCGATAAGATTTACTGCAAGGCATGCGACCAGTCATTCGCGCAGGGCTGGCAGGCCGGGTGGTGAGGTAAGGGAGGTGCTTCATGGCATATTATCTCTTTCGTTGCTGCGTTGTGCGTGGAACCAGTAGCAGCCGAAGCGAATACGGTGAATCGCATCCGGTTTGCCCTGGTCGGATTTTTCAAAAGTCTGCGCCTGATCGTTCAGGGCCTGCAGAAGTTGCCTGGCATGATCTTCAGCCATGGCCCGCAGTTGTTGTACAGAATCTTCACCGAGATGCGAGAAATAAACACTGCGTTCCAGCATGGGTGTGCCATCTGACAGCAGGTTGTGGGTGCACGCCGCCAGGTGATCGTGCACGTTGCGCCCCATGAAAAAGGTTTGTTCGTCGAAGTTTGCCCTGGGCATGAAGGCAGACGCCTGCAGATAGATATTGCCGGCGTCGTCGAGCGAAACCAGCTCCTGGCGCTGCAGTTCGTCAAGGATGGCGCGTGGCCGGACATCCTTGCTGACGGTCGTCACCAGTGCCTCGAAGGAGGGGGTGCCACCCATGGCGGTACGTGGTAAGGCACGTGGCTGGCCATTTTTGTCCTGGTATTCCGGCAGGCTTGCCCAGCGTGAAACGATGGCGCCGCTCAGTGTTGAAGTGTGCCCATCTGCATCCTTCTTTTCCTGCCCGGGGGCGCGCAGTCGACGTATATCCTTGCGGTGAACGCCGGTGAGGATATGAATGCGACTGTCGGTAGGCCGATTGTCGTCCAGCGCGAACGTGCTTTCAGCGACCTCGACATACAGTATCTTCAGTAGTTCGCGTAGTTGTGGATAGCCGATGCCTTTCTCGATGAGGATGCGTATCAGGGGTCGTAGTAACCATCTGACAGCGGATGTCAGCATTGTAGCGGTTTCGTTTTGTGTCGTGGTCTGCACGTTTTTTCCTGGTATCTGTTGATTGTGGCGGTGATTTTAGCCTTATGTGGGAATATTTACCGCATATAATTCTATAATGTGGGAATAATGTCCCCGGACTTACAACGATTACCAGGCGCGAGGGGATCGGCTAGGATAGTGCCTGTCCAGGTCTTGTCGGGTGCGTCATGAAAGTTTCCTGTGTGGCGGTATTTGTCGGTGAAGCACTGGCCACCTACGGCTTTGGTGATAATCACCCGTTCGGGCCGGACCGCATGGCGGCTTTCTGGTCGCGGATGTGTGAAGCAGGTCTGGATAAGCGCGTCAGGGTGCACCCACCTGCCCGGGCCGACGATGAAGACATCCTGTTGTTCCATACCCTCGAATATCTCGCAAGGGTCAAGCGCCTGTCGCTTACCGGCCGGGGTTACCTTGACTGTGGCGACACACCGGCCTTTAAGGGGATGTACGAAGCGGCCTCAACCGTTGTGGGGACCACGCTGGCGGCGCTCGATGAAGTCATGCGTGGTGAATGCCGGCAGGCTTTCGTTCCCATCGCCGGGCTGCACCATGCCAGCCGCGACAGCGCGGCGGGATTTTGTGTATTGAATGACTGCGGGGTGGCAATAGAAGTTTTGCGCCAACGCTACGCGATACAGCGCGTGGCTTATATCGACATCGATGCACACCACGGCGATGGCGTATTCTACGCTTTCGAGGATGATCCTGACCTGATCGATGTCGATTTCCACGAGGACGGGTTTTACCTGTATCCCGGCACCGGTGCCGTGGGAGAAACAGGGCGCGGTGAGGCCGCCGGACGCAAGCTGAATATCCCGCTGTCGCCAGGGGCCGGGGATGAAACCTTCTTCAGGCTATGGGAATCCGCCGAAGCCTTTCTCGACCGGCTTGCGCCGGAGGTTATCGTGCTGCAATGCGGTGCCGACAGCCTGTCGAATGACCCGATTACCCACCTTGAATTGTCCGAAGCAGCCCACGCTCACGCGGCAAAGCGCCTGAAACAACTGGCCGAACGGCATGCCGGCGGACGCTTGCTGGTACTGGGCGGGGGTGGCTATAACCGCGACAATCTGGCCCGCGCCTGGACGGCCGTCATTGCCGCGCTACTGGGCGAAACGCGCTGATTACAGTATGATTCGCCTCTTTTCAGCCGTGCCGGGGAAACCGAATGTTCAGCAAGGAAATGACCATCAAGGGGTTCGATGACGAACTCGCCGCCGCCATTGCCGCCGAAGAGGCGCGCCAGGAGCAACACATCGAGTTGATTGCGTCGGAAAACTACGCCAGTCCGCGGGTGATGGAGGCGCAGGGCAGTGTGCTGACCAACAAGTATGCCGAGGGGTACCCGGGCAAGCGTTACTACGGTGGTTGCGAGCACGTCGATGTCGCCGAGCAACTGGCCATCGACCGTGCCAGACAGCTGTTCGGCGCGGATTATGCCAATGTGCAGCCGCACTCCGGTTCGCAGGCCAATGCTGCTGTGTATCTTGCCCTGTGCGCACCCGGCGACACTATCCTCGGCATGAGTCTCGCCGATGGCGGACACCTGACCCACGGTTCCAAAGTGAATTTCTCCGGCAAGGTGTTCCATGCGGTTCAGTACGGACTGAACGCCGATACCGGCGAGATCGACTACGACCACATGGAAGCCCTGGCGCAGGAGCACAAGCCGAAAGTGGTGGTGGCCGGGTTCTCCGCGTATTCACGCGTGGTGGACTGGGAGCGTTGCCGCCGGATTGCCGATTCGGTTGGCGCCTTCCTGTTTGTCGACATGGCGCACGTCGCCGGCCTGGTGGCCACCGGGCATTACCCCAGCCCGGTACAGATTGCCGATGTTACTACGACCACCACGCACAAAACCCTGCGCGGCCCGCGCGGTGGCCTGATTCTCGCCAAAGCCAACCCGGACATCGAAAAGAAACTCAATTCGCTGGTGTTCCCCGGTATCCAGGGCGGCCCGCTGATGCACGTGATCGCGGCGAAAGCGGTGGCTTTCAAGGAAGCCCTGCAGCCGGATTTCAGGGACTACCAGGGCAAGGTGCTGGCCAATGCCCGCGCCATGGCGCAGGTATTCCTGGACCGCGGCTATAACGTGGTATCCGGCGGTACCGACGATCACCTGTTTCTGGTCGATCTGATTGCCAAAGGCATCACCGGAAAGCAGGCCGACGCCGCGCTGGGCGCAGCCAACATCACGGTCAACAAGAATGCTGTGCCCAATGACCCCCAGTCACCGTTTGTCACCAGTGGCATTCGCGTTGGTACGCCGGCGGTGACGACGCGCGGCTTTGGTGAAGCCGAGGTGCGCGAACTGGCCGGCTGGATGTGCGATATTATGGACGACGTGGAAAACACCGGCACCATCGAGCAGGTCAAGGCGAAGGTGCTGGATATTTGCAAACGCTTCCCGGTCTACGGCTGATGCCGTTACCGCTCGGAGACTGAACGCCTATGCGCTGTCCGTTCTGTGGAAACATGGACACCCGGGTGATCGATTCGCGTCTCGCCGGCGAGGGTATGCAGGTGCGTCGTCGTCGTGAATGCGTGGCCTGCGGCGACCGCTTCACCACCTACGAGGCCGCCGAACTGGTGATGCCGCGTATCGTCAAGAGTGACGGCACGCGTGAGCCGTTCAACGAAGACAAGTTACTGACCGGCGTTTTACGCGCGCTGGAAAAACGTCCGGTCGATACCGACAGCGTGGACGCGGCCATCAGTCATATCCAGCACCGCCTGCAGTCCTGCGGTGAACGCGAGATCGAGTCGCGCCAGCTGGGCGAGTGGGTGATGGATGAATTACGCAACCTCGATCAGGTGGCCTATGTCCGCTTTGCCTCGGTGTACCGCAGTTTCCAGGATGTGAGTGAATTCCGCGACGAGATCGAGCGCCTCGAACAGGAACCGACACCGGAAGAGAAGCGCGACCAGATGCCGTTATTGCCGGACGAAGAGGGCGGCACCCCGGATGCCTGACGTGTCTGCGCATGAGGTGGCGCAGTTCGATTCGGCTGACCACGGTTATATGGCGGAAGCCGTGCGACTCGCACGGCGCGGGATTTACAGCACGCACCCGAACCCCAATGTGGGTTGTGTAATTGTTGCTGAAGGTGGGGTGGCAGGACGCGGCTGGCACCGGCGTGCGGGTGAGCCGCATGCCGAGGTCTACGCCTTGCGTGAAGCCGGTGAGCGGGCGCGTGGCGCCACCGCCTATGTCACGCTGGAGCCGTGCAGTCATACCGGGCGGACACCGCCCTGTGCCGATGCGCTGGTTGAAGCCGGGCTGGCCCGCGTGGTGATCGCGATGCAGGATCCCAACCCGCAGGTTGCCGGTCGTGGCATGGCGCGCCTGCGCGAGGCCGGGATACAGGTTGAGTCGGGCTTGATGGAAATACAGGCGCGCGACCTGAACCCGGGTTTTATCTCGCGCATGGAACGCGGCCGCCCCTGGGTGCGGGTAAAACTGGCCGCCAGCCTCGACGGGCGTACCGCCATGGCATCTGGTGAGAGCCAGTGGATCAGCGGCCCGGAGGCCAGGCAGGACGTACAACGTTTGCGGGCGCGCAGTTCGGCGGTGATGACCGGTATTGGCACCGTGTTGTCGGATGACCCCTCGCTCAATGTGCGACTGGAGCCGTCGAGTCTGTACGGCGTTGAGCCACTTCGCCAGCCGCTGCGGGTGATACTGGACAGCCGCCTGCGTTTGTCGCCGCAGGCAAAGTTGCTGTCCCTGCCCGGTGATGTGCTGGTCATGACCGTGAGCGATGATGACGCCGCAAAGGCACGGCTGGAAAAAGTCGGGGCCTGGGTGAGCCGTGTCGCGGCCATGGACGGGCAACCCTCGCCACAGGCCGTGTTGCGGGAACTTGCCGCGCGTGAGATGAACGAAATCCTGCTGGAATGTGGCCCGACACTGGCGGGTGCGTTCATGGCCGCCGGTCTGGTCGATGAACTGGTGCTATATGTCGCGCCGCACCTCATGGGTGATGGTGCGCGTGGTTTGTTTCACCTGCCCGGTATTGAACAGATGAAGGCGCGTATTCCATTACACTGGCAGGATATTCGCCAGGTTGGCGATACCCTGCGCCTGACCTTGCGGCCGGCGCAGGATGTAACAGGATAAACCCGAGACAAACATGTTTACCGGTATCATACAGTCCGTCGGAGAAGTCGCCGCCCTGCAACCAAAGGGTGATGATTTGCGCCTGCGGATTCACACCGGCAAGCTGGAGCTTGCCGATGTAGCGATTGGCGACAGCATCGCCACCAGCGGTGTGTGCCTGACGGTGGTGGAATTACCCGGTGACGGCTTCTGGGCGGATGTGTCCGGTGAAACCCTGGCCTGTACCCGTACCGGTGAACTGAAAGTCGGCGACCGGGTGAACCTGGAAAAGGCGCTGACACTGTCCACCCCGCTTGGTGGGCACCTGGTCAGCGGTCACGTGGATGGCCTCGGCAAAGTGGTGTCACGCCAGGAAGACGGGCGTTCGGTACGCTTTCGGATGCGTGCGCCGGATAATCTGGCGCACTATATCGCCGCCAAGGGTTCGGTGTGTGTCGATGGTATCAGCCTGACGGTCAACGCGGTTGATGGTGCTGAATTTGAATTGAATATTGTGCCGCATACACTGGTTGAAACCACCATGGGCGATTTCCGTCCCGGCCGAACGTTTAATCTTGAAGTGGATATTATCGCCCGCTACCTGGAACGCCTGCTGCTCGGTCAGGGCGCAGCGCAGCCGGGTGGCGAGGGTATAACGGAAGCTCTTTTACAGCGTTGCGGTTTTACGGGCGCAGCAGACAGGTAAGCCGGTTTATGAAACTGAACAGTATCGAAGAGATCATCGAAGACATCCGCGTGGGCAAGATGGTGGTCATCATGGATGACGAGGACCGCGAGAACGAGGGTGACCTGTTGATGGCGGCCAGTTGCGTCAAGCCGGAAGACATTAACTTTATGGCGACCTACGGGCGCGGCCTGATCTGCCTGACGCTGAGTCGCGAGCGTTGCCGGCAATTGTCATTGCCGTTGATGGTGGCCGACAACCAGGCGCAGCTGGCGACCAACTTCACCCTGTCCATTGAGGCGGCCGAGGGTGTTACCACCGGGATCTCGGCCTATGACCGGGCGCGTACTGTGGAAGCCGCGGTCAAGCCGGACGCCAAACCGCAGGATATCGTGCAGCCGGGCCATATCTTCCCCCTGATGGCTCAGCCGGGTGGCGTACTGACCCGTGCCGGGCAT
>Ga0256829_1003216_pt1 | contig 11486 bp, 11 predicted proteins | sample 131447metaG_FD_185979 | JGI IMG/M metagenome (GOLD analysis project Ga0256829, IMG submission 185979) | Hydrothermal vent microbial communities from Lau Basin, Pacific Ocean - 131-447 | ecosystem: Environmental > Aquatic > Marine > Hydrothermal vents | place: Pacific Ocean: Lau Basin | collected... | reverse complement strand
CGGGTGACCGCCGGCATGTGGCACTGCACGCAGCCGAGTTCGGCGACGCTGTGCACCACGTACTCGCCGCTGCGCCCGTGCCACTTCCCCTCGGCGGCGGCGATCTCGGCGGCGGTGCCGCAGGGCGGAAAGCGGTAGAAGGTATCCCAGCGCCCGCCCGGAACGACGTGGCAGCGGATGCACAGCTCGTTGGGGTCGGAGAACTTCGCCACGGGGTGCGGGGCGTGCACCTGCCTCGGTCCCCAGGGTCCGAGGATCTTGCCGTCGCGCAGATGGCAGGCGGCGCAGGTGACGCCCTCGCGCTGCAGCGCCGGATCGAAGCGCGGATTCGGCTTCAGGATCGGATCCCACTTGTCCCCGCCGTGGAAACCCAGCACGAGTTGAGGCTGCTGGCGGTCCAGCGGGGTGTGGCAGTTGCGGCAGATCTGCTCGCGACCCTCGTGACGCCAGTCCGCCCGGAAATACGGGTCGGTCCACGCGTGCGCGTGCATCGTCGTCGCCCACTCGCGGTAGTTGGCCTGATGGCAGCTGCCGCACTGTGCGGCGCTGAGGTCGCCCAGCGCCGCCGGGGCGGACACGGTCGGGATCGGCCGCTCGAAGCGCTTGCCGATGACGAAGATGTGCAGGGGGCGCACCATGCGCCAGGCGAGGAAGGCGGCGAGGAACGCGACTGCGGCGCCGATCGCCAGCGTGCGTGGGCGGACGCGGTTCATCGGCGCCCCGGTTTTCGCTCTCGCCCTATGCCGCCGAATCCACCCCGACGGGACCGCGCGTCACCGGCAGGCCGGCGCCGGTCCATGCGGTCATCCCGCCGGCGACCACGTGCACGTCGGCGAAGCCCTGGGCAGCGAGCAGCCGCGCCGCCTTGAGCGAGCGCTTGTCGGTGCGGCAGACCAGGGCGAGCGGGCGCTCGGTGAACGCGTCCAGTTCCGCCAGCCGCTGCGGCAGCTCTTCGAGCGGCAGGTTGCGCGCCCCGGGAATGTGCCCTTCCTCATAGTCCGCCGCCGCGCGCACGTCGAGCACCTGGAGTTCGCCGCCGGCGTCGAGGCGGCGGCGCAGCTCCTCCACCGCCAGCGTCGGGCGCCGGCGCAGGCGCGCGATCAGCCGCGGCAGGAACGCCACCAGGGCGAGCAGACCGAGGGCCAGCAGGCCCTTGCGGATCATGTCCGCACCGCCCGCGACCGCCTCGCGCCCGGCATAGCCGAGATAGGTGTAGGCCAGCGCGCCGGGCAGCATGAACAGGTAGGAGGCGAGGACGTAGGTGAGGAAGCGGATGCGCGTGAGACCGAGGGCGTAGTTGAGGAGGTTGAACGGGAACAGCGGCACCAGGCGCACGAAGGCCACGAAGCGCCAGCCCTCGGCCGCCACGCCGCGCTGCAACCGCTCCAGCCGCGGGCCGGCGCAGCGCTCCACCCACGCCCCGCCGAGGTAGCGCGCGATCAGGAACGCCAGGGCGGCGCCGAGCGTCGCTCCGGTGAGATTGCAGAAGGTGCCCAGGACCGGACCGAAGAGCGCGCCGCCCGCCAGCGTCAGCACCGAGCCCGGCAGGAACAGGACCGTGCCGAGCGCATAGACCGCCATGAACAGCACCGGCGCACCGGCGCCGGCGGCGCGGATCCAGGCCTCCAGCGCCGCGGCGTCGAGGTGCCCGCGGGATGCGAAGGCCGCGCCGATCCCCGCGGCCAGGGCCGCCCACAACAGGGCGCGCGCGATCCGCTGCGCCCTCACTTCACGGTCCCCCAGCGCCGGTTGATGGCGTAGTCGGTGATGCGTCCGATGAACGGGATCGCGAGCATCCCGTCGAGCCAGGCGCAGCGGCGGGGGTCGCGGAACGTGCGGATGCCGATCTCCATACCGAGGTGGCCGGCGCGCGGCTGGTCGAGATAGGTGCCGAAGAGGCGATCCCACCACGGCAGGTTGAAGCCGAAGTTGCTGTTGGTCTCGTCGTCCTCGACCGAGTGGTGGACGCGGTGCATGTCGGGGGTGACCACGATCCAGCGCAGTACGCGGTCCACGGCCGCCGGCAGGCGCACGTTGCCGTGGTTGAACATCGCGGTGGCGTTCAGCAGCACCTCGAAGGCCACCACGCCGGCGACCGGCGGCCCCAGCACCAGGATCACCGCGAACTTGATCAGCATCGAGAGCAGGATCTCGACGGGATGGAAGCGCGCGCCGGTGGTCACGTCGATGTCGAGATCGGCGTGGTGCACCCGGTGCAGCCGCCACAACGCCGGCACGGCGTGGAACAGGACGTGCTGGAGGTAGATCGCGAAATCGAGCGCGACCACCGCGACGACGAGGGCGAGCGCGGGCGGCAGCGCCGCCGCGTGCAGCAGCCCCAGCCCGCGCGATTGGGCGTAGAGGGCCACGCCCACCGCCGCGGCCGGGAACACCAGCCGCAACAGGATACTGTTGAGAAACACCAGGGCGAGGTTGTTCGCCCAGCGCACCGGCTTGGAGACGCCGAGCGGGCGCCGGGGCGCCAGCACCTCCCACAGCGCCATCGCACCGAAGACGCCGAAGAAGAAGCCGAGACGGATGGGGACCTCGTGGGCGATGATGAATTCGTTCATGGCAGGATTCCTCGAATCGCGCGGCGGGCCCGCCACGAAGGCATTGACGGACCCCAAACCAGATTTTATTATTCAATTGATAGATTGATAGTCTATAGGAACCGAAGCCGATGTCAACCGCCGCCTCCCCAAAACACCGCCTGTTCGCGGAACTGGCCCGTGTCGCCAAGGCCCTGTCCCATGCCAACCGACTGGAACTGTTGGAATTTCTCGCCCAGGGGCCGCACAGCGTCGAGGCGCTCGCTAACGCCTCGGGCCTCACCGTGGCCAATACCTCGCGCCACCTGCAGCAGTTGCGTCACGCGGGCCTGGTCCAGGCCCACCCCGCCGGCCGGCATGTGTACTACGAACTCTCCGGCGACGACGTGGTGGGGCTGCTCGGGGCGCTGCGGGCCGTGGCCGGGCGCCACCTCGCGGAGGTCGACCGGCTGGTGGAGACGTATCTAAAGGTGCGCGACCGGCTCGAGCCGGTCCCGCGGCGGGAACTGCTCGAGCGCGCCCGGCGCGGCCTGGTGACCGTGCTCGACGTGCGCCCGCCCGAGGAATACGCCGCCGGCCACCTGCCCGGTGCGCGCAACGTACCGCTCAAAGACCTCGAAGCCCACCTCGCCCGGATCGAGCCGGACCGCGAGATCGTCGCCTACTGCCGCGGCCCCCACTGCGTGCTCGCCTACGAGGCCGTCCAGCGCCTGCGCGCGCGCGGCTTTCGCGCGCGCCGCCTCGAAGACGGCCTGCCCGAGTGGCGCGCCGCGGGCCTGCCGGTCGAGGGCGGCACAGGCTGACCAGTGCCGGGCCTTCAGGTCCCGGGGCGGGCGAGCGCGCGGCCGCCGGCATCGAACCAGTGCACCGCCGCCGGCTCGAAGGCCAGGTCGAGCGATTCGCCCGGCGCGAGCGCCGGGGCGGGCGGCAGGCGCGCGGCCATGCGCGGGGCCGGTGTATCAGCCGCGGCCAGCGGGTCGACCGCCGCGGCGGGGGCGTCGAACCACACCACCTGCTCGGGGCCGAGCCGCTCGACCACGGCCGCGCGCACCTCCACGGCCGGCAGTTCGGGATACCGCGCGGCGAGACGGAAGGCCTCGGGGCGCAGGCCCGCATAGGCGGGCGCGGCCGCGAGCGCCGGCACCGGGACACGCGCGGCCCCGAGACGCAGCACGGGCGCACTGCCCGCCCCCTCGAGCGCGACGCGAAAGACGTTCATCGGCGGCGTGCCGAGAAAGGCGGCGACGAAGAGATTCGCGGGCCGCTCGTAGAGCCGCTCCGGCGCCCCGAGCTGCTGGATCGTCCCCGCGCGCAGGACCGCGACCCGCTGGCCGAGGCTCATCGCCTCGACCTGGTCGTGCGTGACGTATAGCGTCGTGACCCCGAGGCGCCGCTGCAGCTCGGCGATCTCGCCGCGCACCTGCAGGCGCAGGCGCGCATCGAGATTGGAGAGCGGCTCGTCCATGAGGAACACCGCCGGCTCGCGCACCAGCGCACGGCCCATCGCCACGCGCTGGCGCTGCCCGCCCGAGAGCTCGCCGGGGCGCCGGTCGAGCAGCGCCTCCAGCCCCAGGGCGCGCGCGGTGTCCTGCACGCGCCGTGCGATCTGCGCGCGCGGCAGGCGGCGCATCCGCAACGGAAAGGCGAGGTTGGCGCGGACCGTCATGTGCGGATAGAGGGCGTAGTTCTGAAACACCATGGCGACGTCGCGCCGTTGCGGCGGGCGCTCGTTGACGCGCTCGCCACCGATGCGGATCTCCCCGGCGTCCGGCGCCTCGAGCCCGGCGACGAGGCGCAGCAGCGTCGACTTCCCGCAGCCCGACGGCCCGAGCAGCACCAGGAACTCCCCGTCCGCGACCGCGAGCGAGAGCCCGCGCACCGCCTGCACCCCGTTGGGGTAGCGCAGCTCCAGCCCTTCGAGTTCGACGCTCGCCACTGCCTCAGCCCTTGATCCCGGTGGCGGCCACGCCGCGTACGAACGCGCGCTGGAAAAGAATAAACAACAGCAGCACCGGCGCCACCATCAGGGTGCCGAAGGCAAGGATGTCGCCCCAGCGCAGCGGCGGCAGCGTGTAGAAGGTCGCGATCGCCAGCGGCAGCGGGCGCGCGTGCGGGCCGGCGGTCATCAGCAGCGGCCACAGGTACATGCCCCAGTAGAAGAGCAGCGTCACGATCGCCACCGTGGCGAAGGCCGCGCGCGCGTTCGGCACCACCACCGTGAGAAAGGTGCGCAACACGCCGGCGCCGTCCACGCGCGCGGCCTCTTCCAGCTCACGCGGCAGCCCCGCGAAGAAGACGTAGAACAGCCAGATCGACAGCGGATTGGCCACGAAGGGCACGACCTGCACCGACCAGTCGTCGCGCCAGCCGATCGCGCTCAGGCCGTAGAACAACGGCACGGCGATGGCCTCGAAGGGAACGACGAGCGTCGCCAGGACCAGGCCGAGCACGAACGGGCGCCCGGCCCAGCGCAGGCGCGCGAGGGCGTAGGCCGCGAGCGAGTTGACCGCGAGCCCGGACAGGACCATCGCCCCGTTGATCAGGAGCGAGTTGAGGAGAAAGCGCACGAAATCCACGCGCGCGAAGACATCGCGGTAGTTGTCCAGCGTCCAGTGCGCCGGGAAGAACGCCCGCCAGCTCCCGGCGTCGGCGAGGATGCGCCCCTCGGGCTTGAAGCTCCCCACGACCAGGAAGGCGACCGGGGCGAGGAAGGCGGCCGCGGACACCAGCAGCGCCGCGTGCCGCAAGCCCGTCGTCAGGGTGCGCCGCATCAGGCCAACTCCCGGCGCTCGCGCACCAGGCGCCGCTGCACCAGCGCCACGCCCAGCACCACGACGAAGAACACCACGCTGATCGCCGCCCCGCGCGCGACGTTGCCGCGATCGAAGGCGGCGCGCACGGCCTCGTAGATCAGCGTCGTAGTGGCGTAGTCGGGGCCGCCGTGGGTCATGATGCGCACCTGATCGAAGAGGCGGAACGCGAGCACCGAGGTGATCAGCACGACGAACACCAGCGGGTTACGCAGCCCCGGCAGCGTGACGTGGCGAAAGCGCGCCCACGCCCCGGCGCCGTCCACGCGTGCGGCCTCGTAGCGCTCGGCCGGGATCTCCTGCAGGCCCGCGAGCAGCACGATCATCTGGAAACCCAGGCCCTGCCAGACCGAAGTGAGCATCAGCGCCGGCAGGGCCAGCGCCGGGTCGTGAAGGAAATCCCGCGCCCGCCAGTGTCCGAGGCTCAACCAGTGCATCAGGGCGTTGACCGTGCCCTCGGGGCCGGGGGCATAGAGCAGCACCCAGACCACAGAGACCAGCGAGAGCGGAAAGACCACGGGCATGAAGAACAGCGTACGGTAGAGGCCGCGCAGCCGCGACGGGCGATCGAGCAGCAGCGCGAGCGCCAGCGCCGCGGCGGTCTGCACCGGCACCACGACGAGCGCGAACCCGGCGTTGTTGACGAGCGCGCGCAGGAACACCGGATCCTCGAACAGGCGCCGGTAGGCACGCAGCCCGACGAAGTGCACCGGCAGCGGCGATCCCAGGTGCAGATCGGTGAACGAGACCGCCACTGCGAACAGGAACGGGCCGAGCACGAACAGGGCCAGCCCGAGCAGGGCCGGGAGCGCGAACAGCAGCCCCGCGGCGGCCTCGCGCCGCGCACCGGGCGCCCGTCGCGCGGCCCCGCTCACCGCCCGCCCCCCGCCGCGGGGACCCGCCGCACCACCGCGATCGGCGGATAGTAGTCGTTGTCGCGCAGATTGCGGTCGATCACCGTCGTCGCGCGCCGCAGCGCCGCGCGCACCGGCGCGCCGTTGCGGATCGCGCGGAAGGCCTGCTGGAAGGCGGAGCTGATCACCGGATAGGCGGGCGTGCGCGGTCGCGGCTCGGCGTAGCCTTCCTCGAGTTGCACCGCGAACAGGCGCAGCGGACCGCCGGGGCGGTACAGCGGCGAGCGCGCCAGCGCCGTGCGCGTGGCCGGTACGGCGCCGTTGGCCGCGGTCATCGCCAGGATCCAGCGCGGGCGCAGGAGGAATTCGAGGAAGCGTGCGGCCAGGCGCGGGCGCCGGCAGGCGGTCGTGATCCCCCAGTTCCACGAACCGCTGTCGGTGACCAGGCGCGGGCCGAAGCGCGGCAACGGCATCAGCACGAGGTCGCGCCCGAGGGCGCGATGGTAGCGCGGGTAGTTCCAATGCCCGCCCCAGGCGAGGGCCGCGCGCCCGGAGACGAAGGCATCGCCGCGCACGTCGGGATCGACGTAGCCCCTCCGGAACCAGGACTGCACCCGGCGCATCGCGGACACCGCGCCGGGCCCGTCGAGGAAGCCGCGGGCGGTACGCCCGGTGCGCCGGTCGATGAGGTCCCCGCCCGCCGATTCGATCAGCGGCGAGAAGGCGTAGGTCAGCCACTCGCCGGGGTAGTCGAGCTTGAGGTCGAGCACGCGCCGGTCGCGGTCGTGCCGGGCGAGAGCGGCGAGGACGCGGTCGAACTGGGCCGCACTCCACGCCCCGGCCGGGTCCGTCGGGATACGAACCCCGGCGCGCTCCAACAGGCGCCGGTTGCCCCACAGCCCGAGCCCCGAGTCGAACATCGCCACCGAGTACAGCCGCCCCGCGTAGGTCCCCTGGCGCACGACCGAGGGCAGGAGATCGCGCAACAGGCGCTTGGGCAACAGCCCGCCCAGCGGGATCAGCTTGCCCTCCCAGACGTAGTTGTACACGTAGGGGCCGTCGAACTCGAGCACGTCGGGCAGATCGCCGGCGAGCGCGGCGGCCTGGACCTGACCGTTGTAGGAACCCTCGGGGATCAGCACCAGGCGTACGCGGGCCGCATCCTGCTCCGCATTGAATGCGTCCACCGCCGCGCGCATCACCCGCCGCTCGCCGGGTTGTCCGGCGTGGAACCAGACCGTCAGCGCGTAGGGCGCGTGTGCCCGCGCGGGCGGCGGCGCCCAGACGGCGAGCGCGGCGGCGAGCAGCACTCCGCCCAATATCCACCGCCGCGCTGCGGGGCGTCCGTGCCGAAACGATGTCGTCGAAGCCGGAAATGCGATGACTCCGCCTCCTCGTGCCGGTCCCCGGGCCGGCGGGTCGCCCCGCACGCCGACGCCGTGCGCGCCGCGGGGTCACCCGCAGCGCACTTCTGCGGTACGAAGGTAACACAGCCGGTGCAGCCCCCCACGCACCGGTCCGTTCGGCCCCGGCACCGGACCCCGGAACGAAACGCGCCCGCCGCTCGCACCGTCTTGTAGTGACGACTTTGACATCTCGAAGGGCTTCCGGGATACTCCGGTCAGGCACTGACCGGTTCCATGGAAGGAAGCAGGGAGGGGCAGGGACGCCCGCCACCGACGAGCCCGCGGCATACACCGTCCGAGTGCCGCGGAGAACTTCCGATCGGTGCGCCTTCCTTCCTTTTTATTCTGGCTTACGGAAATACCCGACGCCCGTGGCCCGAAGGTGATGTGGCCTGGATGAAGCGCAGCGCAATCCGGGAAGGGAAGTTCCTCGGCACCTGGATCCCCCGGATTCCGGCCTGCGGCCTGCATCCGGGCTACGAGATGGCCGTCGACCCTGCCCCACGGCGGCCGCAGTCGATCGTGAACGCCGCGAGAGGGAAACCGGACGAGACCCGCCGCACCCGCGCGCGGCACGAGCCCTTGCCTGTGGCGGGGGGCGGCGTTAGTTTGTGTCCGAATCCGGGCGGAAACGTTTGGCGGTCACGCGCCCGCCGCAACGGATGAGGCGGAACCGGAGGATTCGATGGGACGGATGATCACATTTTCGCGCCCCGACGGCGGCGAGTGCGCCGCCTACCGGGCCGATGCCGGCACCCCCGGCGCGCCCGGCGTCGTCGTGGTCCAGGAATGGTGGGGATTGAACGATCAGATCCGCGGCGTCGCCGACCGCCTCGCGGCAGCCGGCTACGACGCCCTGGTCCCCGACCTCTATCGCGGTAAGGTGACGCTGGATGCCGCGGAGGCCGCGCACCTGATGGAGGGGCTCGACTTCGTCGGCGCCGCGCGTCAGGACCTGCGCGGGGCGGCCCGTGCGCTCAAGCACGACCACGAACGCGTCGCGGTGATGGGCTTCTGCATGGGCGGCGCGCTGGCCATTCTCGCCGGCGTGCACGTCCCGGAGCTCGACGCCGTGATCTCCTGGTACGGCGTGCCGCCCGAGCACGCCACCGACGCGCGCGCGATCAAGGTGCCGGTGCAGGGACACTTCGCCCTCGAGGACGAATACTTCCCGCTGCTGATGGTCGACGCGCTCGAGAAGCGGCTCATGGAGGCGGGCGTCGAGCACGAATTCCATCGTTACGACGCCCGTCACGCCTTCGGCAACGAGACCGGGCCGAATTACGATCCCGACGCGACGCGGCGCGCATGGGAGCGGAGCCTGAGCTTTCTCGACCGCCGCTTGAAGCGCGCCGGTTGACGCGAGGCGCCCCACCCCGCCGCGACGTCCGCGCCCCGGCTGAACCGGCGTGATCGACCGGCTGCTCAGCGCGCTCGCCGCCGCGATCCTGGCGGTGATCTCCCAGTTCGGCTACGCCGGTGTCGTGGTGCTGATGGCGATCGAGAGCGCGTGCATCCCCCTGCCCTCGGAGATCATCCTGCCCTTCTCCGGCTACCTCGCCTCCCAGGGAAAGATGAACCTGTGGTGGATCGGCATCGCGGGCGCCGTCGGCTGCGTCCTGGGATCGCTGGTCGCCTACTTCGTCGGCGCCCGCGGCGGGCGGCCCGCACTGGAGCGCTACGGGCGCTACGTCCTCATCTCCCGCAACGACCTGGAACGGGCCGACTGCTGGTTCCGGCGGCACGGCGACCTCACCGTCTTCGTCGCACGGCTGCTGCCGGTGGTGCGCACCTTCATCGCCCTGCCCGCGGGCGTCGCGCGCATGGACCTCACCCGCTTCATCGTCTACACCTTCGCGGGATCGCTGCTCTGGAGCCTGGCGCTGGCGTGGATCGGGATGAAGCTCGGACAACACTGGCACACCATCGGCACCTATTTTCACCGTGCGGATACGCTGGTCGCGCTGCTCCTGGCGCTCGGTCTCGCGTGGTACATCCACCGTCACCTGCGCCGGTCCGGAGACGGGGAATCGTGAGCGCGGAGACCGCCACGCTCGCAGGACTGGCCGCGTACTGGATCGGGTACGGGCTCTGGCACTCGCTCACTGCCTCGCCCGGCGCCAAGACTTGGTTCGCACGCCGCTTCCCACGCCTCGCGCCCGCCTATCGGCTGCTCTACAACCTGCTCGCCGTACTGCTGCTGATCCCACCGCTGCTGCTCCTGTGGGGGGACCACGGGGCGCCGCTCTGGCACTGGCCCGAGTGGGGCCGGTGGCTCGCGCGCGGCCTCGCCGCCGCGGCGCTGGCCGGCTTCGCGGCGAGCCTGCGCGCCTACGACCTGCGCGAGTTCCTCGGCCTGGCGCAACTGCACGGCGCCGCCGACGCGCCGTGCGACACCGCGCCCCTGCGCCTCTCCGTCTGGCACCGCTTCGTGCGCCACCCGTGGTACTCCTTCGGGCTGGTGATCCTCTGGGCGCGGGAGATGGACGCCGCCTGGCTGGTCACGGCGGTGACACTGACCATCTACCTGCTCGTCGGCATCCACTTCGAGGAACGCAAGCTGATCGAACGCTACGGCGAGGCCTACCGGCGCTACCGTGCGGCGGTGCCCGCCTTGATCCCGTGGCCGTGGCGCCGCCTCGACCGAACGCAGGCGGCGGCGCTCGAGCGCCTGGCCGCATCGGCGGGAAACCAATAGTCTAGAAGATCCGCCGGCGGCGCTCAGCGCCACCGGGTGTCACGCACCCTCCGGACCCGGCGGGTCACGAAGCCGACCCCGAGCGGGATCGCCGTCAGCAGGCCCAGCCCGAGAACCGACCAGAGGATGCGGCGCGATTCGCCGCTCGCCATCTCGCTGCCGAAGTGCGCCAGCAGAAAGGCCGAAGGCACCACTCCCGCGAGCGTCGCCAGCGCGAAGCGCCAGAAGCGCAGCACCGTCAGACCGGCGGCGTAACTGACGATGTCGAAGGATACAAAGGGGAGCAGGCGCGAGACCAGCACGGTCCAGGTGAGCGCGGCCTGCGAACCGAGCAGCCCCAGTTTCAGGCGCTCGCCGAACCAGCGGTGCATCGTGCGGTAGCCGAGCAGACGCGCCAGACCGAAGCAGGTCAGGGCACCGAGTTCGGCCCCAATGACCACGTACAGGGTCCCCCAGCCATGACCGTAGGCGGCCCCCGAGGCGAGCGCGATGGGTGCGCTGGGCAACGGACTGACGACCACCGCCAGGACCATCAGCGCGACCACCATCGGCGGACCGAACCCGCCGAGGCGCGCGACCAGGCGGTGCGCGGCCTCCGGGCTCGCGAAGGCGGATCCGAATCGCGCGTACAGCGCCCATCCTCCCGCGAGCAGGATCGCAAACAGCACGAGAAGGGCCGCCCAGCGAAGATACGTTGCCCTTTCAATCCCCATGAGTGAACGCCGCCGACCGATCCGCCGTGTACGGAATTGCAAACGCCGGCGCACCGCCCCGGCCCCATGGTCCGCCGTCTCCGAAGAAGGCCCCCGCCGGGCGGCCTCAGTCCGCCCCCCACTGGTGCGTCGCGATGCCCTCGCCGAGGTCCGCCTCGATCAGCCGCCGCCGCACCTCCAGCAACCGTTCCAGCAACGCCGGCTCGTGCTGCTCGTAGGCGGGCGCATCGGGAATCCGCTTCACCACCACCCCGAGCAGTTCGGTGATGGCGTTGCCGATGGAGTTCTGGCTGATGGTCACCACGAGCTTGCCGGCGTCGTTGCGGTAGATGAGCTGCTTGAAGGCCGGCTGCCAGCGGATGGCGTTGGCGTATGCGGCGTCGCGGATGCAGCGCTCGCGCACCATCTTCGCGGTCTTGAGGAAATCGTTGTCGAACAACAGCACGCTCTCCA
>Ga0256829_1003215_pt1 | contig 11491 bp, 8 predicted proteins | sample 131447metaG_FD_185979 | JGI IMG/M metagenome (GOLD analysis project Ga0256829, IMG submission 185979) | Hydrothermal vent microbial communities from Lau Basin, Pacific Ocean - 131-447 | ecosystem: Environmental > Aquatic > Marine > Hydrothermal vents | place: Pacific Ocean: Lau Basin | collected... | reverse complement strand
ACATATATTAACCAGTGTGTGGGAACGGGGTTAAAGATCCTGCCAGTAGCGCGGGATGAACAGGACCAGAACGGTGAGGAACTCAAGCCGCCCGACGATCATGCCAAAGCTCATCAGCCATTTGGCACTGGTGGAAATACTGGCGAAATTACCGCTCGGGCCGATGGCGTCCCCCATGCCGGGGCCGACATTTGCGATGGCGGTTGCGGCGGCACTCAGGGCCTCAAGCGGATAGAGACCGGCAAAGCCGAGGGCAATGGCGAGGAAAGCCAGAAAAAATATAAAGACGCAAAAGAATATCAGAACAGAGACCACAATATCATTGGTTAATATCCGGCCATTATAGCGGCTGGTGTAAACACTGTTGGGATATATCATCTTATGAAAAACGCTGAGCAATGCCTGCCATAATACCGCGAAACGAAAAACCTTTATCCCGCCTGCGGTTGATCCGGTGGAGCCGCCAACCACGGTAAGGATTAGAAAAATTGTCGCAACAGCAGGCCCGAGCGTGGTATAGTCAATGGTGACAAAACCTGTTGTGGTAACGATGGATATTACTGAAAAAATTGCCGATCTGAAGGCGGACAGGAAGTTCAGGTCAGGATGTTTCCACAGGGGGATCATAATAACAAGCGAGGTAAGGACCAGAAAAATTGCCAGTGCGCGGGTCTGGGCATCGGAAAAAAGCGGTTTCAGGGACCCCTTCAGGCAGCGCATATAGGCGACGAAGGGGGTCGCACCGGCAAACATGAACAGGATAACCGCCCATTCGATACCACTGCTGTGGAAATATTTTATCGACTGGTCATGGGTTGAAAATCCACCGGTCGAGACAGTTGCCAGCGCATGGCAGATCGCATCAAACAGACTCATGCCCATCACATAATAGGTCAAAATGCAGGACACGGTTATGAAGGTATAAATAATCAGAATGCTTTTGATCAATTCAACGGTACGGGGATATAATTTCTCTGACTTGTCCGATGATTCCGTCTGGAAAAGTGCCATGCCGCCGACCTGAAGAACCGGCAGAATCCAGATACCCAGAACGATAATCCCGACCCCGCCAACCCATTGCAGCATGGCGCGCCACAACAGAATCCCCATGGGCATCTGGTCCAGACCACTCAGAACGGTTGATCCCGTGGTTGTCAGTCCCGAGGCCGCCTCGAAAACCGCATCGGCGAAACTGGCGGGCGGGATTGCCATATAGATCGGCAGGGCAGCGGCCAGCGGCATGGCCATCCAGGCAACGGTCGTGATAAGATAGATCATTTTTCGGCTGGGCAGATGATCTTCATATCCTCTGAAGCTGAGGAATAATATGCCGCCGATCGTGCTGGTAAAGAAAGCGGCGCTGGTAAATATGCGATATTCCGGCGACCCCGACAGATAATCGACTGCGGCGGGAATTAATTCCAGAGCAGATACAAAAAAAAATATATTGCCAACTATTGAAGCAACAACATTTCTATTTATCATACAGCAACATCCGGGATATGTTTTTCACCACCACATTACTATCTGTTCAGATTAATGCAACCGGTAACAGGTCCAGGGCTATGAAAAACAAAAAAAAGCCGGTTGGTTGAACCCCGGCTTTTCCAATTCAAATATATGCAATCTTACAGGCGTCCCTGATCAACATAGACGATGGCCTTGCCATATGCCGTCGGGTCATCAACATCAAGCCACAGGCGGCCTTCTATGTCAAAGGTGCGGGCCATGTCCCGGCTGCCCAGAACATTTATCGCCCCGCTAATGCTGTCGTCACCTTCCGCTATGCTTTGTTCCAGCGCCTCAAACATCACATCATGGCAATAGAATATCCCGGTATCAAAGGCGTTATAATCGCGGATCACCTTGCCGATATTTTCAATATGGGTCCGGGTACAGTTGACCCGGGTGACATCATCAAGGTCAACCACCGGATTTTCAATGTTATAGTCAACGCACAAGGTGATTGTATCCGTGTCATGATCAGCCGCCAGAAGGGCGCGGATGATTTCCGGATCAAACAGATGATCACACATGGTCAGAACAAATGGCCCTTTGATTACGTTCCGGGCTTTGAGAACTGAAATACCGTTGGGGCGTTCCCAATCCTCATTGACAATATGGGTAATCGCGATATTTTCCCGTTCAGCCAGCGTATCGAGAAACGCCCGTACCTTGGTCCCCCGATAGCCGGTCACAACGTAAAATTCGTCAATGCCTCCGGCCCGGAGATTTTTTATCACCCGTTCAATGATCGGCACACCATTCAGCTCGATCAGCGGTTTGATTTCCCCCTTCTCGTGCATTCTGGTGCCCTGACCGGCAGCGGCAATCAGACATTTCATCAGGACATACCCTTATTCCGCTGCATTCAGTGCATTAACACGGCTTGAAATAAACTCTTCGGTCATTTCATAGGCCTCGTCATCGGTATATTGTACCGGAGGATGCTTGCAGAAATAAGCCGATGCCCCTTCGAGAATGCCGCCCTCGCCATTGAGCAGGGCAAGCTTGCAACAGCGGATCATGTCGATGGCAACGCCAGCAGAGTTCGGGCTGTCTTCCACGCTCAGACGCAGTTCGATATTCATCGGAACCCCGCCGAACAGATCACCTTCCATCCGCAGGAAGCAGAGCTTGTTGTCATTCTGCCATGGAACATAGTCGGACGGGCCGATATGGATATTGTCCGGTGACAGCCGGGTACCGGCGACGGACTGAACCGCTTCTGTCTTGGAAATTCTCTTTGATTCCAGCCGGTCCTGGCTTTTCATGTTGAGAAAGTCCGTATTGCCGCCGGTATTGAGCTGATAGGTCCGTTCCAGAACAACGCCGCGCTTGGCGAACAGGTCGGTCAATATCCGGTGAGTGATGGTCGCGCCGAGCTGTGCCTTGATATCATCGCCGACAATCGGCAGGTTGCGGGCCTTGAATTTTGCCGCCCATTCCGGGTTGGAGGCAATGAAGACCGGCATATTATTGATGAAGGCAATCCCGGCCTCAAGCGCACATTCGGCATAGAATTTTGAGGCCTGCTCTGATCCGACCGGCATATAATTGGTGAGGATTTCAGCCCCGCTTTCCTTCAGTTCGCGGACAATGTCTTCCTTGGTGGCCGACGGTGTACCGTCAAGCAGGAAGGTACGGTCTTCATCATAATTGGCCATATGTTCGGACACGCCGTCAAGGATGTTGCCCATTTTAACGATAGTGCCGCTCTTTGGCAGATTACCATTAAAGACGGTGGTGCAATTCGGTTTGGCAAAGATCGCATCATTGACGTCCTTGCCGACCTTGCGGGCATCGACATCAAAGGCCGCGACAACATCAATATCACAGGGACGATAGCCGCCGACTTCCCAATGCATCAGGCCGGGGACCACTTTGGAATCACCGACTTTTTCCGGGGTATAAAAGTAAATACCCTGAATCAGGGAACTCGCACAATTTCCGATACCGGCAATGGCTATTTTAATTTTTGACATATTCTTAAACCTTATTCCTGTTTTTACATCTATTAAAAATCAAGCCTGTCAGGCAGGCAAAAAAGGGAGAACATATGTTCCCCTCCCGTAAGTTACAAATTTATGACACAGCTATATCATAAAAATTTAGCAGAACAAGCGTTTAACAGTTACATATGTCTGTACCCGCCTTTTCACGGCGCGGACTATCCCTGCCAATTCTGGCCAAAATATGGCCATTTTCTGTTCAATATTTACCTTGGAACCGTCTCTTTTTTACGCTATAGCTTTGCCGGTTATGAATAACGGAGAGCTTCGGCATGGCTGACCCCATTACGGAAATTATAAAAAAGATTACCAAACCCGCAGTATCAGTGATCGTATCAGTGATCGTATCAGTGATCGTATCAATGGCACTGGTTCTGTTTATTACCGCCTGTTCTGACAAGGAACAGAAAACCCGAGACAAGGAACAAAAAGTGTCATCTGAAAATAAAGTCCATACCACTGAAAGCGGCCTGAAGTACGAAATCCTCAGAGAAGGAACCGGCAGCAGTCCGACCGCTGACGACAGCGTTACCGTCAATTATGAAGGCAGACTGATGGACGGCACCAAATTTGACAGTTCCTATGACCGTGGCGAACCGATTACCTTTCCGCTCAACCGGGTAATCAAGGGCTGGACAGAAGGACTGCAGCTGATGAAAGAGGGGGCCAAATATAAATTCACCATCCCGTCCAAACTGGCTTACGGGGAACAGGGCGGCGGGCCAATTCCGCCAAATGCCGATTTGATTTTCACGGTTGAACTGTTGAAAGTGAATGTGGATGAGGGCAAGGCGTTTCTGGAAAAAAACCGCACCAAACCCGGCGTCAAGACCACAGCCAGCGGGTTGCAGTATAAAGTCCTGCTGGAAGGCACAGGTAAAAGCCCGAAGGCCACAGACCGGGTTACGGTTAATTACGAGGGTACCTTGATTGACGGCACCAAATTCGACAGCTCTTACGATCGCGGAGAGCCGATTGATTTTGGCCTTAATCAGGTCATCCGTGGCTGGACAGAAGGGCTGCAGCTGATGAAGGAGGGGGCCAAGTATAAATTCTTCATCCCCTCAGACCTCGCCTATGGCCCACAGGGGTCACCCGGGGCCATTCCGCCCAATGCGACCCTGATTTTCACGGTTGAACTGATCCGGGTCAATTGATATATGATGCGGTCCATGTTGATCATGGCAGCGATTAGCGGTTTCCTGGCGGTCCTGCTTGGTGCGGCAGGAACCCATATTCTGGCACCTCATATGACGGACAGGGGCTTGCAGCTTTATCAGACCGCCAGCTTATATCACCTCATCCACAGTCTGGCGTTGCTGGGCTGTGGCTTGCTCGCCCCCTATGCGGCTCCCTCGCCCGGGGCCGTAATATTATTAAAGCTTTCCGCAGCGGCCTTTATGGCCGGGATCATTTTATTCAGCGGCATTCTTTACATCATTGCCCTGTTTCCCGGCGCGGGACTCCATATTCTGATCCCCTTTGGCGGGGTATCATTTATGGCCGGGTGGCTGTTGCTGGCAGGGGTTGCCATCAGCAAAAAGCAAACCGGCCCCCGATCGTGATCAGGGGCCGGTTTATATCGGTTTTTACAGGTTATAGCGCAGATTAAGCCCGAACCAGCGCGGATTGCGGAAGGCTATTTCGTTACAGCCGCACAGGGTCGCAAGGTCAAAGCCCTGGGTCCCGGCCTTGACATTGGTCAGGTTGCGGATGCGAATCGCGACTTCCCAATGTCCCTCATCGCTTTTCCAGCTGATATGGGAATTGGCCATGAAATAGCTGTCGAATTTATCCGCATCAAAGTCGCGCAGATTATAGAAATAATCGCCTGACCATTCGCCGTCGGCCTCAACCGTCATCATGCCGCCGAATGCCGGCCATTGATAGCTGACCATACCGTTAAGCTGATATTTCGGGGTATAGTTCGGGCGGGAATTGCGACTGATTGGTCCACCGGCCCGCAAAGGCACATCCTTGACAACCGCATCAATCCAGGCCCCCGACAGCCGGATATCCAGGCCATCAATGGGGGAGACGGTGAAATCTGCATCTGCCCCGTAATAGCGGGCATCGGCATTGACCACGACGCCCGATACGCCGGTAAACAGAAAGGCCTGATAATCTTTATAGTCATAGTAAAAGCCGTTGACATTGAAACGGGCGAGGCCATCCATCAAGGTTGATTTTACGCCCGCCTCATAACTGTAAAGAACTTCCGCCTTGTAGGGAATAAAATTGCCTGCCACCGGAATGCCACCGGCAAGCTGGGAATTGAAACTGCCCGCCTTGACCCCGCGCTTGACCGACGCATACATCATCACATCCTCATTGGGCTTATATTCAACCCGGGCGACTCCGGCCCACAGGGTGTTGCTGGTCTTTGCCGTGAAGGGAGTCGGGACACCATTGACAAAAAGCGGCCCTATGACAAGAGGCGTCCCCTGGTCTATCTTGAGAGAATCCTGGGTAAAATAGAGGGCCTGCTGGAAGAAATCATCCTTCTTTTCCTGAATGATGCGACCGCCGAGGATGAAGTCGATCTTTTCACTGACGTCATATTGAACATGGGCAAAGGCCGAATAGGAATTGGTGATCATATGGGTATTGGTTGCCAGATCAAAAGGCGACCCCGGCACCACGCCATTGATCGGAAATTTAAGGCCATTATCTGCTCTGTTGTTGATATGAAGATAATATAGTCCCGTTACCCAGGTCATCTGGTCGGTCGTGCCGGCAAGCCGCACTTCCTGGGTAAAGCTTGTGGCGTCAACCCCGGCAAAATTGGCCGACTGGTTAACCGGGGCCGAATCAACATCAATGAACAGCAATTTGGTAAAGGATTTGAAGTCACTGATCGAGGTCAGGGTGACATCCTCGTTAATGTCCCAGTCAACCCGGCCATTCACCCCCCAGGTATCGGTCCGGTTGGAATTACTGAAGGCAAAGTCACCGGAAAAGCTGAAAGCCTTGCCATCCGGGTCGCGATAGCCGAAAAAGTCCCCGCCGGGAGCAAAGCGGCCCATCAATTCCCCCGCGCCGCCAAAGGTGCCGTCATTGTTAAGGTCGGTGCCAAGATCGACTCCGCCCGGGCCGATGGTTGCCCGGCTTTCGGTAAGGCTGACATCCTGAACATTGGTCAGTTCCAGACTGCCATTGACATCACTGAAAATCCCGATGGTCGGTTTTGACTGATAGGGTCCGGTGGCCAGTCTGCTGCGGGCCGCATTGGCTTCGAGCCGGAAGGTCAGCTCACTGGTCGGGGTATAAACCAGAATTCCGCGCCCGGCCAGAGTATTGTCGGTCCCGAGATTGGCCCCGGCCCCCGGCCCGGGAGAACCGCCAACAGCATTGTCAGGATAATTATTTTTCAGATAACCGCCATGCTGGCTGAAGCTGAAGGCGGCGCGGGCGGCGAGATTTTCGCTCAATGGTCCGCCAAGGGCGCCCTGTAGCTGACCGCCATTGGCATGGGCGGGGGAATCAAAAACGCCGTAGGTGGTATCAATATAGCCTTCAACCTCGTCAAAGGACGGTTGATTGCTGACATAATGAACCAGTCCGCCGGTGGCGTTGCGGCCAAACAGCGTGCCCTGCGGACCTTTGAGGATTTCAACCCGCTGAAGGTCAAAGGTGGCAAAGGTCTGGCCCTGGGCAATGGCGATATAGCCATCGTCGAGATAAACCGCAGTCGGGGCCTCGACACTGTCGTTAAAGTCATTCTGAACCACACCACGGATCGCGAACTGGGTATTTTGTCCGGCGATATTACCGGAAATATGCACTCCCGGGGTCATGCTGGCAATATCAATACTTTCAACCACGCCGTAAGAGCGCATCTGTTCGCCGGAAAAGGCGGTGACGGCAATACCGACATCCTGCAAATTCTGTTCACGCTTCTGGGCGGTGATGACAATTTCCTCAAGCGCCCGGCCCCCGGCCTCGGCTGATCCGCTTTTGTCGTCTTCAGCGGCAGGGGCCTTGTCCGCCGCAATATTCTTTTCTGTCTGGCTGTCTGCGGCATGACTCCAGCCCGGAACAGCAGCCAGCATGATAATAGCCGACACGGATGTCAGTAAATTGCGCGACTTGAGACCGTCAAAAATTATAAAATTTGGGTGTTTCATGGTGTATTTTCTCCCTGGGTTTATTAATGTTATATGTAATATTATATGTAATTTAATAGACATATTACTATAAATAATTTTATTTGCAAGAGAAATTGAGACACAGAAAGGCCGACTCCCGATCATCCGGGGCCGGCCTGTTGAAACTGTCTGAAAAATCTGTCTGGTAAAACAGGATTACAGCTGGTCGAGCATATATTCCGCGCTTGAGACATGGAATTCGCCCGGACCTTCGATATTCAGGGATGTAACGGTGCCATCCTCGACAATCATGGAAAAACGCTGGCCGCGCAGACCCATACCAAAAGCTGTGCCGTCCATTTCGAGGCCAAGTGCCTTGACAAAGTCACCATTGCCATCAGCGAGCATACTGACCTTGCCATCCGCATTCTGTGCCTTGCCCCAGGCCCCCATGACAAAGGCGTCATTGACCGCCATACAGACAATCTCGTCAACGCCCTTTGCGGCAAAAGCATCGGCATTTGCAATGAATCCCGGCAGATGTTTTGCCGAGCAGGTCGGGGTAAAGGCCCCCGGTACCGAGAACAGGGCTACTTTTCGTCCGCCAAATATTTCGGCTGTTGTCCGGGGTTTCGGACCGTTTTCTGTCATTTCAACCAGAGTTGCTTCCGGTAATTTATCACCTGTGGCTATGGTCATATTCTATCCTTTTTTGTGGGTTTCAATCGGGTCGCATAAAGTAATATAAAAGAAATCACGAAGGGTACAAGTCTTTCCAGTATATCGCCGACAGAATTCGGCTGAAGATAAAACAGGATGGTCAATGTCAGGGCAATCATCATCGCCGGCATGATTATTTTCGGATTGAGCCGCACCCCGGCGAGCCTCAGCACTACCACCGGCCCGAAAGATGACCCCAGCGCCCCCCAGGCGAACAGCACCCGGGAGAAAATGTCGGACGGCAGGAAAATCGCCACCATAATTGACAGCAGACATAACAGGCTGATCACCAGCCGCGATACCCACAACCGGCTTTCGCCCGCGTCCGGCTCGCCCATAATATCATGGGCAATGGCCGAGGCACTGACCAGAAGCTGACTGTCCGCCGTTGACATGATGGCGCTCAATACCGCCGCCAGCAATACCGCCCCGAGGATGGTCGGGGCCAGATCATCGGTCAGGATGAAAAACAGCTTCTCAGGGTCGGCCAGTGGTCCCTCTACCAGTATTTTACCGCATAACCCGAGGAGGACCATATTCCCCAGAACAATGATAAACCAGAATATCGCCAGATTGCGGGCGGTTTTGACCGAGGCAGCGTCACGGATCGACATGAAACGGGTCAATAGATGGGGCTGGCCAAAGGTGCCAAGACCCATGGCCAGTATGCCAAGGATAAATCCGGCAGCCATCAGCCCGGCATTGGCGCCCGTCAGGGAGAGCTGACTGGCGGTGGAGACCTGTTGCAATCCTGAAAAAAACGCCGAAATTCCGCCAATTTTCATGACGGCCATGACAGGCAGAATAATCGCTGCGAGCAGCATCAACATGCCCTGCAGGGTATCTGTTACACTCACCGCCCAGAATCCGCCAAGCAGGGTATAGATCAGGACAATAGTGCCGCCGAGGATGATGCTGGAAGATACCGGCATATCAAAGGTCGTGGCAAAGGCCTTGCCCGCCCCCATAAACTGGGTCGCGACATAGAAGACAAAACAGAATGTCACGACACCGGCGGCAAAAATTCTGATATTTCTGCGGGTTTTCTCCGACCCTTCCAGCGCCAGCAGGTCCGTCACCGTCACCAGATTTTTCTCTGCCGAGATTTTCTGCAGGCGCGGGGCGAGCCATATCCATGACGCGCCATGCCCCCAGATCAGCCCGAGAAAAATCCAGATGACCGAAATCCCCATGGTATAGGCCGCCGCGCTCAGGCTCAATATCGTCCAGGCAGAGGCCGAACTCGCCGCATAGCTTATTGAGGCGACAAATGGCCCGAGCGTCCGCCCGCCGATAAAAAAATCCGCGTTGCTGCGGGTGCGTTTCTGTGCCCACAGGCCGATGAGAATCAGGGAGATCTGATAGGTGACCAGAACGGTCAACATGATGTTTTCTTTTGACATGAAAGCCTGACTTGCCCGTTGATTTTATATTCTCTTGTGTATTTTTACATCAGTTTATATCATAATTGTCCGGATCAGAATTAAATACTTGAATATTCTGTTATTGTATGAATAATTCAAACGTTGGTTTGATTCAGGCATATACCGTCTGTTTGAATGGGTAGAATAACTATAATTTACGGGAGAAACACATGAAAAGATATATCACAGCCTCATCAGTCATCGCCCTTTCTGTGGCCGCATCGGTCCAGAGCTTCGCCGCCTTTGCGGCAGAGGGTGACGATTTCATCATCGAGGATATTGTCGTCACGGCACAGAAAAGATCCGAACGGATGCAGGATGTGCCGATTTCCATGTCGGCGGTTTCTGCGACCCAGCTTGACCAGACCGGGGTGCGTGACCTGAAATCCGTTGCCGAATATATCCCGAACCTGCAAATCAGCCAGTCCAATGACTTTCGCTCAACCGTGACCATTCGCGGTGTTGGCGCCCAGAGCCGTAATATCGGCTTTGATGCCCGGGTCGGGGTTTATGTTGACGGGGTCTATATGGGCCAGTCACCATCGCTTAATCAGGAGCTGCTTGATCTGGAACGGATTGAAGTGCTGCGCGGACCGCAGGGCACATTATTCGGCAAGAATACCGTGGCCGGGGCCATCAGTCTGGTGACCAAGAAACCTGATGAGGAACTGGCGGGGCAGGTCAGCGCCGATGTTGGCAATCTTAAATTCACCGAATTTAAAGGCCGGATAAATATTCCGATCTCCGACAAGGTTTTCACCAAATTCGCTATTTCAAGAAGAGACCGTGACGGCTATGTCAAGAACACCGTAACCGGCAATGATCTGATGGGGGTCGGGGTGACTTCCTATCAGGCCCAGTTGCGTATTCTCGCCAGTGACCAGCTTGAAATCAATGCCTCCTTTGACGGGCTGAACAGCAGATCACTTATTCTGGTCGGCAAACCACTGACCGATACTTTTGCCCTGTTTGCCCTGCCGGGTGATCCCAACGCCCGGACAGTGGCCTTTAATAAAGACCCGGATGACAAGCGGGATGTTTATGGTGGTCATGTCGATGTCAATTATGAAACAGACAGCGGCTTTACCTTTAAATCCATTTCAGCCTACCGCGATACCAAGGCGGATTATACCAATCAGACCGACTATTCCACGCTGGATATTGTGACGATCAGATTTGCCGACAGATACAAACAGTTTACCCAGGAATTCCAGCTCATATCGCCAAGCGATCAGCGGCTGACCTATATGGCCGGTCTGTATTATTATGACCAAAGCGCCACGACCCAGCGGGATGCCTTCAACGGGAAAGATTTTCTCACCGGGTATTTCGGGGTTTTCGGGGTACCGGGTCCGGCGCAGGAAAGCGTACGCCAGGCCTTGGGATTCGGGGTTCCGGGCGTGGATAAAACCACCAATTTCGGTGACGTAAAAACCAAAAGCTACGCCGGTTATCTCAATGGCAGCTTTGAAGCAACAGACAAAATTAAAATCGGCTTCGGCTTGCGCTATTCTGTTGAGGACAAGAATGTCGTCTGGACACTGGATGGCCGGGCATCCGGGCGGCCGCTGACTGTTCCGGCTTCACTGGCAGGTCTGCCTGATCTGGTAAATCCCGGCAATGCAGGCAACACGATCGGCACAGATATTACGGCTGATTCAATTGCCGCAATTAATTTCTTTTCACCGGCTGCGGCCGCTCAGCTGGCACCGTTTGTTCAGCTCAACGGCCTTGCTTTCAATATTGG
>Ga0256829_1003214_pt1 | contig 11493 bp, 9 predicted proteins | sample 131447metaG_FD_185979 | JGI IMG/M metagenome (GOLD analysis project Ga0256829, IMG submission 185979) | Hydrothermal vent microbial communities from Lau Basin, Pacific Ocean - 131-447 | ecosystem: Environmental > Aquatic > Marine > Hydrothermal vents | place: Pacific Ocean: Lau Basin | collected... | reverse complement strand
AGGATCAACTTTTACAACCATTCGTACAAGTGCACTCTCAGCTTGAAATCGTAAAAGTGGCTCTTCTACACAAAACTCCTCTTTCATCTCTCCATGAACAAGAGCCAAATACTTTTTTTTCATTTCACGCTCTTGAAACATCATCTTAATATCACGCTCACTTACTCTGTTTTTAGCACACAAAACAAGTCCACTTGTCTCTTGATCTATTCTATGCGCAATATTTGCATCTCGTCCAAATTGAAACTTCAACTCATCTATAAGAGAGTAGGGTGTGTTTTTAGTTTGGGGATGGATAAGAACACCACTTGGTTTATCAAAGACTACAAACTCCTCCTCTTCAAAAGTAGGTTCCAAACCTTTTGTAATTGGTTCAAAGTATATAAACTCAAACTCTCCCTCAATTTCACCTGCAGTTTTGAGCATCTTTTCACCATTGACAAGTACACGGCCCTTTGATATGAATCGTTGAGCCTCTCTTTGCGTATAGCCCAACTCATTCACTAGATACAAAAAAGCTTTTTGTTTCTTGGGCACATACATTTTTTTTATTACAAATGGCAAATTAAACTCCTTTTTAATCAACTTTTTACTATACTTTCTGTAGAATTGATTACTTAATTTATACGAATTTTAGCATAAAAGGCAAATATATGGTTGATAGATATTCCCGTCCAGAAATGGCATCAAAATGGACATACCAAGCAAAATACCAAGCATGGTTAGATGTAGAGAAAGCGGTAGTGAAAGCTTGGGCAAAACTTGGAAAAATTCCTCAAGATGATGCTGATAAGATTGTTGCAAATGGAAATTTTGATATTAAGCGTATTGATGAGATAGAAGCTGTTACTCGTCATGACCTTATTGCGTTTACAACATCAGTTTCAGAAACTCTTGGTGATGAATCACGCTGGTTTCACTATGGAATGACATCTTCTGATACTATTGACACTGCTGTAGCACTTCAAATGAAAGACTCATTATCACTCATTATTGAAGATGTAAAGATGATTATGGAATCTATCAAAAAACGAGCAATGGAACATAAAATGACTCTTATGGTTGGTCGTTCTCACGGTATTCACGGTGAGCCTATTACATTTGGTCTTGTTCTCGCTGTTTGGTATGATGAGATGAAACGCCATTTAGAAAACTTAGAGCAGACTATGGAGGTTATCTCTGTTGGTCAAGTAAGTGGAGCTATGGGGAATTTTGCACATGCACCACTTGAACTTGAAGAGTACACTTGCGCAGAGCTAGGTCTCAAACCTGCACCTGTTTCAAATCAAGTTATTCAAAGAGACCGTTATGCTCGTCTTGCTTCTGCCTTAGCACTTATGGCATCTTCTATAGAAAAATTTGCGGTTCAAGTTCGCCACTGGCAACGTACAGAAGTATATGAGTGTGAAGAGTATTTTGCAAAAGGACAAAAAGGTTCTTCTGCAATGCCACATAAACGTAATCCAATTTTAACTGAAAACATAACGGGTCTAGCGAGAATGATACGCGCTTATGCAGCACCGGCTATGGAAAATGTAGCACTTTGGCACGAACGTGACATAAGTCACTCATCTACTGAGCGTTTTTGGTTACCAGACTCTTTCATCACATCTGACTTTATGCTACACCGTATGAACAATGTTATAGCTAACCTAACAGTTTACCCTGAAAATATGATGAGAAATCTCAACTTAACAGGTGGTTTGGTTTTCTCACAACGCGTTTTACTTGAGTTGCCACTTCAAGGTGTGAGTCGTGAAGACGCATATAGAATTGTACAAAGAAACGCAATGAAAGTTTGGGAAGAGATTCAGCAGGGTCGTCCAACTACAAATGAAAAAGGTGAGTCACTTTATCTTAATCATCTTTTAGCCGATGAGGAACTTAGAAGTAAACTGAGCGAAGAGCAAATTCGTGAATGTTTTAACTATGATTATTACACTAAAAATGTAGATAATATTTTTAAAAGAGTATTTGGAGAATAGGCAAAGATGATAACAGTTATAAAAAGAAATGGAAGAACAGAACCTCTTGACATTTCAAAAATACAAAAATACACTTCTGCAGCCGTCAAAGGCTTATACAATGTAAGCCAAAGTGAACTTGAAGTTGATGCACAAATACACTTTCGTGATGGTATAACATCAAAGGAAATTCAAGAAACACTCATAAAAACAGCAGTAGATAAAATTGACATCGATGCCCCTAACTGGACTTTCGTTGCCTCTCGTCTTTTCCTTTTCAATCTTTACCATCAAGTAAATGGTTTCACAGGGTATTGCTCTTTAGAGAAATATCTTGAAAAAGGTGAAAAAGAGGGACGTATTCTTTTAGGTCTTAAAGAGATGTATGACCTTGATGCACTCCAAAAACATATTAAACCAGAGCGTGACTTACAATTTAATTATCTTGGAATTAAAACGCTTTATGACAGATACCTTATTAAAGATAGAAATTCAAACCCTATAGAGTTACCACAACATATGTTTATGGCTATTGCAATGTTCTTGGCACAACGTGAAGAAAAACGTCAAGAGTGGGCAATAAAATTTTATAACATGATAAGTAAGTTTGAAGTGATGTTAGCAACACCAACACTCTCAAACGCAAGAACACCACGACATCAACTAAGCTCATGTTATATTGGCTCTACACCTGACAATATAGAGGGAATTTTCGATGCCTATCAAGAGATGGCAATGCTCTCTAAATTTGGTGGTGGAATTGGTTGGGATTGGACACAGGTTCGATCTATGGGCTCATACATCGATGGACACAAAAATGCAGCAGGCGGGACAATACCATTTTTAAAAATAACAAACGACATTGCAATTGCAGTTGATCAACTTGGAACACGTAAGGGTGCTATTGCCGTTTATCTTGAACCATGGCATATTGATATAAATGACTTTTTGGATCTTAAGAAAAATTCTGGTGAAGAGCGTCGTCGTGCGCATGATCTTTTCCCTGCAATGTGGCTCAATGACCTCTTTATGCAACGCGTTCAAGAAGATGCAATCTGGACACTTTTTGACCCTTATGATGTGCGTGAACTTACAGAACTTTATGGTGAAGCATTTAACAAACGTTATATGGAATTTGAGCAAGATGAGAGCATCATACAAGAGAAAATAAAAGCAAAAGATTTATGGAAAAAAATACTTACTTCTTATTTTGAAACCGGTTCACCATTTTTATGTTTTAAAGATAATGCTAACCGTGCAAATCCAAACGACCACTTTGGTGTTATACGAAGTTCTAATCTCTGTACAGAAATTTTTCAAAACACACAACCAAATCACTATAAAATAAAATTTATCTTCGAAAACGGTGAGAGTGTTAGTTATGAAGAGAATGAAATAGTCAAAGTTGACAGCGGCATCGAAAAACCAGCGAAAAAAGTAACTGCACTCGACTCACTTGGTGGTATGCAGATTTTTGTTGTTGAAAAAGAAAAAGTGGATGGTGCAACTGCCGTATGTAATCTTGCTTCAGTAAACCTCTCTAAAATTAACACAAAAGAAGAGATAGATAGAATTATTCCTACTGCTATTCGATGTTTAGATAATGTAATTGATTTGAACTTCTACCCTATTGAAAAAGTAAAACGCACAAACATTAGAAGCCGTTCTATTGGTCTTGGTGTTATGGGTGAATCACAAATGCTTGCAGAAGCTGGCATTATGTGGGGAACTCAAGAACATTTTGATAAGATAGATGAAATAATGGAAGCAGTTTCGTACAATGCTATTTCTGCTTCTGCTGATCTGTCTTTAGAAAAAGGTGCATATCCTGAGTTTGAAGGGAGTAAATGGAGTAGAGGGATTATGCCTCAAGATCATGCTAATGCAGAGGTTATTAACCTTGTTGACCGTGGTGGTCTTTTTGCTTCAAAATATGAGTGGGATGAACTCCGCGCAAAAGTAAAAAAACAGGGCATGAGAAACGGTTATCTTATGGCTATTGCACCAACAAGTTCTATCTCTATACTTACAGGAACTACGCAGGCAATTGAGCCCGTCTTTAAACGCAAGTGGTCAGAAGAGAATTTAAGTGGTCTTATACCTGTTGTTGTTCCAAATCTTTCTCCTGAAACATGGAGTTACTACACACCAGCATATGATCTAAACCAAACTATTTTAATAAAAGCTGCAGCAATCAGACAAAAATGGATCGATCAAGGGCAATCACTCAACATCTTCATTACACTTGATAAAGCAAGTGGAAGATACCTTAATGAAATATATATGCTTGCTTGGAAATTAGGTTTAAAATCTACCTACTACCTGCGTTCACAATCACCGGAAGTAGCAAACGATGTTGAAGACAGATCTATGGAGTGTGTAGGTTGTCAATAAAATGAAACCGCTCTCTCAAACGCAGCTCTCAAACTTTTTAAAAAGATTTAATGATTTTAAAAATGCTGAGTTGCGTTCATTAGAAATTATCTCTGCTACACAGATAAAACTCTCTCTTACAACACAAGATAGTGCAAGAGGATTTGATTGGATAAGTTTAAGCTTTTTATTCACAGATGTAACTGATGCATCTTTAGTCCAAAATAGCAAACTCCCACTTATTGATTTGAATGATGGCATAAGTATAATAATGACTAATAATGAATTTGCATTTGCTATTGGAGCGTGCTATAATATAGATAGCATTAAGAACTCTATATGTTATGTAATTTCAAAAAGTATAAAATACCAAGAGAGTTCATTTTAAAGGATACTAAATGGGTTATAAAGTTGTGAGTGAAATATTAGGTTTTAAAGATATGCAAGAGATTGTTATAGAGCCTATTGATGATTTTTTTTCTAAAATGAGTGATGCTAATAATAAAAATATCTCTTTTATTCTTGTAAATCCACATCTCTTACGAGAGTATTCATTTAATCTTCCACAAGATATAAAAACCCTCTTAAAAATAGATAACGACACAAGCATAACTGTCTATAACATCTTACTCATTCAAAAACCACTTGAAAAATCAACTATAAACTTTTTAGCTCCAATAGTTATAAATAACGATAACAAAACGGTAGCACAAGTTGTTTTGGAACCAAAACAAAATCCTGATTTTGGTATGGCTGAAAGAATAGAATCTTTTAAACAAGAAAAGTAACTAAAGTAGCATTTTTTTAGCTTTTAAAAGTATATAATTGTCCGAAAAAAGGAATAAATTATGAGAGTAGTATGTCCCCATTGTCTAAGCGTAAATAATGTACCACAAAAAGATAGCTATAAAAAAGCGAATTGTGGAAAATGTAAAAAATCCCTCTTAGATACAAAACCTATAGAGTTAAACAGTAGCAATTTTGATGAAGTTGTTGTAAACAGTGATATTCCCGTCATTGTAGATTTTTGGGCACCATGGTGTGGACCATGTAAAATGATGGCACCAAATTTTGAACGCGCTGCAACAAACTTTCCACTTAAAGCACTTTTTGCAAAAGTAAACACTGAAAATGAACAAAATTTAGGTGCGCGTTTTAACATTAGAAGTATTCCAACTATCATAGTCTTTAAAGGTGGTCGTGAGGTTGAGAGAGTAAGCGGAGCACTTGATGTAAATGCTCTAGGCTCACTCGCTGCTAAATACGCTGTATAACTACTTGATGTAAGAGCAGCAGTAGTCTGTAACGCTTTTTATTTTCAAATCAAACGCAGCATTAGAAGGGACTTCAAAAGTTTCGGGTGTATGAAGTGTTTTAAAGACTTCTTCACCAGGAAGTCTTACTTCTAACTCACCACTCATTATCTCCATAATCTCTTTATCTGCTGTATTAAATGTATATTCACCAGGAAGCATAATGCCTAAAGATTTCACACTTCCATCACTAAATTCAACTGTTCTACTTGTTACTTTTCCATCGTAGTAAATATTTGCCTCTTTTACTACTGTTACATTTTCAAATTTTGACATTAAATTTTTCCTTTTCATTAGTTTATTAATAAGTTTTTAGAGCTTGAAAATTTTATATGGTCTAATTTGAGGCTCAGAGCAAAGCGAGGATTTGTCCTCACATTAGACCATATAAAATTTGTTAGTCAATCACTTACGTGACCCCTTGAGTTTTACCCTCTGAGAGTGTGTTATAGCAACCGCCATAGCATCAGAAATATCCAAAGGTTTAATCTCTTTTTTGATATTTAAAAGACGCTTTACCATAAACGCAACCTGCTCTTTTTGCGCCTTTGCTTTACCCGTTAAAGCTTTTTTCACCTGCAAAGCAGTATATTCGTGAAACTGCCCAAACTCTTGGAGTAATTTTAGCATAATTGCACCGCGAAACTGCGCTAATTTAATTGTAGTAGCAGGATTATGTGCATAAAATATATCTTCCATTGCTACTTCATCAACAGTGTGATTTTGAAAAATTCGCTCAACTCCTTCTACCATTTGTGGTATCTGAAATTGTAAATTTTCTGCTTTCATTTTAATAAGTCCCGCTTCAATAAGTGAGATTTTCCCATTTTCAAGACGAATAAGGGCATATCCCATATTTCTCGTTCCCGGATCTATTCCTAAAATTGTCATATATTTCCTAAAAACTTTTAAAGTAGCAAATTATAGCAAAAAGCTCTCTCTTTCACATTAGTAAAATAAAGTTATTCACACTCTTTTAACCCCATTTTATGCAAACTCATAGTACTATTCACATTAATAACACAAATTAAGGGCAATATGTGAATATAGGTCAAGAAGTCTTAAAAACACTCAAAGATGAGATAACAGAAGTAGAATACAATAGATATATCAGACATTTAACGTATGATATAAAGAAATCCACTAGTGATAGAGCAATTTTTTATGCACCAAATGCTTTAGTTGTAAATTGGATAAAAAATAAATATAGTGACAAACTCGCGCATCTCTTTGAAATCAAAACTGGTTCAAAAGTTTTTGTACAAATTACACTTAAAAATAGAGTAGAGACAAAAAAAGCGAAAAAAATTATTGAAGTAAAGCAAAATAGCTCACTTTTAAACCAATCTCACTCATTTGACAATTTTATGGTCGGTGGTTCTAACCAATTTGCCTACGCTGCAGTAAAAAGTGTAAGTGAAAATGCAGGAAAAGTTTATAATCCTCTTTTTATTTATGGAGGAGTAGGTCTAGGTAAAACACATCTTATGCAAGCAGCAGGAAATGTTTTTCAAAATGAGGGAAAAGTTGTTATTTATACCACAGTAGAGCAATTTTTAAATGATTTTATCCGTCATGTGCGTAATAAAACAATGGAACGCTTTCAAGAGAAATACCGTAAATGCGATGTATTACTTATTGATGACATTCAATTTTTATCAAATAAAGAGGGAATCCAAGAAGAATTTTTTCATACATTTGAAGCACTAAAGAGTACAGGTAAACAAATAATACTTACAGCTGATAAACACCCTAAAAAAATAGGTGGACTTGAAGCAAGACTTCAAAGTCGCTTTGAATGGGGACTTGTAGCAGATATTCAACCTCCAGAGTTAGAGACAAAAATTGCTATTATTAAAAAGAAATGTGAAATAAACAAAGTACAACTTTCTGAAGATATTGTAAATTATATTGCTACTGTTATTGATTCAAATGTACGTGAAATAGAAGGAATTCTCTCAAAACTCCATGCCTATTCCCAACTTATGCATGTTGATATAGACCTCTCTTTTACAAAAAATGTTTTAAAAGACCAAATGAATGAAAATAGAGCAAACCTAACTATGGAATCTATTACAGAAGTCGTAGCAAAAGATCTAAATATTAAACCAAGTGAAATACGTTCAAAAGGCAGAAGTAAAAATATAGTCTACGCAAGACGAATTTGTATCTATATCAGTCGCGAACTTACACAACACACAATGCCACAACTTGCTCAATACTTTGGTATGAAAGACCATACCGCAATTAGTCATACCATCAAAAAAATCAATGATTTAATAAAAGATGATGAAGATTTTAGAGTAAAAATTGAAGAATTAAGCAATAAAATAACTTCAATATAATTTTCATTGTAAAAAAAATTAAAAAAAAAGATATAATTGTAGAAGTGAATAGATGTGAAAGATGCCAAAGCAACTCATCACATCTAAAAAAGTCTTGTAGTAGGCTTGTAAAAGGTTTATTCACTTATTCACCTCTAACTACTACTACTTACTAAAATTATATAAATATATAGGGATTTTAAAAATGAAAATATCAATATCTAAATCGATATTAGAAAACATACTAATTCATGCAGGACCTTTTTTAGAAAAAAAAGATACTTCACAGATTACTTCTCATGTATATTTAAATGCAGTTGACAATAAACTGACTTTAAAAGCTACTGATTATGAAATAGGATTTTTAGTTACTACTGACAAACTTACAATTATTGAAGATGGAAGTATTACAGCAAATGGTAAAAAATTTTTAGATATTGTTAGAATACTAAAAGATGGAGATATAAATCTTGAAGTTAAAAATAATAACCTTTTAATTTCTCAAGGTCACTCAAACTTTAAACTACCAACATTTTCTTACAATGAATTTCCAGAATTCCCATCTTATGAAAATAGATCAAAAATTTCAATAGATTCACATACTCTTATAGACTCACTTAAAAAAATAACACCTGCAATAGACAGTAATAATCCAAAATTTGAACTTAATGGTGCTTTAATAGACATCAAAAAAGAGACAATAAATTTTGCTTCAACAGATACTAGAAGATTAGCAGTTGTCACTATTAATAATCAAAATGATAATGAACTTTCAATAATAATTCCTAAAAAAGCAATTGTTGAAATTCAAAAACTCTTTTTTGATAATATTGAACTTTACTATGATGAAACAAATCTTATTATTCACTCTGAACAATACACATTCTTTACAAAACTCATTAATGGTAAATTTCCAGAGTATTCAAGAATCATACCAAAAGAAACAACTTATAATTTAGTACTTCCAAAAGCTACTATGATTGATTCAATTAAACAAATTACTACCATCTCTACAGATGTAAAAATTACATTTTTTAATGAAACAATTAGTTTTGAATCTTTAAGTGATGATAATATTGAAGCAAAAACAGAAATAACATTTACTACAAATTTTAGTGAACCTTTTTCAATTGCAATTAACTCTAAATATCTTTTAGATTTTTTAAACGCAATTAACTCTTCAGAATTTAGCATTGGTCTTAATGAAGGAAATCTTCCATTTATTATTAAAGATCAAAACTTCATTACAGTAATTATGCCTATAGTTATATAAGCCTCTTAAAGACATAAAACTTCTTTTTAGTTAATTTTAGATAAAATATCTCCAATAATGCCAAATATGGCAATGGAGAGTATTTAATGGAACAAAATTACGGTGCTAGTAATATTAAAGTCCTCAAAGGTTTAGAGGCTGTTCGTAAACGTCCTGGTATGTATATTGGTGACACGGGACATCGCGGACTACATCATTTAGTTTATGAAGTCATTGATAACTCTATTGATGAAGCTATGGCTGGTTATTGTAATACCATCACTGTAACACTAACAAAAAATGGAACATGTAAAGTTAGTGATAATGGTCGTGGTATTCCTACTGGTATGCATCCAACAGAGGGAATGAGTGCTGCAACTGTTGTTTTAACTGTACTTCATGCTGGTGGAAAATTTGATAAAGATACCTATAAAGTTTCTGGTGGACTTCATGGTGTTGGTGTTTCCGTTGTAAATGCTCTCTCTTCTGATCTTCATATGACAATCTATCGTGATGGAAAAATTCATGAGCAAGATTTTAAAATGGGTATTCCACAAGAGCCTCTTGAAGTTACAGGAACTACTAGAAAAACTGGAACAACTATTGAATTTGCAGCTGATCCAAGTATATTTACAGATACTGTAACTTTTGAATATGATTACTTAGCAAAAAGATTTAAAGAGTTAGCATATCTAAATCCATCTATTACTATTAAATTTATTGATGAGAGAAGTGGTCAGAAAGAAGAGTACCATTTTGAAGGTGGTATTGCGCAGTATGTAACTGATATGAATAAAAAACAGACTGTTGCAAATGTTTACAGTTTTAGTGGTAAAGTTGAAGATATTGAGTTTGATATTGCTCTTATGTATAATGACTCTTATGAAGAGAAACTTGCTTCTTTTGTAAATAACATTAGAACTCCAAATGGTGGTACACATGAAGCAGGTTTTCGTGCGGGACTCACTCGTGTTGTATCAAATTACAACTCTAAAAATGGAGCTGTAAAAGAAAAAGATGTAAAAATATCTGGTGATGATGTAAAAGAGGGACTTATTGCTATTGTCTCTGCTCGTGTTCCAGAACCACAATTTGAAGGACAAACAAAAGGAAAACTTGGAAATACTTATGTCCGTCCTCTTATTCAAAAAGCAACAGGTGAAGCTCTTAGTAAATACTTTGAAGAGAACCCTATTGAAGCAAAAGCAATAGTACAAAAAGCACTTATGGCTGCTCGTGGACGTGAAGCTGCCAAAAAAGCTCGTGAACTTACTCGTAGAAAAGATTCTATGAGTGTTGGAACGCTTCCTGGTAAATTAGCTGATTGTCAAAGTAAAGATGCTTCTATTTGTGAACTTTATCTGGTGGAAGGGGATTCTGCAGGCGGTTCTGCAAAAATGGGTCGTGACCGTGTTTTTCAAGCAATTTTACCACTTAAAGGAAAAATTTTAAATGTTGAAAAAGCTCGTTTAGAGAAAATTTTAAAATCTGATGAAATTACAAATATGATTACAGCTATGGGTTGTGGTATTGGTGAAGAGTATAATGAAGAGAAGCTTCGTTATCATAAAATTATTATTATGACCGATGCCGATGTTGATGGTAGCCATATTCAAACACTTTTACTTACTTTCTTTTTTAGATATTTTAGAGATATTGTTGAAAAAGGGTATTTGTATCTTGCACAACCACCACTTTACAGATATACAAAAGGTAAGAAAAAAGAGATCTATTTTAAAGATGACAGAGCTATGAATGATTTTCTTATTGATAATGGCGTTGAGTCTTTAGAGGTTGAAAGTATTGGTCATGATGATTTAGTAGCTTACTTTAAAATGGTAGACCATTATGCTGGTTCACTTGAGGCACTAGAGCGTCGCTATGCTCTTGTAAATCTTATCCGTCTTTTTGTAGAAAATCCTGATTTAATTGCTCTTGATGCAAAAGATATGTTTGAAGAGATTAAAAAATATTTAGACTCTATTAATAATAATATTTTAACATATTCAATAAATGAAGAGACAAATGAAATTCATCTTTTCGTTCAAACAGAGGGTGGAATGGAAGAGTTACTTATAAATGATGAACTCTTTGGCGCACCTCACTTTGCAGAAGCAAGTTATGTTTATAAAAAGATTCAAGAGTGGGATATCTCTTTTGAAAAAGATTTCATAGAGATTTTAAATGACATTAAAGAGTATGCGAAAAAGGGTGCATATATTCAACGTTACAAAGGTCTTGGTGAGATGAACCCTGAACAACTTTGG
>Ga0256829_1003213_pt1 | contig 11500 bp, 6 predicted proteins | sample 131447metaG_FD_185979 | JGI IMG/M metagenome (GOLD analysis project Ga0256829, IMG submission 185979) | Hydrothermal vent microbial communities from Lau Basin, Pacific Ocean - 131-447 | ecosystem: Environmental > Aquatic > Marine > Hydrothermal vents | place: Pacific Ocean: Lau Basin | collected... | reverse complement strand
ATTATACTGATGCACAAGCAGCAGATAGAGGAAGAAAAGTCCCACTAAATAGGCTATTCCCATATCTCTAAATGTTTCAAAAGTGATTTTCCACTCTCCATCCCATTTTACATCACCATTAATATTTAAAGGAGTACTCCAAAGATACTGCTCTACATAAGCCATATTTGCACTAATATCAAACATACTATAAAGCGGAGATTCATCAAGTTTTGAGACATTAGCACTTACATAATTTACAGCTCTTAAATCTTTATGATAGATATTTGCTTCAATCTCTTTGTCTTGTATATGTGCTACTTCTGAAAGAAATATCCCCTTTATTTTTGTTTGCAGTAAAGAGTCTAAAGATTTTTTATAATCCTTAAGTGAAAGAATAATAGGAATACTGTCTACATTATGTTCGTTATGTATATAAGCTATTGTCTCTGAGCTTAATGCTTTGAGCTGTTCGTTAATATCGCTTACAGTGACACCATAACGTTCTGCTTTTTTTGCATCAAGGATAATGATCTTTTTTATATGTCTTGCTTCAAGCTTAGTATCTATATCACAAATTCCATCAGTCTCCATAAAGCTCTGCTTTACTTGAGCTGTTAATGTATCGCGTTCAGCCTTATCATGCCCATATACCTCTGCTAAAATAGCTGCCCTTACTGGAGGACCTGGCGGTACTTCTACTATTTTTAAACTTGCTTGACTTAGATACTTAGATATTTTTTCTCTTACCTCAAAGGCAATCTCATGACTTGTAATATCTCGTTCATTTTTTGGAGATAAAGAGAGCTGAATTTCACCTAAGTTAAGACCTTTCCTCAAGTAGTACCCACGAACCATTCCATTAAAGTTTATAGGACCTGATCGGCCTGCATAGAGTTGTTGTGACTCTATTTCTGGGATGGAATTAATATCTAAAGAGATTTTATTTAATAACTTTTGTGTTAACTCAAGAGAGCTTCCCTCGGGGAGTTTTACAACTATTTGCATCTCGACCTTATTATCATGCGGTAACATTTTCAGTAAGACTAATTTACTTGTTACAAGTAAGAAACTACTAAACACAAGTACAGTAATCCCAACAATGAGCATCATTTTTCTGAAAGTGTTTTTTAAGAAGAATCTATTGGCTTTGATGAAAATATTGTATTTACCTATATGCTCTTCTTGATGGGTAGCATTTTTTGGAGAAAATTTATAAATCAACCATGGTGCTATAGTAAATGCTACAACTAAAGAGATAAGCATACCAACAGAAGCATTGATCGGAATTGGAGACATATAAGGTCCCATGAGTCCTGTTACGAAGGCCATTGGCATGAGAGTAATGATGACAGCAAAGGTTGCGATGATGGTTGGTTTGCCAACTTCATCAACAGCTTTTGGAATAAGTACACTTAAGGGTTCATTTGAGGAGACCTGATGTCTATGAACATTTTCAACAATGACAATGGCATCATCCACTAAAATACCTATGGCAAAAATAAGTGCAAAAAGTGAAACTTGATTAAAAGTAAATCCCATTATCATAGAAGAAAAGAGTGTTAAAGCTAGTGTTACTACGGTTGTAATAGCTACTATTGCTGCTGATCTGTATCCCATAGTAAAGAAAACAAGTATCATCACTATCGCAATAACGATAAGAAGCTTATATGTCAAATGTGTTACTTTCTCTTTTGCACTTTTTGCATAGTTGCGTGTCATATCAAGTGTTATATCGCTAGGTATATATCGCTCTATCTCTTTGTTTAAAATAAATGCTATTTTCTTTTCGAGTTCTATAGCACTGACATGGGGCTCTTTAGCTATTGCGATACTCACACTTGGATGTACTACCCCATCTTTTACATAGTTAACATATGTGTCAGGAATATCTTGGGAAAGTGTTATACTTTTTGTAACATTTTTAAGATAAATGGGAGCACTGTTTGAATACCCAACTACTAGATTTTTTAAAGTGTCAAGCTCATTTGATTCTAAATAAGCTCCAAGCCAAATTTCATTGACCTTACTATTTTGAACATCGTTTAAGAGATGTATGGACTTGTTTGCATTTATGATTTTGTTTTTTATAGCAACACTTGAGATATGAAGTAGTGACATTTTTTGAGGATGAAGTACAATTCTCATCGCTGGTTTTACACCTGTTATAACATCTATACTTCGTATATTTTTTACTTGTGAAAGTGCCACTTTTAAAGACTGTGCAAAGTGTTTTAATTCAGCACGAGAATAATTGTTCTTTGGTGCATAGAGACTGTAAACAAGTGAAGGTACATCATCTATCTCCATCGCTTTAATCGTTGGTTTTGCTATTCCTTTAGGAAGTTCATCCATTCGAGCATATATAACCTCATATGCTTTGAAAACGGATTCTGTATTATATTCACCTAAATGATACTCTAGTGTCACTACAGAATGGCCAGATGAAGATGTTGAGTAAATATGCTTTACACCATTTACTTTAGAAAGAATACTCTCCATTGGAATGGTGACTCGCATTTCTACTTCAGAAGCACTAGCTCCTGGAAACTCAGTAATCACATCAACAGTAGTAATAGGAATCTGTGGATCCTCTTCTGCCGGTGTATACATAAGAGCAAAGCCACCAAGAGCAAGAGATAAAACAATAAAAATAGGAGTAATTTTGTATGATATAAATGCCTTAGCAAGTCTACCAGATATGGATAAAATTTTATTTTTCATTGTAAACTAAAATATCTCCATCTTTGATACCTGAAATGATTTCAACGGTAGAACCTTTAGCATTTCCTAAGCGAACAAACTGTTTATAGACATTATCAGCATGTTTTATATATACCACAGGTGTTTCATACTCTTGATGAATATACTTTTTGTTGATACAGATATTTTTAATCTCACCTACTTTAAAACGTACCCCAACAAAGTTTCCATCATGAAACTCACTAACGATACCCTTTGGAATTTTGATACGTAAAGTATAAGCATAATTTTCTGATGATGGATATACTGTGACATTGTCAAAGTCTATTTTGTACTCTTTTTGATTTGCTATGACTAAAAGCTCATGCTCTTTTTTTACTTTTTGAATAAGAGACTCAGGAACAGTTACTAAAATTCTTAAATAGTTTGTATTGTAGATATCAAAAAGTTCACTTCCTAGGGAGACCTTCTCTGCTCTATGCACATATCTTTTTTTAATCACAGCACTAAAAGGTGCTGTGATTCTTGTATAAGAGTAAAGCTCATTCAGACGGGAAAGTTTTTCTTTCTTTAGTGAAACAGTTTTATTGGCAACATCATAGGCTGTTTTGGCAGCTGTCATATCTTCATCTTTTGCTAAGTGCTTAGCATCTAGTTTTTGCAAACGAATATATTTTATTTCTTTTTCTTTTGCATCTAACTCGGCATTTTCTAACTCTAGTCTTGCTTCTTCTACATTTGCGAACTGACGTACAGAAGAGATTTTTAGGAGTGTAGCACCCTTAGAAAAAGTATCTCCTACATCATAAGCCACATAAGTCACTACTCCTGTTGTTTGAGCAGATATTTTAGCATGGTAAGTGGCTTTTACGTGCCCCTCATTTTCAAAGTACCTACTATGTAATTTTTTTTGCACTGTGTACAACTCTGTCGCAAATAAATTAAGTGCTAAACTCACTAATAATATTATTTTCATCTATAAACCTCTTATTAAATTATTGATTTGTATTGTATTGTTCTCTAGTAAATTTTCTAAAGACAAAAGACTCTCTTCCGTACTAATACCACTAATATGTTCGAGAGTGGCATATGCAAGTAAAAAATTATATTCAAAGGTGTGGAGTTGATTCTTTGCTGTTAAGTACTCATATCTGATTTTTGCTACTTCAACAGCTTTAACTTGCCCTACTTCATGTCGGACTTGTGCTTGATCAAATTGTTTCTTTAAACTTTTTGCTCTATATTGTGCTGCCTTTATCTGTCTACGTGAACTTATTAAAACTCGGTACTGCTCTACTAAAGCAAGTAGTAGCTCCTGTTCCGCTTTTACTTTTTTTAGTGTTTCACATTGTACATTTGCTATGGCTTTTTGCTTTGAGGTATCAGATCTTCCACCTGTATATAAAGGTATCACAGCCGAAGCTCCAACAAAAAAGCCTGATTCATAAGAATCACCCAGGTACATTGGAGTATAGTTTTGAGTATATTCATACCCAAGCTGTCCATTTACTGAGGGACTATATTGTGAGGAAACAAGGTTTACTTGTTCCTTAGCTATCTCTATCCCAGATTGCAGTTGTTGTAGTTTTGGGTTATGTTTACGAAGTAGTTGTGAATAATTATCAAAGGATTGAAGAGGGATTTTATCGTAGTCAAGATCTTCTCTTATTTTTGCTATTGTATGTATATCGTACTTTGTTAAAACTTTAAATTTGTCGAGAGCATTATTGAGACTATCTAAGTTTAATTCCGTTGTAACATCAATACACACTTTTTTAGAATTTGCTATGTCAAGCTCGATAGTATCAATAACCCCAACATGAGAATCTTCCACACTTTGTAAGTACTCATAGTTTGCTACTTGGGCATTTGACTTACTCAAGAGAAGTGTATCATAGGCTTTGAGTATCTCAATATAGTTTGTTGTGATCTTATAGACAAAGTCTTGCTTATTCTGTTTTAAGAAGTGAGAAGCTTTGGTAATTCCCTTTTTCCCTAAGCTCTGTAAAGAACTTGTATAACCATTATATATCTCTCGTGAGAGAGTTAAGTTCGCATTGGCCTTTGTAAAGTCTACATGTACAGTACTTTCAGGTAAACCAAAGGCAGGATTTTTGATAGCAGACTCTTGTTCAATATAATATCTGGCATATCCATCAAACTGGATATTGAAGCTATCGAGTGTTTGAGCATTCTTTGAGGATGCTATCTGTAGTGCTACAGCAGAGTGTGCTATCCTCATATCACTGTTTTTATCGATCCCATGGAGGTAAGCTTCTTCAAGTATACCTGCATTGAGGCAGGAAAAGAGTGGTAAAATTAATAATACTTTCGTATATGACATAAAATAAAATTCCTTTTAATTATCGTTAGTAGTCGTTAAATTAAGAACGGAATTATAGCTGTTATTACTTCACCTATAATTATATATTTAGTTTAAATTGATTAATATTGTAATATTTTGTAAGATAAAATCAGTACTCTTTAATTTTAGAGTTTAGATTTTAGCGAAGGTAAATATAACTTTAGCTAAAATGTCACTCTTACAAAATGGACAGCTGGCCGAGTGGTCGAAGGCGCTCGCCTGGAACGCGAGTATAGGGCAACCTATCTAGGGTTCGAATCCCTAGCTGTCCACCACTACACAACAATCAAACATTTTTTTAACACCTACATTATCTAAATCTGCTATAATAAAGTATGAAAAGTAAACTACTCGTATTTATGCAATTTTTTGTCATCTTTTTGATGATTTTACCTCTTGGTGCTCCTACAGCTACTCTTGTTTATGGGCTTATTCTTATAGGTCTTAGTGCTCTTGTTGGGTTTTTGGCTCTTAGTAAAAACAGACTAGGTAACTTTAACATTCGTCCAGATATTAAAGAGGACTGTACTCTTGTAACCACTGGGATATATGGGCTTATTCGTCATCCTATGTATACGGCTGTTCTTATGAGTATGCTAGGTGTTCTGGTGATTTATCCTATGGTTTATGAGTATGTACTTTTTGGTGTCTTACTCATTACTCTTTTGATAAAACTCTTTTATGAAGAGAGTATGTGGAAGTGCGAGAGTCAGGAGTATAGAGACTACATAAAAACAACGAAACGCTTGATCCCATATATTTTTTAAGGATTTTTTTGAAATGAAAATAGCACTAGCTACACTACTACTCCTTCTTTTTTCAGCCTGTTCTACTCCTATACCCTCTCCAGTTGCAGTCACTCCATCAGATAAAGATATAAGCTACCTTCAAGATGTAAAACCTATCTTAGATAAACGTTGTGTTGTCTGTCACTCTTGCTATAACTCTCCATGCCAAGCAAAATATAGCTCTTTTGAAGGTGTAGATCGAGGGGCGAGTAAGCTCAAGGTGTATGATGCTACAAGACTTCGTGCAGCAAAACCTACACGACTCTTTATAGATGCGACTTCAACGCAGGCATGGCGAACAAAGAAGTTCTTTTCTCTAACGAAGAGTAGTGACTCAAACACGACACATAATGACTCTATCATGATGCACCTTCTCTACGATAAAAAAATGCATCCAAACATGACAGGTCAGTATGCACCTGAGACAGATAAGCTTATCTGTCCAAGAAACAAAGAAGAGCTTGGAGAGTATTTCGAAAAGAAACCAAACCATGGTATGCCTTATGGATTTCCTGCACTCAAAGAGAGCGAGTATACAACACTTGCTTTTTGGCTACAACAAGGGGCACGTGGGCCAACTGTACAAGAGCAAAAAGTACTAGAGACTCCTTCAAAAAGTGCAGCACTGCAGATACAGAAGTGGGAGAAGTTTTTTAACAAAGATGATGCAAAGCACAAGATGACTGCCCGTTATCTTTATGAGCACCTCTATCTAGCACATATCTATTTTCCCTCTGCAAGGGGCGAGTTTTATGAGCTGATACGCTCCTATACTCCAAGTGGCGTCAAGGCAAAAAATATCCCAACTCTTCGCCCATTTGATAGTCCAAAAGTAGATATGTTTTACTATAGACTAGTGAAAATTCACTCGACTATAGTACATAAAACACATATGACTTTTAAGTTTGATGACTCAGTTCTCTCTCGTTTGAATGAGCTTTTTATAAAGCCAAAATGGATGAGTACACCAAAGGTCGAGGGTTATGACATAGCGCTGAGTGCAAATCCTTTTAGAGTGTTTGAGCAGATTCCTGCGAAGTCTCGTTATCAGTTTTTACTTGATAACTCTCACTATATCATCCAGACTTTTATCCGTGGACCAGTCTGTCGTGGACAGATGGCTCTTAATGTTATACATGATCACTTTTGGATCATGTTTAAAGATCCTAAATATGATACTACCGTCATACATCCAGAACTTTTACATGCTGAGTTAAATAATCTAGAACTTCCTATAAAAACTACAAGTGGCAGTATCTTTAAGGTCTTTAGCGATGAGTATAGGGAAAAGTATAGTGCTTATTTTCATGCTAAACGCAAGTACCTGAAAAAAGATGCTCCTAATGGTTTAGGTATAGAAAGTATTTGGAAAGGAGAGAAAGCTTCTGATGCACCACTTCTCACTATATATAGACATTTTGACTCAGCATCTGTACATAAGGGCATACTCGGAAAAGAGCCTCGTACGATGTGGGTCATCGACTATGCACAACTTGAGCGTATTTACTATAATCTTGTTGCGGGTTATGATGTCTTTGGAAATGTAACACATCAGACAAATGTGCGTAGATATATGGACTTCTTACGTGCTGAGGGAGAGATTAACTTTCTTGATTATCTACCTGAGGATAAAAGAATTACAATTATGAAGTCTTGGTATATTAATGATGATAAGATAATAAATAGAAAAAACCTTTTCTACTGGAATGATTTTCCTACAAAAATTGACTATAAAACAGAGTATCCAAAAGATGAGTTTATCAATCTTATTGTGAAGAAACAGATTTTAAAAACAACAGGGATAAGATTTGATAAAATCAACTACATAAAACCAGAAGGAAAGGTGCCTGTCTTACCAAAGACATTTAAAAGCTCTTCCGATTTTTATGAGGGTGCTCGTGCTGCTTCTCAAGCTGGAAGCGGTTTTATCTCTAGTATTACAGAAAAATCTATAAACAATATCTTTTTAAGGATTGATTTTGAAGATGGTTCTCACATAGTGAAAAACCTTGTGGTCAATAGATGGCATAACAATGTAAACTCGCTCTTTAACGGTGATGATAATCTTGACTCCTCTAAGGATACTATAGATATACTAGACTTTAGCATAGGTTCTTATCCAAATGTTTTTGTGATTGTGAAGTCAACAGATATGCCAGACTTTTTGTATATGATGAAAAATATGAAACGAACAAAAAAAGATATTATAAAGATGAAGAAATATTTTATAGGACGAGGAGATAAAAACTTTTGGAAAACATATGATTGGTTTCAGGCATATTTTTATAAGAAAGATCCTATCAATGCAGGTCTTTACGATCTTAATCGTTATGCACCAAGACCATGGACACAGAAGGATATAGAGGAATGGAAGTAGAACTTTTACTAAAATCTTTTGCGGGTTTAGTATTTATACTAGGACTTTTACTCTACTTTTTACTGAGTAATTCGAAAAAGAAGACTTTGGCAAAGAAAAAAGGTAAGAAGACGAAAGAAAGAAGCATATATCCTACACTTGAGAGTTTGGTGGCTATTGTAAAAGATAAAAACTCTACAAAAGTAGAACTTGAAGAGGCGATAGATCAGGTTTTGAAGTATCATGGAAAGATTCATCCAAAACTAGGTATGAGAAGCCATCCAGATTTTGATATTTATGGGCTTATCATCCTTAAGATCTGTCACCATCCACATACAGATAAAAAAATTATTTTAAAGTTTGACAAAGAGTTACGAGAGAAAAATCCTGAGTATGCTCATGAGATAAATGAGTTTCTAATAAAGGGACTCGATTCAAGAGGTCTTTAAGCTTGGCGTTTGTTAAAGCCTGATGTTCCACTCTTGGCATTTGCTACAAATTCTCCCGCATAAGCCTTGAGATAATGAGGGATAGCCCGACCTTTTAGCTTCATCATATCTTCTAACATCTTATCTGCGACCTCTTGAACTTCAAGCTCTTTTACTTCTGTGAGATAAGTAAAGAGAAGCTCCCCTAAACGTTGCAAGGATATCTTCCATGTAGAATCAGTCTGCTCATACATCCATACACCAAAAGCATAAAAGTTTTCATAGACTGAGGCATTTTGCCAAAGAAGTGGCAGAGAATTTTTAAAGTTCCCACTATTATAAGTAAGGTCCCAAAACCTCGCAAAACGTTTCATAATCTGTATGTCATTAAAAGAGAGCTCAGAGTTAGAGAGAATATCATAAGGTGGAATATCACTATAGACCATTTTAAAGTCTGTGTCATGACGTTTAATATGTGTTCCTGAGAGTTTTTTGAGTATACCTATCTGGATTTCGCAACTACTCATAGACATAAGTTTGTCGAGATTCTGTCCAAAACTAGCAAGGCTTTCCCCCGGAAGACCGACTATAAGATCGAGGTGGATGTGAGCCGTCGTTTCATTTTCTAAAAAGGCTATATTACTCTGGATTTTGTCGAGTTTGAGTTGTCTTGAGATGTTATTTGCAATGTCCGGATTAAGTGTCTGTATCCCTATCTCAAGTTGTAGGGCACCATGGGGAAACTGTTTTATCTTTGTACGAAGTGACTCTGGAAAGTGATCAGGTATTACTTCGAAGTGTGCAAAGTAGGGCGGTTCTTTTGAGAGAAAAAAGTCTAAGATGGCGTTTGCTGCTTTCATGTTTAGGTTAAAAGTTCGATCAACGAACTTAAAGTTTCTTGCTCCTCTCTGCCAAAGTTTTTCAAACTCCTCTAGTACTGCGTCAAGATTAAAAGCACGAACCTTTTCATCCATAGAGGAGAGACAAAACTCACACTCAAATGGACAACCTCGTGAAATCTCTACATAGATATAGCGGTTTTTGATGTCATCATCTGTGTAGTGCTCATAGGGAAGCTTTAACTCTTTGAGTTTAGGAAGAGTTATCCTTGTTATGCGTTCTATTGTTTCACTGTTTTCTATTTTTTTACAAAGCTCATAAAAGGCATTATCTCCCTCACCTTGTATGATGAAGTCAGCATCATCCAGATTTACTCTAAAGGGCTCGTATGTTACTTCTGGACCACCGAGGACTATTTTAGTACTGGGGCTTACTTTCTTTATGATGTGCATAAGTTCTGCAACATGAGAGACATTCCAGATATAAACACCTATGCCGATGATGTCAGGCTCATCAAAGAGAAGTTTTTCACAGACACTTTGGATGGCATCATTGATGCTAAATTCGAAGATGCTTGTATCTTCTTGGAGCTCTTGCATATTTGCATAGAGATAGCGCAGACCTATAGCACTGTGAGTAAAACGCGAGTTTAAAGTTGTTAGAATGATTTTCATAGAGGAATTTTACCCTAAAGTAAGTTAAGAAAACACCTAAGGAAATAAAAGGGGAAACCTTAGGTGTTTATAAAATGGTTAATATTCACTCGATTATGAAAGGGGAAACATAATTGAGATAGCGGTATTATATACCTTTTGAGTAAAGAGGAGGTAAACCACAGAAGTAGTTTACTTCCTTAAGTACTCTTCAAGCATGGTGTCGAGTTTCTCAAAGAGCTTGTGTGATGCATCCTCCATTATAGAAAAGTTATCATATAGTATGCTTGGATTGTCATTTCTGATACAAGTACCCTCTTTAACAATGCTCATATTTTTAAAGACACTATCATGCACAATAGCATGTGGTACTTCTAGCTCCTTAAATGATATGGTATGACCAAAACGTTCTTTACCAAGACCTGTATACCATTTACCCATACGACAGTTGTTATGGTCGTCAAAAACAGCTTCTTTCTCAGCATTTAAAACTGCGGCATAGGCATTTGATTTAAAGAGAATATGATCTACTTTGACCAGTGAGGTAAAGAGACGATTTTGGATCTTAACAGCTGCATCCGAAGAGATAGTAGCAAGTGTAGTAAGCTCTCTAAAAGTACTCTCAAACTCATGAATCACATCATTAGAGTCAGTAGCAATCTGGCTAATCTCATCGGAGTTCATCCGCATATCATTTGCATCTTGCTGGAGTGTTGAGATGTTTATCTCTATCTCATTTGTCGCTTTTTGTGTGCGTTCTGCAAGTTTACGGACTTCATCAGCAACCACGGCAAAACCACGACCATGCTCACCAGCACGAGCCGCTTCTATGGCAGCATTAAGTGCCAGTAGATTTGTTTGGTCTGCAATATCTTTGATAAGGTTCACGACCTCAGAGATCTCACGAGAACGTCCCTCAAGAGAGATGATGCCCTCATGAGAAGAGGAGATGAGTGTTACTAAAGAGTTTAATCTCTCCCCAATATCTATAACATTATCGAGGCTTTTTGTTGACTCATCAGCGGTCTGGAGTGCTGCATCTACTATCTCACTTGAATCATCAGAACAGATAGTAAGATCACGCTGGATAACTTTGAGTCCATCACCTACACCACCACCAAGTTTAGAAAACTTAGCTGACATTTCACCTTTGATCTTTGTCTCATAACCACTTGCTATAGAGAGTGTAGCCTCTGAGAGTTTTGATGCAGTTACATAAAAAATCCCTTTAAGTCCAACAGCATAAGGGTGTCTATATGTATCACCTTTAGCAGATGCTTCAATAGTTGTCTGTGCATCACGCATAAAAGCTTCTACTTGGTCAAGGAGATCATTCAGTGCCCATGCAAAATTTGACTCTGCTGAGTCATTATCTGGGATATGTGTGA
>Ga0256829_1003212_pt1 | contig 11505 bp, 10 predicted proteins | sample 131447metaG_FD_185979 | JGI IMG/M metagenome (GOLD analysis project Ga0256829, IMG submission 185979) | Hydrothermal vent microbial communities from Lau Basin, Pacific Ocean - 131-447 | ecosystem: Environmental > Aquatic > Marine > Hydrothermal vents | place: Pacific Ocean: Lau Basin | collected... | reverse complement strand
CCGGTAACATTATCATTTGGCGGTTATTTCCCTTCCGGTAACATTTTCATTTGACTGGACACGCGCCTCACGCCAATTCATACGCCCTGCCGGGGCCGAACAGCGCCCAAGTGGGAAGAAATGCCGCCCCACCGCCAACCTTTGCAAAACCTTCACATTGAGTTCACCGTCAGTTTACGCGCTGCGCGTATACTTTCAGCAAGACTTTGCCCCAACAAGGAGGTTGGTTATGAAAACCCTGCTCATTCTGGGCGCAGGCACCGGCGGCACGATGGTCGCCAACAAAATGGCTCAGGCGCTGGATAGCGCCGAATGGCGTATCATCATCGTGGACCGCGACGAAATGCACTACTACCAGCCGGGCTTCCTCTTCATTCCCTTCGGCATGTACGCGCCGCATGAAGTGGTCAAGCCCAAGCGCAACTTCCTGCCGCCGCAGGTAGAAGTGGTTTTCTCGGACATTGAGGTCATTGAACCCGAAAAGAGCCGGGTGCAGCTCCGCAAAGACAACCGCATCATCAACTACGACTACCTGGTCATCGCGACCGGCAGCCACATCCATCCGGAGGAAACGCCCGGCATGGTAGACGGCGGCGGCTGGTATCAAAACATCTATCCCTTCTACACCCTGGAAGGTGCGACCAAACTGGCGCATTTCCTCAAATATTGGGAAGGCGGCCGCATGGTGCTCAATGTGGCCGAAATGCCCATCAAATGCCCGGTAGCGCCGCTGGAATTCCTCTTCCTGGCCGACTGGTTCTTCCGCGAGCGCGGCCTCCGCAACAAAGTGGAAATCGTCTATGCCACGCCACTGCCCGGCGCGTTCACCAAACCGCGCGCCGCCGCGGCCCTCGGCAACATGCTGGAAGAACGCGGCATCCTTTTAGAGCCCGATTTCAACCTTATGGAAGTCGACACCGGCAAACAGGTCATCCGTTCTTACGACGAACGGGAAGTGCCTTACGACCTGCTGGTCACGATTCCTACCCATATGGGCTCCGATGCCATCGCGCGCTCCAAAATGGGCGATGAACTCCACTTTGTGCCCACCGACAAGCACACCCTGCGCAGCCGCGATTGGGAAAACATCTTCGTCATCGGCGACGCCACCAATGTACCCACCTCCAAAGCCGGCGCCGTCGCCCACTACATGCTTGAAGTGCTCGTCGACAACCTTCTGCGCAGCATTGAAGGGCTGGAACCCCAGCCCAAATTTGACGGTCACGCCACCTGCTTCATTGAATCCGGCTTCGGCAAAGGCACCCTCATTGACTTCAACTACGATGTGGAACCCCTGCCCGGCAAATACCCGCTGCCCGGCTTTGGCCCCTTCTCCCTGCTGGAAGAATCGTATGCCAACCACTGGGGCAAAATGCTTTTCCGCTGGCTATACTGGAACGTCCTCCTCAAAGGCGGCGAATTCCCGCTGGAATCGCAATTCAGCATGGCCGGCAAGTGGGTATAGGAGGCAACCATGACCGCCACTGCCATTTCACCAGAGCAACTGGATTTGCTGCTGGAACGTTTGGACCGCATAGAGGCGCACCTGGCCGAACAGCGCCGCCGTCAGGAAGAACTGGAAGAACTCAAGAACGACCTGATTCCCATTGGAAACCAGCTGATCAAAATCAGCATCGACGAACTGGCAGAAATCGGCACCGACTTCCGCAGCGAAGATCTGCTCTTCCTGCTCAAGCGTCTTTTGCGCGACACCCATCTGATCCTCAAAATGCTGGATCAACTGGAATCGGCCCTGGAAATGGCCGAGGAGCTCAACCGCCTGGGGCGGCCGATTCTCGACGCGACCATCGCCGAACTGGACCGTCTGGAACGCGCCGGTCTTTTCACCCTTTCCCAGGCAGCATGGGTGGCTTTGCAGCGGGTGGCTTCCGCTTTCCGGCCTGAAGACGTAGACACTTTCGCAGAAGAAGCCGCCGCGGTGCTCACAGCGCTCAAAGAGCCGCCGCCCGAAACCCCTTCCCTTTGGCGCCTCGCCCGCGAAATGCACGACCCTCAAGTGCGCCGCGGCCTGGCGCGTGCCCTCGGGCTGCTGAAAGCCCTCGGCAGCAACACGTCTTCCCAACCCGAAACTTCAACCCCCTCTCAAGGAGCGTAAGCCATGATTTCTTTTGAAAACCTCCCGTTCAACGCGGAAGGCTACCTGACCGATCCTGCGGCCTGGAACGAAGAGATCGCCAAAGCCGTGGCCGAAAAAGAAGGCATCACCCTCACCGAAAAACACTGGGATATCATCCGCTTCTGCCGCGCCAAAGGGCTGGAAACCGGCAAAGCCCCCACCCTGCGTCAGATTTCCCAGGGCACGGGTGTGTCCACGAAGGAACTTTTCCAGCTGTTTCCCAAAGGGCCGGCCAAGAAAATCGCCAAAATTGCCGGGCTGGGCAAACCCGAAGGCTGCGTCTAATTTCTGGCGGCGGCGGGGGCCCTGCCGCCCCGGCCGCCCATCCGGAGGATACCCCCATGGCCGACGAAACAGAACGCAAAATTGCTTTCATCTGCTCCAAAGGCAACCTGGATATGGCCTACCCGGCGCTCATCATGGGCTGGGCAGCCCTGGGGAACGGCGTGGATGTTACCGTATTCTTCACCTTCTGGGGGCTGGATCTCATCACCAAAAAGCGGATGAACCATCTGCAGATCGCGCCGGTGGGCAACACCAGCATGAAAACCGGCATGATGGGCTTCCCCATTGACATCGGCATTCCCCAAATTGTGGGGGTGCTGCCCGGCATGACTGCGGTGGCCACCGCCCTGATGCGCAAAAAGATTGCCGAAGTGCACGTGCCGCCGGTAGGCGAGATGATTGAAATGCTGGCCGACGCCGGCGCACACCTCTACGCCTGCAAAATGAGCGTAGATATGATGGGCCTGAGCGAAAAGGACTTCATAGACGGCCTTGAAGGCATCGTCACCGCGGGCGAGTTCATCGACATGACCGAAGGCGCGCAAATCGTCTTCATTTAGGCGCACGGTGCGCGGGTTTCCCCAAGCCGCGCGCGTCCATAGCCTTTGCCTGCCGGGTCGGCGCAGTGTTGTGCCGACCCGCAGGCGTTAAATCGGGCAGATGCCCCTCCCGCACCTGCCCCTTTGACATATAAAAAAACCGCGCCCTTGCCAGCACGCCCGGAATGCAGTACACTTTAGGGAGTCGCAAAGCACCTTTAACTCGCCTCTCCACCTCTCTTCATGGAGCTTTCCCACTCATGAACGACGGCAAACAAAACGCCTTGCAACAGGCGGTTTCCGAAATCACCAAACGCTACGGCGAAGGCGCCATCATGCGCCTGGGAGAAGCCCACCACCTGCACGTGGAAGCCATCCCCACGGGCGCACTTTCGCTGGATATTGCCCTCGGCATCGGCGGCATCCCCCGCGGGCGCATCACCGAAATTTACGGGCCGGAATCATCCGGCAAAACCACCCTCTGCCTGCACATTGTGGCCGAAGCCCAGCGGCTGGGCGGCGTGGCGGCTTTCGTAGACATGGAACACGCCCTCGACCCCCTTTACGCCGAAGCCATCGGCGTAGACGTGGACAACCTCCTCATTTCCCAGCCCGATACCGGCGAACAGGCGCTGGAAATCGTGGAAACGCTGGTGCGTTCCGGAGCCGTGGACGTCATCATCATCGACTCGGTGGCCGCGCTGGTGCCGCGCGCCGAAATTGAAGGCGACATGGGCGACGCCTCCATGGGCATGCAGGCGCGCCTGATGTCGCAGGCGCTGCGCAAACTTTCCGGCGCCATCAAGCAAACCAACACGGCCGTGGTTTTCACCAACCAGCTGCGCCAGAAAATCGGTGTGGTCTTCGGCAACCCTGAAACCACCCCCGGCGGCCTGGCGCTCAAATTCTACGCCTCGGTGCGGATGGACATCCGCCGCATCCAGGCCATCAAGGCCGGCACCGAAATCATCGGCAACCGGACGCGCGTCAAAGTCGTCAAAAACAAAGTCGCCCCGCCCTTCCGCCAGGCCGAATTCGACATCCTCTACGGCGAAGGCATCTCGCGGGAAGGCGATATCCTTGACCTGGCCGTCAATCTGGATATCCTCACCAAGCGCGGGGCTTATTACTCCTACGGCGATATGCGGCTGGGGCAGGGCAGGGAAAACGTCAAGCGCTTTCTGCGGGAACACCCCGACCTGCTGGCCGAACTGGAAGACCTCATCCGGGAGGCGCTGCTCGGCCCCGCAGAAGAGCCCGCCCCCGAAGGCTGAAAAAGCCGCACCACCGGCTTCCTGCCGCTGGTGCGTGCGAAACGCCGCCCGACTTCCCGGTGGGGCTGCGTTTCGCGGGCATCAGGCCCGGCATGTTGAGCGCATGGCGATGCTTTCCCCTGTTCATCGGCGCCATGCGCCGCCACGGCTGGTCAACAGAACACCGAAGCGCTGTTTGGGTAGGCCGATACCGCTTGTGCGGATTGTCTATCCTCACGAACAACCTCGCAGGCAAATTCCCTTCGCTGCCGCTCCCCCTGCGGGGCACACACAACAGCAACCCCCCGGCGGTGTCTTCCCCCACCGCGGGTCGGTGTTACCTAAGTGTCGTCCAGAGCCGTGGCGCGTGCCACGGCTTTTTGTATGCTCGCGAGGGCAATATGGCACCGAAAATCACCGCCATTACGGCACAGCAGCGCCACCCCCAGCGGGTCAACATCTACCTTGACGGCGAATTCGCCTTCGGGCTGGCCCGCATCGTGGCCGCGTGGCTGCAGGTGGGGCAGGAACTCACCGCCGAAGACATCGCCCGCCTGCGCGCTGCCGACGCCCGCGAACAGGCCTTCCAGCGTGCCCTGCGCTACCTCGGCTACCGGCCGCGCACGGAAGAAGAAATTCGCCGTGACCTCCGCCGCCGCGAGGTGGCCGAAGAAGACATCGCCGCCGTGCTGGAACGCCTGCGCGATCTGGGGCTGGTCAACGACCCTGCCTTTGCCCGCGCGTGGGTAGACGACCGCACCGCCTTCCGCCCGCGCGGCCGCCGCGCCCTGCGCGCCGAAATGCGCCAAAAAGGGCTTCCCGAGCAGGTCATCGCCCGGGCACTGGAAACCGTGGACGAAGCCGCCCTGGCCGAAACCGCGGCCCAAAAAGCCCTCCGCCGCTACGCCGCGCTCCCCTGGCCTGAATTCCGCCGCAAAATGAGCGCCTACCTGGCACGGCGCGGCTTCCCTTACGAAATCGTCAAAGAAGCCGTGCTCAGAGCGTGGCAGCAAAGCCATCCCGACACCCCCTCGGCCCCGCAGGCCGGGGTTCCCCCTGACAACGAGGAAACGCCATGCATGGACTAACCGCTTTCGTCACCCTTTTCGTGGTTTTCCTGGCGGCGCTGGCTGTGGGCATTGCCGCCGGCTACGCCTGGAAAACCCGCGCCGACAAACGCCGCCTGGCCGACGTGGCCACCGAAGCCGAGCGCCTTTTGCAGCAGGCCAAAGACGAGGCGCGCGAAATCGTGCTGCACGCCAAAGACGAAGCCCTGGCCGCCCGCCAGGAAGCCGAAGAGCACCTCAAGCAGGCGCAGCGGGAACTCCGCCGCGAAGAAGAGCGCATCCAGCGCCGCCGCCAGGAACTTGACCGCCGCGCCGAAAACCTGGAACGCCGCGAACAAACGCTCAACAAGCGCCAGAGCGCCCTTGACAAACGCGCCAACGAAGTGGAACGCCTCTACCGCGAACAAACGGAACAACTGCAGCGCATCGCCCAGATGACCACCGAAGAAGCCCGCCGGCAACTGCTGGCCGAAGTCGAGCAGGAAGCCCGCGCCGACATGGCGCGCATCATCCGCCAGGTGGAAACCGAGGCCAAAGAAGAAGGCGAAAAGCGCGCCCGCCGCCTGATTGCCCTGGCCATCCAGCGCGTTGCTTCCGAGCATGTCTCCGAAATCACCACCTCGGTGGTGCCGCTGCCTTCCGACGACATGAAAGGCCGCATCATCGGCCGCAACGGGCGCAACATCCGCGCTTTTGAGCAGGCCGCCGGGGTGGACGTCATTGTGGACGACACCCCCGAAGCCGTCACGGTTTCCTCCTTTGACCCCGTGCGGCGGGAAATCGCCCGCCGCGCGCTCTCCAAACTGGTGCTCGACGGCCGCATCCACCCCGCACACATTGAAAAAGTGGTCGCCAAAGAGCGCGAAGAAGTTGAACGCATCATCATGGAAGCCGGCGAAGAAGCGGCCTACGAAGCCGGCGTGGCCGGGCTGCACCCCGACGTCCTCAAAACGCTGGGGCGGCTCAAATTCCGCACCTCCTACGGCCAAAACCAGTTAGACCACGCCGTAGAAACCGCCAAACTGGCCGCGGTGATTGCCGCCGAACTGGGTGCAGATGTGGAAACCGCCAAAGCCGGCGGCCTGCTGCACGACATCGGCAAAGCCATGGACCACAACCTGGAAGGCACCCACGCCCTCATCGGGGCCGAATTCCTGAAACGCTACGGCGTGTCTGAGCGGGTGGTCAACGCGGTGGCTTCCCACCACCACGAAGTGGAGCAGGAAAGCGTGGAAGCCATCATCGTGGAAGCCGCCGACGCCATCAGCGGCGCCCGCCCCGGCGCCCGCCGCGAAAGCCTGGAAGACTACCTCAAACGGGTGCGCGCCCTGGAAGAAATCGCCAACGCCTTCAAAGGGGTGAGCGAAAGTTACGCCCTGCAGGCCGGGCGCGAAATCCGCATCATCGTGCGCCCCGAAGACATAGACGACCTGGAAGCCGCCCGCCTGGCGCGCGATATCGCCAAAAAAGTGGAAGAAAACCTCCATTACCCCGGCCAGATCAAAGTTACCGTCATCCGCGAAACCCGCGCCGTGGACTACGCCAAATAGCCTTGCACGGCTTGCAGGGGCGGGTGGGCCATCCGCCCCTGCGGCTATCGGGAGGGAACCATGCCCGCCATCCCCACGCTCCCCATCCACCCGTGGCTGGCAACCCAACGGGTAGCCTTTGTGCCCCAGAAGGAGGCCTCCCCGCTGGCGCGGCAGGTGCTGGAAGGGCTGCAAGCCGCCTTCCGCACGCTGGGGCACCGCATCGACGCCCCGCCCCGCCCCGACACCAACCTCATCTTCACCACCGCCCCCTTCGGCGAACCGCTCAACTGGCGGCAGGCGCTGATGTTCACCGCCCGGCGGCGCTTTCGCCTGCAGGCCACGCCCACCGTGGTCACGGTGGTGGCCGTGCCGCCGCCGCGTTTCCGGGCCACCCTGGCCCACCTGGCACGCGCCCTCGCCCGAGAAACACCCCGCCCCGAAGATTTCGCCTACCCCGGCATGGCCCCGCAGGCTTACCGCACCCTCATTGAACAGGGGCGGCGCGGCGGCCCCATCCTCGCGCTGGAACGCGTCGTGCAGGCGCAGGCCAAAGGGCTGCGCATCATCCTGGCCGTAGGGGAAGACCGCCCCCAGGAAGCCTACCTCTTCGACCTGGTGGGAGCCTACCCCCGCATTCCCTTCACCGACCCCAACGCCTTTTACACCGACATCGCCCTGCGGCTGGTCACGGCCGTGAGCGCCGAAGAAGTCACCGACCACCGCATCGTCCCGCCGCCCATCCCCGCCGAGGTGTGGCGGCAGGCCGAAGCCCCGCAGGCGATGGTGCGCGCCGGGGCAGCCTTCGGCCAACGCCGCTTTTTCACCCAAATGGTGCGCATCAACGACCTCGTCGCCGTGCCCGCCCTGGAAGCCAGCATCGCCGAACAATACAGCGAAGGCTGCTTTGCCACCTGGGAGCCGGCTTTCCCCGGCCTGGTGGCGACCATCACCGGCAGCGCCCGCCCCGTGGCCAAAGACGCCCTCACCGAAGACGAACTGGCCGTCATCGTGGGCGTGCGCCCCGACCGCAAAGGGGCGCTGGTGCGCCACGTGGAAGGCCGCCGCAACGACCCGCCCTCGTCGGAAGCCGTGGAACTCTTCGCCATTGACGAAGCCCTGCCGCGCATCCCCTGGCAGGGGCATGAAGTGCCGGTCGTGCGTTCCAAACTCCACGGCCACCGCGGGGTGGCTTCCTACGACCCGCAGGTGGTGGAATTTGCCCCCATGAATGCGGCCTACCACCGCTTTCCGGTTTCCTGCGCCACCCGCGCCCAGGCCGAAGGCATCGTGGAAGCCTTCCGGCGCGCCGAAACCCTTCGCAACCCTGCCGACCCGCGCCCGCTGGCCTTCACCATCATTCCGGGGCACGGCATGGTGGTAGTGGAAAAGTGGGTGCCGGGCAAAGCGCCCTTCCAGGCCATCTGGGAAGCCATGGACAGCGGCGCGCTGGAAATCAGCCCGCGCGTGCCGCAAGGGCCTCACCGCGACGTGCCCCGCGGCGGGCGCCGGGTGATAGCCGAGGAGACATAACCGCCCATGCTGACCTTGCTGACGGCCGGTGAATCGCACGGGCCGGGCTACGTGGCCGTTCTGGAAGGGCTGCCCGCGGGCCTGCCGCTGCCCGAGGCCGTGATTGACCGCGAACTGGCGCGGCGGCAGCGGGGCTACGGCGCGGGGCCGCGGATGAAACTTGAGCGCGACCGGGTGCGCATCGTGGCCGGGGTGCTGGAAGGCCGCACCACCGGCGCGCCTCTCGGCCTGTGGGTGGAAAACCGCAACCATGCCCAATGGGCCGGGCAGGCCGTGCCGCCGATGACCGTGCCCCGGCCGGGGCACGCCGACCTGACCGCGGCGCTGAAATACGCCTACACCGACCTGCGCCCGGCATTAGAACGCGCCTCGGCGCGGGAAACCGTGGCGCGGGTCGCGGCGGGGGCGGTGTGCCGCCACCTGCTGGCGCAGTTCGGCATCCGCATCGGGGGATATGTGCGCGCCATTGGCGAGGCCGAGGCCGCCGAAGCCGACCTTGCGGGGTTATCCCTGGCCGCGCGCGCCGAAGCGGCGGAAACCCGCGAAACCCGCGCCCCCACCGCCGCAGCCGAAGCGGCCTTCCGCGGCCAGATTGAAGCCGCCATGCGCGCCCGCGACACGGTAGGGGGCATTGTGGAAGCCTTCGCCCTGGGCGTGCCGCCCGGCCTGGGCAGCCACGTCCATTGGGAACGCCGCCTGGATGCCCGCCTGGCCGCGGCGCTGCTCAGCATCCCCTCGGCCAAAGGGATGGAAATCGGCGATGCCTTCGCCAATGCGCGCCGCCGCGGCACCCAGGCGCACGACGCCATCGTGCTCGCCGAGGACGGCAGCCTGAGCCGCCCCACCCACCGCGCCGGCGGCCTGGAAGGCGGCATCACCAACGGTCAGCCCGTGGTGGTGCGGGTGGCGTTCAAGCCCATCGCCACCACCCTCACCCCCCAGCCCAGCGCCGACCTGCATACCGGCCAGCCCGCCGAAACGCGCTACGAGCGTTCCGACTTCTGCCATGTGCCGCGGGCTGTGCCCATTGTTGAAGCCGCGCTGGCCTTCGTGCTCGCCGACGCGCTGCTGGAACGCCTGGGCGGCGACACGCTGGCCGAACTGCAAGCCCGTTTTGCCGCCCTGCCCCGCCTGCACCGCGAAGCCTTCCACGTGGACGGCCGGCCCCACACCTTCTGGCCGCCCGCCGACGGCGCCGCCCCGCCGAACACCCACCGATGAAATACTTTCTCTACGGCCCCCCGGCTTCCGGCAAAAGCACGCTGGGCCGCGCCCTCGCCGCGGCGTGGGGCGTGCCCTTCGTGGACCTGGACGTCCGCATCGCGGCGCGCGCGGGCCAACCCATCCCGCGCATCTTTGCGGAAGCGGGCGAAACGGCCTTCCGCCGCCTGGAAACCGAAGCCCTGGCCGCGGCCGTGCAGGAAGACGGCGACGCCGTGGTGGCCCTGGGCGGCGGGGCGCTGCTGAACCCCGCCAACCGCCGCCTGGCCAAGGCCGCGGGCGAGGTGCTGGTGCTGGAAGCCGCCCCCGAAACCCTGCTTGCGCGGGCCGAAGCCGCCCGCGCTTCCCGCCCGCTGCTGGCCGGCGAGTCTCCTGCCGCGCGCGAGCAGCGGCTGCGCGCCCTGCTGCAAGCCCGCGCCGCACATTACCGCAGTTTCCCCCGCCGCCTGCCCACCGACGCCGACACGCCCGACGAAGCCGTCTGGAAGGCGCAGATCCGCTTCGGCCGCTTTCACCTGCGGGGCATGACCTCGCCGTGGGCGCCGGAAGGCTACACCGTGCGCGTGCAGGCCGGGGTGCGCCATCAGACCGGTGCGTGGCTGCGCGCCGCGGGGCTGCACGGGCCGGTCGCCCTGGTCAGCGATGCCACCGTGGCCGCCCTGCACGCCGATGCGGTACAGACGGCGCTGGAAGCCGCGGGCTACCGGGTGGTGCGGCTGACTTTTCCGGCGGGCGAAGCGCACAAAACCGTGGCGACCGTGCAAAGCCTGTGGGAAGGCTTCCTGCAGGCCGGGCTGGAGCGGGGCAGCACCGTGGTGGCTTTGGGCGGCGGCGTGGTCGGCGACCTGGCCGGTTTCGCGGCCGCGACCTACATGCGCGGCGTCGCCTGGGTGAACCTGCCCACCACCCTGCTGGCCATGGCCGACGCGGGCATCGGCGGCAAAACCGGCGCCGACCTGCCCGCGGGCAAGAACCTGGTGGGGGCTTTCCACCCGCCCCGGCTGGTGCTGGCCGACCCCGAAGTGCTGACCACCCTGCCCGAGGAAGAATTCCGCAACGGCATGGCCGAAGTGGTCAAACACGGCGTCATCGGCGACCCCGCGCTGTTTGCCCTTGCCCGCCGCGGGGGCCGCGCCGCGCTGACCGCCGCGGTGGCCCGGGCTATGGCCGTAAAAATCCGCATCATTGAAGCCGACCCTTACGAAGGCGGTCGGCGGGCGGCGCTCAACCTGGGGCACACCATCGGCCACGGCGTAGAAGCGGCTTCCGGCTTTCGGCTGCGGCACGGCGAGGCTGTGGCCATTGGCATGGTGGCCGAAGCCCGGCTGGCCGCGCGGCTGGGGCTGGCCGCCCCCGCCCTGGCCGACGAAATTGCCGCGGCCCTGCAAACCTGGCGCCTGCCCACGACCATTCCCGCCGACTTGAGCGCAGAGGCCATCTGGCAGGCCATGCGCCATGACAAGAAGAAAGCCGCCGGGCACCTGCGCTTTGCCCTGCCCGTGCGGGTGGGCGAAGTGCGCGTGGGCGTTAAAGCCGCGGAAGAGGCCGTGCGGGCTGCTCTGGCCGCCACGAGAGGGGAAAGAAGGGGAAAGTGATGAGATCAACGCTAAAAAATCCGCTACCTCGCGTGTCCAGTCAAATGAAAATGTTACCGGAAGGGAAATAACCGCCAAATGATAATGTTACCGGGACGGGGGTGGTATCTGGCGGGGTCAGAAATTATTCGGGGCCGGCATCCTTCTTCGGGAGCAGGGTCGCCGTTGTAGGGGCTGTGGAAAACGAGGAAAACCCTCCGCTGCGCTTCGGGTTTCCCATCGTTTTCCACAGCCCAAGGCTCTGACGGACATCTTCTCTCTGCCCCGGCCCAGCGCACGGCAGGGCGTCCAGGGCTTGTAAAGCCTTCTCTATGGCATTTTTGAGGGCCAGAGGGTCGATTTGCTC
>Ga0256829_1003211_pt1 | contig 11505 bp, 9 predicted proteins | sample 131447metaG_FD_185979 | JGI IMG/M metagenome (GOLD analysis project Ga0256829, IMG submission 185979) | Hydrothermal vent microbial communities from Lau Basin, Pacific Ocean - 131-447 | ecosystem: Environmental > Aquatic > Marine > Hydrothermal vents | place: Pacific Ocean: Lau Basin | collected... | reverse complement strand
AAGTGTAGCTAAAGCATTACTCTCAACATTTGTTATAAAAGTATTATCTATTGTTGTATTATTTTCAAGTGCAGTTGTTACTTTCTCTTGAATTGTATTAAGAGCAGTATATGAAGCAAGAGCAGCATCTTGAATATTTGTATTTCCGTAAGTAGTAATAGCACTTGAAATAGTTTTTCCTATAGTAACTGCCATTTTTGCAGCTCTTATTGCCTCTGATGGAAGAGTTGAGTTTGCCTCAACTGCCGCTGTATTTACGATAGTTGCAATTGATTTTGTTGTTGTATTGCTATCATCTGCTACTGTTTTTATAGCAGTAACTAAATCGCTATAAATCTTACTATTATTAACTTTAGCAGATTTTGCCATTATTGTGATAACACGATGAATTGTCATAGCGGCTGCGATTGCTTTTGTATTATTATCATCTTTTGCAAGTTTAACAGGATCTGATTTTACTTCTGTTTCTGTTAAATTTAAAGCTTTTGCTACTTGCTTATATGCTGTATCTACAGGTGTACCTTTGGCAACCATAGCTGAAACAAGTGTAGTTATTGGGGTAATATTTGTTGTAGTGCCACCTGTATAAGGTGCTTTAAAGGTACCGGTTAAGTTTGCATCTGTATCGATATCCATACCACCAGATACAAGAAGTGGAGCATTTTTATCTGCTTTTGCCTTTTCTTTAGCAGTAACAGTTAGAGTATAATTACCATCTGTTCCAGTGATAGCGAAAGGCTCGTCAGAATCACATTTGCCATTCTCGTTCATATCTAAACACACTGTCGCATTTTTTATATAACCATCTGCTGCAGTACCAGTTGTCGTTGTGCTTGTAGCCCCGCCTGCAGTTGTCCACCACTACCTCCACCTCCACAGCCAGTCATTGACAAAACTACTGCAGTTGCTACTGAGATCATTGATGCATTTATCAAACTTTTTTTCATGTTTTACACTCCTAAATTTAGTTTATTGAAAATATATTTCTGTATCTATGATATCCTTAAAAATCTAAAAAAATGCTTAAAATTTATTTTTTAACCGACAATTTTAACTCTTTAAGCTTTTCATCTAGTTTATACAACATTACTTATATTGATTACTTCGGTTGTCTTTATGTTCCTCATTTATTTTAGTAGCATAGATGCATCAATTTTTCCATAGCCATAATAGTTATTAAATCCATTAACATAATCAATTTTTCCGATTTTATCACTTTTATTCTTTAAAGCCTCTTCCACTTCAGCCCTAGTCATATTTGGATTTTTTTCCAGCATTAAAGCAATCACGCCTGATACTATAGGTGCTGCTGCTGATGTACCCATAAAGGCATTCGGATCATTAGCCAATAAATACCCTTTTACTAACGATCCTGCTCCATTATCTCCCATATCATCCAGTGTCGTAATGCCTATGTAATATCCTCCAGGTGCTACTACATCAAGATGCTTACCATAATTGCTATACCATGCTCTTAAATTGTATTTATTGGTTGAGCCAACAGCTATTACTCCAGGGATTGCTGATTCGTCATTTCCCATATATTGATCATCATTTCCTGCAGCAAAAACGATGATAGTTCCTTTTCCATTTCGACCATTTTTTGCTAAATCCTGAATTTCTTCTTTTACAGCAGGCGAAACATTATAAGTGCCCCATGAGCAGTTAATAATATCTGCACCAAATTCTTGGGCCTTGCGAAAAAGTTCTATTGTTTCACTGTCACTCATATATTTTTTGTATTTTAAAAACATAATTTTACTTCCGCTGGCAATTCCTTTGATACCTATGCTATTGGCATCAGCAGCGATAATCCCTGTAACAGCTGTACCATGATAGCCATCTATGCTATCATTTGAAACTACTGAACTATTTGTTGAGATATCATAAGTTCTGACAATTCTTCCTTTAAGATCAGGATGTGTTACATCTAAACCGTTGTCTATAATAGCTATCTTGACTCCCTTTCCTGTATATCGATAGCTCTTTCCAAAATGAATGGACGCATTTTTATCAATATCATTTTGCTTATAAAATGTAATATTATCTTCTAAATACCACTGTTGATAAAAATATGGATCTGTCACTAATCTTTCTTTCGGGATAGTGGTATTATTTTTATTGACTATATTAGTTTTTGTTGATTGATTACTACCACTTTCTCCACAACCACTAATAAACAATGTAAAAAAACAAAAAGTACATAAAAAAAGTTTTTTCATCGTTGTTGCATTCTTTTTATAAAATTAGGTTGAGCATATATTACATTATCATCAAAAGTAAGTTTATTACTTGTATTTAGTGTTTCTTTTGTATTATTTACCTCTACAAGATATATATTTTTAATCAATCTTTTTTTGATAATAATATGATACTTATTTACTAAACTTTGAGGCTCGGCACCATCTTTTAACTTTATAATCAATTCCTTACCAATACCGACTATATCTCCTTTTCGGGTTTTGTAGTAATTTATCTTGTTTGTTTGTTTTGAGTAACTTCTTTGGATTTTTACAGAAGATTGAATAGGAGTTAGAAATATCTTTTTATCTTGATAGTAGTAAAAATTTCCACCAGCATAGCTTAGGGTTAATAAAATACTCATTATTATAAATTTTTGCATATTTTATTTCCTTTGTTGGTAACTCCCCAAAAAAAGGAGATATTATAAAGCTTTATGTTAGGAATACTTTTAATCATTAAACTTTTTCACCTCTGTGAAAATAAGCCACTGATTCCATCTATTAAAGATCCTTCACCTGTTGATTGACCTCCTTCCGAAGGAGCATTTGCGATTATTCTATCAGCTAATCTCGAAAAAGGCAAACTCTGTAGATATACAGTCCCCACACCCTCTAAAGTAGCCAAAAACAACCCCTCTCCACCAAATAGCATAGAAGTAAGATTACCTGCTTTTTCTATGCTGTAATTTATCCCTTTAGTATATGCTACTAAACAACCAGTATCAATTTTTATTTTTTCCCCTCTTAATTCTCTTTTTATAATTGTACCGCCTGCATGTAAAAAAGTTTTTCCATCCCCTGTTATTTTTTCCAGTATAAACCCTTCTCCACCAAAAAATCCAGTACCAAATTTTTTGATAAAGGCAATATCTATTTTATTTCCAAAAGCAGAACATAAAAATGCCTCCTTTTGACAATAAATGATATTATCATATTCTCGTAAATCAATAGAGATGATTTTACCAGGATAAGGTGCAGAAAATGCAACTCTTGCTTTCTTACCTCCCACATTTGTAAAATGCGTAATAAAGGCACTTTCATCAGCTAAAACTCTTTTTGCAGAAGAGAGTGCATTAGAAAAAAAACCCTTATTTGCTTCACTTCCATCTCCCATTTTTGTTTCAAAATTGATAGTGCTATCCATATAGCACATCGCCCCTGCTTCCGCAATAACAGTTTCTTCAGGATCTAATTCAATTTCCACCATTTGGAGATCGTCTCCAATTATTTTAAAATCTATTTCATGTGCACTCATTTATAAACCTTTTTATAAATTAGAGGAGAACCAAACTAATTATTTGGCTCTCCTTCAAAATCAGGATTAGGTAATACTTTTTTAATAATTCCTCTAGAACTTGTTGCCACTTTGCTTCCTGGAATTGCTTCAACCAACTTACTAAGTACATTAACAACACCTGTTGAACTAGAATTTAATAAATATGTATAATTAGAAATATTATCTAAATCAGTACTTATATCACCCGAACCAATTCCTATTACTGAAATACCTTCTGTAGATAATAATTTTTTAACTTCACTAGAACCATGTCCTGGATAATCAGGATCTCTATCATGATCATGAAAACTTGCATCTGTAAATAATATAATTATTTTCATAGCTGAATTATTCCATCCCACTTTTGGATCTTTTATAGTTTGATATAATCCTTCTAACTGAGCTTCTGGCCCATCTCCACCATTTCCTAAAACAAGATTATTTATAGAATTTTTAAATTTATTGGCATCAGAAGTTAAATTTAGATCTAACATATAAGGCTTATCTGTGCTACTACTATCATAAGATGAATTTGGATAATCTTCAAAAGAAGTTACTCCCACTTTAAGTAAGATACTCTTTGGGAGATGTGCTTTTAATGCATTTATCATTTCTAGACTTTTATCTCTAAAAGTTGCCAAGTCATCTCCATAACTTCCAGTTAAATCAACCAAGAACATAACATCCAACTCTGTTTGCAAAGTTGTATTAGTGTCGGTTGAGTTTATATCTTCACTAACTTTTATTGGGGTAATTGTAGAAAAATTACTCAAAACTTTTTCGTAATTAAGTATCTCTCCATTAATGGTTTTATATTTTTTATATCCAGAAACTGTAAAACAGTATGTTTTATTTGGTTCTATTTTTCTATTTTTATCACCAGTTTTCATCAGTGCTAATAAGCTTTCAGAATAATTATTTTTTTTGCTATCAGCAAAAGGTCTTATATGCTCACATACATCATTAGATTTATTATAATCTCCCATATAAATTTTATAGCCTCCAATCGAATCATATTTACCCCAAGAAAATGTTAAGCTCTTAATGGTAGATCCTGAAATATTAACATCAAGTTTAGTTTTTTCCAAATCTGATAAATCATCTGGTATTACATTTATTTTAATATCCGATACAAATAAAGGTAATGATAATAAATCAGCTCGTTCCCATGGCAAAATAGTTGCAGATTTTTTATATATATTTAATTTTATATTATACACACCTGGCTTATAATCTTGAATCTTACCATTAATATTTAATAAAATATGTTTGCTTTCTCCTGGCTTCAAAACACCAGAAACTTCCTTTTGACCTGCTAAACTACTACTATCTTTACTAATTTGGGTATTAAAATATGATTTATCATCTAGTTTTGCAAGAAAAGAAATATTTGTTTCACCTGGATTTGTAATAGTATACATATAATTTTTATTAAGATCCGATACATTATTTATTTTTATACTACTATATTCATCTCTAGATCCTAAAACTTTTATATATCCTGGAATTTTTAAATCTTTTTTATACTTTGATGAATAATTAAATTTTCCAATAGTCCAATTCATTTCAATATTTTTTGAAAATTTTTCATTTATCTTAGAAATAACTGTTTTTAAAATATCCCAAGATGTATTAAACAACAAATGACCTTTATATCTAAAACCATATTCGCCTTGTAAACCAGCACTAATTTTTACTGATTTATCCTCAGCAGAACTTGTGACTTTACCCTTAGCTTCACCTGTTATAAGTGAGTATAGACCAAGTTTATTATCAATTCCTCCTCCTATTCCATATATTTGAAAGCTAGGATATACTCCAAGATATGCAAAAGTATCTTCACTACCATTTATTGTAGCAAAAAAAGTAGAAGAAGGATGGTAGGATATATCTCTATCAATCTTGTCAATGCTTTTATCATACACTATATGAATTGTAGGAGATATTGAATTGTCAACACCCAATTCTGCATCAGCCTTAACATTTCCATCAATCCCCAAATAAATTGAAATAGGCTCTTGAAAAACAACAGGAAATGGTCCAACCATCACTGTTTGGGTAAAAGTAAAATTAGCAATATTTACATTCTTATCAATCTTAAACCCACCTCCAGTATGAAGTGTAACACTACTTTGTATATTTGTTCCGAGAGTTAAGTCAAAAACTTCCAATCCACTCCACATACTCCAAGCAATATTATACTTAAACATTGGAGTTAGTGTCAGGGAGCCCGTTATCTCAGTATTTTTAGTTAAGTGCGCAATAGCTTCATAGCCACCATCTTTAGATTTAATGGGTTCAACATATGGATATTTAACTGCTCTAAGTAAAATCTTATTATTTTTAAAATCAAGTGTTATTTTAGTTGGTTTATTGGGATCAAATTCTATTTTTTTACCATTTGGCAAAATTAAAGCTCTTGATAATACCCTAGACGAACTTATGCTAGATGTACTAGATGCTCCTATTTTATCAGTTGAAGTCGAAATATAACCACTGCTTAAAACATCTTTAATACTAAGTGTTTGCATGTTAACTTTATATCTAAAATCATTTATTTTGCTAATATCTACAACTTTACCAAAAAAAACAGGTTCTGTTTTATGAATAATAATATCATCTGATTTGATTGTTGCTAATAAATCTTTGGTTGTTTTATCAGATAGATCTGAATATAAAGTTAATGAAACATTTTTATCCATTATAGAAAAATTACTATCAATATCTGCATAAGCATTAGAAATATCAATCGTATGAATTCCACTTTTTTCTTTTATAGATGGTACTACAATTGCTGAAATAAGTCTATCATTATGTACATTTATTAATTTGCATGTTTTTAAATCACTCGATATTTTATCGCAACCATTCCACTTAAGAATAGTGTAGCGCGGATCAACCCTTGTAATATTGATTGTAATATTTGAATCTTTTTTAACAAAAGATGTATTGTTGCTATCCAATGTAAATCCTGTAGTATCATAATCAATGTTTGAACCTACAAAAGTTACTTTATAATCATCTCTTAGTTTTAATAAGGTTTTGTTGTATAGTGAGATTGGCAATGTGCTAAAAATATTATTTATTTTAGATTCTATATTTTTTTTACTACTTCCTGCGTGATAAAATGATGCTAAACTTCCACTCCCGTCTACCAACTTAGAATAACTAAATCTCAACTCTTTTTTATCAACTTTAACAATGGGGTTGAAAGTCAACATTTTTTCAAACGCCTCGTTATCATCCTTTGAATCAATAAAATTTCTGGCAACATATGAAATAATTCTTTTAAAATCATCTAATGTTATATCATTTCCTATTTTTGGAATATATTGCTTGGTATATTGATAAATTAATTCACTTATTAGAGTTATGTGCACCTTGCCTTTTTTTAAATCACCCGCAGTCGCATATCCGTGGATTACACCTTTATTATCTAAAGGTTTTTTGTCAATAACTCCATCATCGTTAGCATCAATATCAACACCACCACTTACGGCAATAAGTAAAAGTTTTGAATCCGATATACCATGCAATGAAACATCAAATTTACCCAAAACACCTGTTTGAACTTCTTCTATACTACTATTTAGATCTGTTAATTTATATACTTTAACTGTTGCATCTTTTAACGGACCCATTAAGGCACGATTACCATTCTCTATTGAATAAGAGTTTCCTGATGTAACACCTCCGCTACCGCCCCCACAACCCGTTAGCACAAATAACGAGACTATAAATATAAAAATATATTTATAAAAACTTCGTAAATTCACAACAATTCTCCTTTTGAATATTAAAATCATATTATACTAAAAAACTTACTCAACTTAAGTTTGTGGATTTGTTGGAATCTATGTGCGAAAGTTGAGAAACTTATATAATTTTAGATTTTACTATAGATTAAATTAAAATATTCTTAAACCCAAATACAAATAACAAATAATTCCCCCAAATAATTCCATAACATTTTCCACACCTCCAAATTCATAAAAAACTGATCTTTTTTGAGTCCAGAAGCACCCAATAAGGCTACAGAATCACACTTTACATATTTTTGACTCCATTTGTATTGAATTTTGCAATTTTTGTGCAAGATTCATACTTTTTAGAGATGTCTCTCCTATTTCAACCCAAATAATTCCATACCAAATTAAACAACAAGCCAAATTGCTCTATAATTAGGTACTTACAAGCGAAAAAGTCACACTCAGAACTTTCACCTAACGGGTGCGACTTTTTCAATTATGACAGGTGAATTATGACACAAACAATCTTAAATTTTAAACTACAAAGAAAGATAAGAGGGTCAGAGCTTGACTTTTAACTAAAAAATGCAATTTTAGAAACTTCTTAAAGTGCTATTGCTATCACCTGACCACAAAAACTTTTAGCAGAGACTATCAAAAAGATAGTTGAATATGAGGGTGAACTCTACTTTGATGACAATAAGATAGTAAGTGCCTAACAAAAATTAATGTCATATTTTGAACCGAAGAAATTAAACATATTTTGTATGTGTTTGCAAAAGTCATCAAACGAATCTAAAACATTTAAATCCATCCAAGTATATTTCATTTCTCGCCAGAGCATTTCTATAGGATTTAGTTCAGGTGAATAGGGAGGAAGATAAAGCAAATACAGTCCCAGTTTTTCCCATTCATCAATTTTTGCTTTGAATTTTTTACTGGTATGTATAGAGGCATTATCCAATACACAGGCTGTAGTTTTTGTTATTTGCTTAGCGAAGCTATCAAAAAAATCAATAACAACTTGTGTATCAACTTTATCAGTTGTCGTAGTATGAAAAAGGTCTTTTGTTTGTATATTGAGAAATCCTAAAACATTAATTCTTTTACTAAAACGGTTTGCTGGGATTTTTAGTGGTTCTCCTATTGGCGACCATCTGTAGGGAATATTTGAATTGAGTGAAAATCCACTTTCATCATAAAAGTATACTTCACAAAGTCCTTGTTTAGCCCATTCTTTAATCATTTTTAACTGAGCATATTTATCAAAATAATTCTTCCACTTGCTATTTTTCATAATAGACTTTTTAGCCCGTTTATAACTCATCCCTATTTTCTTGAAAAATCTTTTAAGAGTTCGTGATGTTATTTTAAGTGTCGGAAATTCTTGTATAAATGCAAGAAAAATCTCATGAAAATTATGCTTTTTTTATATGAATCCTTACACTTGCTGCATGCGTTTGTATATTCAACAGTGGTTTTCTTCCTCGACCTGCAAGCTCATGAGATTCTTTTCATCAAATCTATTAAACCAACGATAGAGAGTCCTTTGTGAAATATTTATAATCTTTGCTATCTCTGGTATTTTTATACCTTGTGCATTTAATAAAAATGCTTGTGCTCTTGTTCTGCTTCTATGTCTTGTATCTGTTTTAGCTACTGTCTGTAGTTCTTTAATTATTGCATCATTCAATGTTATATATTTCATACTTTTTAGACAGCAAGTTTTATTCCTACTTTTATGTCATTTATTTTTGTTAGGCACTTAAAAATTAATTTTCTAACAGGTTCGGGATATTTAAAAAAAGTAGAAAGTTCATTCCAGTTATTAGTCCAAGATTGAGTAATATTGGGATATTTTTTACCCCAAATATCATGAAAATCTGTAAGTGCCAACTGAGCATCTTCCTCGTTTAGTGCTGAATATACAGACTTCAGATCTTTAGCTACAGCTTTTCTATCTTTCCAAGCTACATATCTTAAAGAACTTCTTATCTGATGAACTATACATCTTTGAATTTCAGCTTTAGGATAAACTGCTTCTATTGCTTCATTAAATTCGTTAAGTCCATCTATTGCAAATATTAAAACATCTTGAACACCTCTATTTTTAAGCTCATTTAGGATTGTACTTTACCCCAAAAGTCAAGACAACTTTTAATTTTTTTTAATTCCATTGTCACTATGCTACCTTTTGTGACATTTGTATATTATTTTCGGAATATCCATCCTAAACTATCACCTAAAAATAGAAATATCTAAAAAATGAGTGAATTCTTTGTTTATCAATTTTTTAATGATGCAAATAGCAATAATGATGCTTTAAAGAAGTATAATTGTACTTATTGAGCCTTCTTTTTACACCATTGATATCTTAAACATTCGTTTGAGATTGTAAGCAATACAAATTAAGTTCCACTCTCCTTGTGCTTTCTCAAATCCTCGAAGCATAAATTGTCTAAATCCCATAACATGCTTAATAACACCAAAGAGAGGTTCTATTTTATATTTTCTTTGTGCATAGAGGGCTTTGCCTTCTGGTGTCTGTAGGCGATGTTGCAGTCTCTCAAGCGATGTAGCGTTTTCTTTTAGTGGATTACTCTCTTTAAAGCGTTCTTCTAATGTTTGATTGTGCTTTTCTTTACCTAAAGAGATATAAGGTGTTATAGATGCTTCTTCGCAAAGCTTGGTATTGGATTTACTAAAATAGCCTGCATCTGCTAAAATATTCTTAGCTTTAAGTTGTGGATTGTTTTTAAAAAACTTGAGTGTTGGTTCTATCTCTTGTTTATCATTTGCATGTTGTGTGACATGGTTATGTACGAGGAGCAAAGAGTCATGCTCAATACTGGCTTGTGCATTATAGGCTTGTATAAAACCACCTCCTGAAGTAGGCATAATACGTGACTCTTCATCCGTGAGGTTAACTTGATCTTTATCTTTTGGTTCAACTTTTGGTGGCTTTGGCTTTTTACCTTTAGGTTTTTTACCATTTTTCTTTTCATAATCATCACGAGCGTCTATTTTATCTTGATAGATTTTTTGCTCTATTTCGTAACGCTCTTTAGCACGAGCCTCTATTTTTAATTTTGCAGCTTTAATAACTTCAAGACGCTCTTCTCTTCGTTCTATTTCATCTGGGATATTTATTCCCTCATCAATGGAACTGTTGTCACTCTTTTGTGCTTCTTTCATCAGTTGTGCTACTTCTTCTTTAAGTTGTTTCTCTAAGGTACAAGCGTGTTTATAACTGAGTGCTTTATGTTTAGAAGCATTAGCTTTTATTTTGTGCCATCAAGAGAGATATTTCCTATTTTTAAGATGCCATTCTCTTGAGCAATAGAGAGTATTTGAATAAATAGGTTGGAAAGCTCTTTTAAAAAGCGCTGTCTAAAATTAGCAATAGTATCGTGATCAGGATGGGTGTTTGCACTTATAAAACGAAATGCTACGGAATCGTATGTAGCGTTCTCTAATTTGCGGCTTGAGAATGTCTCTGTTGCATAACCATAAAATAAAAGTGAAAGTAACATTTTTGGATCATAGCCTCTTTTACCTATAGTGCTATACTCTTTATAGATAGACTCCATATCTAATTGGCTTACTATATCAACAATATATCGTGCCATATGTTTTTGAGGTAACCAGTCATTGATATTAGGTGGAAGTAAAAAACCTTGATCTCTATCGGTACCTATAAATGTTTTTGCCATTGTTTAAACTCATTTACTTATGATATGTATATTTATTTTACTCTTTTTTTGCTTTGAAGGAGGTTTAGGATGCTGTTTTCCGACAGACTCCTAGTTAGTATCTTAATAAATAATTTAGAAAACATTAAAAATCCAGTATATACCCGGAGCCATATACATTATTTATTTTAATACTTTGAGGAAGTTTCTTTTTTAATCTCCATACAGTTGTTCTAAGTGCAGTATCGCTTGGTGGCTTTTGCGTCCAAATACTATTTTCCAAAGTATCATACGGAATAATTTGATTTTTATATTTTATAAGCATACTGAGTATTAATGATTCATTTCTTGTAAGTTTGATTGATTTGTTTTGATCTGTTATAAGTTGTTTTTTAGGATTAAAAATTATTGTTTTAGTAAGAGCCACTTGCAGATTTCAAAAAATAACCCACAATTTAAGCTAAATTAAATTTAAAAAAGCCTTTTAAAACTTTGTAGATGTTATAATTCTTCATCCCAAAAGCAATAACTTTTACAAAATTACT
>Ga0256829_1003210_pt1 | contig 11507 bp, 10 predicted proteins | sample 131447metaG_FD_185979 | JGI IMG/M metagenome (GOLD analysis project Ga0256829, IMG submission 185979) | Hydrothermal vent microbial communities from Lau Basin, Pacific Ocean - 131-447 | ecosystem: Environmental > Aquatic > Marine > Hydrothermal vents | place: Pacific Ocean: Lau Basin | collected... | reverse complement strand
CGAATCAGCCGGGGCGCTGGCCTCGAAAGTGGCCGCCTTTCCCGCCGTGCGCCGGCAACTGCTTGATTTTCAGCGCGATTTTGCCCGGAATCCGCCCGGCGGGCTGGCCGGTGCCATATTGGATGGCCGTGATATCGGCACCGTCGTCTGCCCGGAGGCACAGGTCAAACTATTCATTACCGCATCGGTTGAAACCCGCGCAAAACGGCGGTTTCTGGAGCAGTTTGGCACCGATGGCAGTCCCGAAGAATATACCAAAATCCTTGCCGAGCTGACCCTGCGGGACGAACGTGACCGGAATCGCAGCATATCCCCCCTGAAAATCGCTGAAAACGCCTGCTTGCTTGATACAACAAATTCGGATATAGAAGCCGTGTTTGAAAAGGCGTTAAAGCTTGTTTCGGACAGAATAAACATCCGCTGACCCTCGCAAGGCTTGCAAGGGGCGGTGGCTGTTTGTTTAATTTTACCTGTTTTGTTTAACCGCAAGACCGCCGGAGACAACCGGCTGGCCTGAAAAATGATATATATTGAAAGAGAAATTATTACATGACACCAGAAACCCAAACCCCAACCACCGATGATTTTGCCGCCATGCTCGACGAAGTCTTTGGTGCAGACGAAAGATTTGACGGCAAGGTCGTTACCGGAACCATCATTGCCCTTGACAAGGAAGCCGCCACCATCGACATCGGCCTGAAAGCAGAAGGCCGGGTCCCGTTGAAAGAATTTGCCACCCCCGGGCAGGATGCCGAACTTGCTGTCGGCGACAAGGTCGATATTTTTGTTGACCGCATCGAAAACGCTACCGGGGAAGCCATCCTCTCCAGAGAAAAAGCCCGCAGGGAAGAATCCTGGACCGTGCTGGAAAAATCATACGAAGCTGAAGAACGGGTCGACGGCGTGATCTTTGGCCGGGTAAAAGGCGGCTTTACGGTTGACCTGAATGGTGCCGTGGCCTTCCTGCCCGGCTCACAGGTTGACGTACGGCCAATTCGCGATGTTACCCCGCTGATGAATATCACCCAGCCCTTCCAGATTTTAAAAATGGACCGCAAAAGAGGCAATATCGTTGTTTCCCGCCGGGCTATCCTTGAAGAAACCCGGGCCGAACAGCGCGCCGAACTGATCACCACACTGGCCGATGGTCAGGTGGTCGAGGGGATCGTCAAAAATATTACCGATTACGGGGCCTTTGTTGACCTCGGCGGCATTGACGGTCTGCTCCATGTGACAGACATCTCGTGGAAGCGCATCAATCACCCAACCGAAGTATTGAATATCGGTGATACCATCAAGGTACAGATCATTCGTCTGAACCCGGAAACCCAACGTATTTCACTCGGCATGAAACAGCTTCTGGAAGATCCATGGGCAACCGTTGAACAGAAATTCCCGCTGGGTACCAAGCTCAAGGGCCGAATCACCAATATCACTGATTACGGGGCCTTTGTTGAACTTGAAGAAGGTATTGAGGGACTGGTCCATGTTTCGGAAATGAGCTGGGTCAAGAAGAATGTCCATCCGGGCAAGATTGTCTCAACCAGTCAGGAAGTCGAGGTTATGGTTCTGGAAATCGATCCGGAAAAACGCCGGATCAGCCTTGGCCTCAAACAATGCCTTGACAATCCCTGGGAATCTTTTGCCGATAAATTCCCGGTTGGCTCCGAAATCGAAGGGGAAATCAAGAATATCACCGAATTTGGCATGTTCATCGGTCTGGCCGACGGTGAAGTTGACGGCATGGTTCATCTGTCTGATCTGGACTGGAATAAATCCGGTGAAGAAGCCCTTGCCGAGTATAAAAAGGGCGACCGGACCAAGGCGGTTATCCTAGATATTGATGTTGACAAGGAACGGATTTCCCTTGGCATCAAACAGCTGAAATCTGATCCGATCGCCAGTGTCAAAGGTCTGAAAAAAGGCGGCACCGTTACCTGTACCGTCACCAAGGTTACCGAAAACGGTCTTGACGTCACCCTGGGTGAAGATGACCAGGTGATGGATGCCTTCATCCGCCGGTCCGACCTCAGCCGTGACCGGTCCGAGCAGCGCCCCGAACGTTTCTCTGTCGGTGACAAGGTTGATGCCATGGTCACCAGCTTTGACAGGAAAAACCGCAAAATCAGCCTCAGCATCAAGACCCTTGAAATTACCGAGGAAAAAGAAGCCGTCAAACAATATGGCTCTTCTGACAGCGGGGCAAGCCTCGGTGATATTCTCGGGGCGGCTCTTGCGGCGAACAAGGATGAAAAATAAACTGTAATTTCCCGGATTCCTGATCCGGGGGATTCTCATCCCGAATTAAAGCCTTTTACACACCCGTCCGGTTTTCCGGGCGGGTTTTTTGTATCAAAATGTGTCATATTTATAATTTTACCGCCAATAATCGCAAAATATGCCTTTTTTTTAGGGACTTAACCTTGACGGCACAAAAACTCTCTGGCACCCTGTATCCATATAACGCACCGGCAATATGGAATTAAGGGAAAAAGTGATGATAAAGTCAGAGTTGATTGCACGTCTGGTTGAGGCCAACCCCCATCTTTATCAACGGGACGTCGAAAGAATCGTCAACACTATCTTTGAGGAAATCACCAATACCCTTGCCGACGGGAATCGGGTTGAACTCAGAGGATTCGGCGCCTTTTCAGTAAAGCACCGGCCAAAACGCATCGGACGCAACCCGCGCACCGGGGAAAAGGTAAGTGTCCCGGAAAAATACGTCCCCTATTTCAAAACCGGCAAGGACCTCAGGGAACGGCTTAACGGGAAATAGGCAATTCACTCCCTTCAGACAAGGGCAGGATTCGAAACTTATGCGATTTATTTATCTCGCGGCCTTTGTTGTCTTCACGGTATTTTGTGTGATCGTGGCCGTCTCGAACCGGGCCGTGGTGGCCTTCAGCCTTGACCCCTTACCGGTCATTCTGGATATGCCGCTCTATCTGGTATTTTTCACGGGCATCTTCATTGGACTTGGGGCCGGGGCCATGGTAGTCATGACAAAAACCATCAGACAGGCTCGCCATAACAGCAGGCAGGCCAGAAAAACCCGTGATCTGGAAAAGCGGCTGAAAGACCTTGCCGCGAATGGCGGAAATGACACCCCGCAGGAATGAGAATAACCAGATGAGTAATTCACCTTCATCACAGCGTCTGATATGTGCGCTGGATACCACCAGTCCGGATATGGCTTTGACATTGGCGGAAAAGCTCGGGCCTTCTGTTGGCGCTCTCAAGCTTGGTCTGGAATTTTTTGGTGCCTGTGGCCCGGATGGTTTTGCCCGGGTTACACAGGCCGGTCTGCCAATATTTCTTGACCTGAAACTGCATGATATCCCCAACACCGTGGCACAGGCCGTCCATGCCCTGATGCCGCTGAAGCCCTCTATCATGACCGTCCATAGCGCCGGTGGCCCGGCCATGATGAGTGCCGCCGCCGAGGCTGCGACCGAAGCCGCCCGGACCGTTGGCTGCCCAAGGCCGCTGATGGTCGGGGTCACCATCCTGACCAGTCTGGACGAAGATGACCTCAGGGCAGTCGGGCTGTCAACTCCGGTCACCGAACAGGTGGTGCGTATGGCCCGGCTCGCCCGGCAAAGCGGCCTTGATGGTGTGGTCTGTTCCCCGTTCGAAATTGCCGCAATCCGCATGGCCTGCGGCCCGGATTTCACGCTGGTGGTGCCGGGTATCCGGCCTGCGGGCAGTGCGACCCATGATCAGAAACGGATCATGACCCCGGCGCAGGCCATTGCCCTCGGGGCGGATTATCTGGTGATCGGACGTGCGATTACCGGGGCGTCTGATCCGGGCCGGGCTGCGCGGGATATTGCGGCGGAAATGACCGGCTTATGACGACCATAAAAGCCAAAATATGCGGGCTGACCAGCCGGGAGGCCGTTCTGGCCGCCTGTGACGCCGGGGCGGCTTATACCGGCTTTGTCTTTTATCCGAAATCGCCGCGCCATATCACCGCTGACAGGGCTGCGGAACTGGCCGGACTTGTTGCCGAACCGGTCCGCAAGGTCGGGGTATTTGTCGACCCGGATGATGACGGCCTTGATGCTGTCCTGTCCCGGGTACCGCTTGACTTTATTCAGCTTCACGGGGCGGAAAGCCCGGCGCGGGTACAGGACATCAGAAGCCGTTTCAAGCGCCCGGTGATCAAGGCCATCGCAATATCCGGCCCCGATGACATAACCCGCGCCCATGACTATGAGACCATGGCGGATATGTTGCTTTTTGATGCGAAGGCCCCGCACGCCCTGAAAGATGCCCTGCCCGGCGGCAACGGATTAAGCTTTGACTGGCGGCTGATAAATGCTACAGACTGGACGCTGCCATGGCTGCTGTCCGGCGGACTGAATACGGATAATATTCTACAGGCCATTGCGGCAACCGGGGCAAAATTTATTGATGTCTCTAGTGGCGTTGAAAGCCGCCCCGGGCAAAAGGACAGCGCAAAAATCACAGCCTTTATGAGGTGCCTGACATGACTAAAAATACCTATCGGGACGGTCCGGATGATGAGGGCCGCTTTGGCATTTTCGGCGGACGCTTTGTCTCGGAAACCCTGATGCCGCTGATCCTTGACCTGGAAAAAGCCTGGCAGCAATCCAGAAGCGACCCGGCCTTTGGCGCGGAATTTGATGCGCTGCTGAAAGATTTTGTCGGCAGGCCGAGTCCGCTCTATTTCGCCGAACGGCTGACCAGCCATCTCGGCGGGGCCAAAATCTATTTCAAGCGCGAGGAGCTTAACCATACCGGCGCCCATAAAATAAATAACTGTATCGGCCAGATTCTGCTGGCCCGGCGCATGGGCAAGACCCGCATCATCGCCGAAACCGGGGCCGGACAGCACGGGGTCGCCACTGCCACGGTCTGTGCGCGCTTTGGCATGAAATGCGTGGTCTATATGGGGGAAAAAGATATTGAGCGGCAAAAACCCAATGTGTTCCGCATGAAACTGCTCGGGGCCGAGGTCCGGCCCGTCACCTGCGGGTCCCAAAGTCTGAAGGATGCCATGAATGAGGCCATGCGCGACTGGGTGGCCCATGTGGAGGATACTTTCTATATCATCGGCACCGCCGCCGGACCGCACCCCTATCCCGAACTGGTGCGGGATTTTCAATCGGTGATCGGCACCGAGACCCGCCAGCAGATTCTGGAAAAGGAAGGCCGTTTGCCGGACAGTCTGGTGGCCTGTGTCGGCGGCGGCTCCAACGCCATTGGCCTGTTTCATCCCTTTCTCGATGATGATACTGATATATACGGGGTCGAGGCGGCGGGCCATGGCCTTGACACCGACAAACATGCCGCCTCGCTGACCGGCGGCAGGCCGGGGGTCCTGCATGGCAACCGGACGTATCTTTTGATGGATAAGGACGGACAGATTGAGGAAGCCCATTCGATTTCCGCCGGGCTTGATTATCCGGGGATCGGGCCGGAACATAGCTGGCTCCATGACGTAAAACGGGTTAAATATGTTGCCATTACCGACCGGGAAGCGCTTGCCGCCTTTCAGCTCTGCAGCGAATATGAGGGCATCATTCCGGCGCTGGAAAGCGCCCATGCCATCGCTTACGTGATCAAGCTCGCCCCGACCCTGGCCAAAGATCATATCATGGTGATGAATTTAAGCGGACGCGGTGACAAGGATATTTTCACTGTGGCATCCGCCCTCGGCACGGAGATTTAACATGGCGCTGGATCGTATAGAGCAGAAATTTGCCGCCTTGAAGGAGGAAGGCCGCGCCGCCCTCGTTACCTTTACCACTGCCGGGGACCCGGATTATGATACGGCCCTTGGCATCTTGCGCGGCCTGCCGGCAGCGGGGGCGGATATTATCGAACTCGGCATGCCCTTTTCGGACCCGATGGCCGACGGCCCGGCGATACAGGCGGCCAGCATCCGGGCGCTCAGGGGCGGCATGACGGTCCGCAGGACTCTGCAGATGGTGCGCGACTTCCGCACGCAGGACCAGACCACCCCGATCATCCTGATGGGCTATTATAATCCGCTCTATATTTACGGGGTGGATGACTTTCTCGCCGATGCGCTGGAGGCCGGGGTTGACGGGCTGATCATTGTTGATTTGCCGCCGGAAGAGGATAATGAGCTGGCCCTGCCCGCCAAAGAGGTCGGGATGGGTTGCATCCATCTTGCGACCCCGACCACCGATGAGGGACGGCTGAATCATATCCTGAAGAATGCCTCGGGCTTTCTCTATTATGTGTCGATCGCCGGTATCACGGGAACGGCTGAACCAGACCTCGGGCCGGTAAAAGCAGCTATTGACATGATCCGCCGTCAGACCGCCCTGCCGGTTGCGGTGGGCTTTGGCATCAAAAGCCCGGAAAATGTCCGGGCTTTCGCCGAAATAGCCGATGCGGTGGTCGTCGGCTCGGCAATTGTTAACATTATTGGCGATAATATAGATCAGGAAGGACTTGCAAATCCTGAGCTAGGGAGTAGAGTCCTTGACTTTGTTGCAACGCTTGGCCTTAGAGTGAACAAGATATGAACTGGATAACCAATTTTGTCCGTCCGAAAATCCGGGCGGTGCTGGACAAGAAAAAAGATACGCCGGATAACCTGTGGCATAAATGCTGCGGCTGCGGTCAACTGCTTTATCTGAAGGATTTTCTGGCGGTCCAGTCGGTCTGTCCCCATTGCGGTTTTCACGAACGGGTGGCGCCCAAAACCCGATTCGAACATCTGTTCAATGACGGCGACTACAGCCTGATAGACCTGCCCGCGCCAAAAGATGACCCGCTGAAATTCCGCGATCAGAAGAAATATACCGACCGTCTGAAAGCCGCCCGGTCAAAGGGCGATGTCAGGGACGCGATCTCGGTCGCTTATGGCCAGATGGGCGAAATCAACACCGTCATTGCGGTGCAGAATTTTATGTTTATGGGCGGGTCAATGGGCATGGCGGTCGGTGACGGTATCATCGCCGCAGCACAGCATGCGGTCGCCGAAAAATCACCCCTGGTGATCTTTACCGCCGCAGGCGGCGCACGGATGCAGGAAGGCATCCTGTCGCTGATGCAGATGCCGCGCACCACGGTTGCGGTCGAAATGGTCAAGGATGCCGGTCTGCCCTATATCGTTGTCCTGACCGACCCGACCACCGGCGGGGTGACGGCCTCTTTTGCCATGCTGGGCGATATTCAGATTGCCGAGCCGAACGCGCTGATCTGTTTCGCCGGCCCCCGGGTGATCAAGGACACGATCCGCGAGGAACTGCCCGAGGGATTCCAGCGTTCGGAATATCTGTTTGAACATGGCATGATTGACATGATTGTCCATCGCCACGACCTCAGGGCCAGACTTGTTCAACTGCTCGGCCTGTTGATGAAGCGTCCGAAAGCGGCCTGATGCCGCTGACCACAGACAAGGTGCTGGCGCGTCTTCAAAGGCTGCATCCGAAAAAAATCGACCTCAGCCTTCTACGCATGACGGACCTGCTGGCAAGGATGGGCCATCCCGAACGAAGGATGCCGCCGGTCATTCATGTGGCCGGCACCAATGGCAAAGGCTCGACAGTCGCTTGCCTCAGGGCGATACTGGAAGCTGCGGGCCTGCGGGTTCATGTCTATAGCTCACCCCATCTGGTGCGGTTTGCCGAACGTATTCGCCTCGCCGGAAGCCTGATTGACGAGGGGCATCTGCTGGAGTGTCTGCTTGACTGTGAAAAAATTAACGGCGACAGTCCGATCACCTATTTCGAGATCACCACCGCCATCGCCTTCCGGGCCTTTGCCCAATGCCCGGCGGATGTGCTGCTGCTCGAAGTCGGCCTCGGCGGCAGGCTTGATGCCACCAATGTCATAGACCGGCCCCTCAGCACCGTCATCACGCCAATCTCGGTTGACCATGAACAATTCCTCGGCAGCGATATCCATGGAATAGCCTTTGAAAAAGCCGGGATTGCCAAACCCGGCGTGCCGCTGGTCATCGCCCCCCAGTCCGCAGAAGTGAGCGATGTTCTGTGCGCCCATGCCCGCAAGGTTGGCGCGGTCCCCATTGACAATAATGACTGGTCGGTGCAGCCAACTGACAGTGGTTTTGACTATCGTGATGCCCGGGGGCGACTGTCCCTGCCCGCGCCCAATCTTGCCGGACCTCATCAGATCAACAATGCCGGACTGGCCATTGCCTGCCTGCGCCACCAGGACCATTTTACCATCACCGCCGATCATATCAGGCGCGGCGTGGGTTCTGTCATCTGGCCGGCCAGACTTCAGAATATAACCGACAGCCGTTACGGCGAAATATTGCCCGCTGGCAGCGCATTATGGCTTGACGGCGGGCATAATCCGGCGGCAGGACAAATTCTTGCCGATCATTTTGCTGTGGCTGATGTCCGTCCGCTCTATCTGATTTGTGGCATGATGGCGGGGAAAGATACGGGCGGTTTCCTCCGCCCCCTAAGCCCCCGTGTGACCCGGCTGTTTGGCGTGGATATTACCGGAGAGAGCAGTCATTCCGCTGCCGAAATGACCAGACTGGCAGGACAGGCGGATATTGCGGCACAGAGCAGCCCGTCCCCGGAACAGGCCCTCACCGATATAGCCGCGCTCAGCAGCGGCACTGCGGTTCGGGTGCTGATTTGCGGGTCGTTATATCTTGCCGGTCATGTGCTGGCAGAAAACGGGATCAGCTGTTATCGCTGATCCAGCTTTCGAGGTCTGATTTTGAACAGCTGCCAACCTTCATCGCCGCGACTTCCCCGCCCTTGAACAGCAATAATGTCGGGATGCTGCGCACACCATAGCTGGTCGGGCTATTTGGATTTTCGTCAATATTAACCTTGGCAATGGTCAACGCGTCGCCCATTTCATCCGAAACCTGTTGCAGGACCGGGCCGAGCTGCTTGCAGGGACCGCACCATTCCGCCCAGAAATCAACCAGAACCGGTGTGTCGGCTTCCAGTATTTTGGCCTGAAATTCGCTGTCTGTGACTGAAATAATGCTCATTTTTAATTCCCTGTTGATAAAATCGTCACCCCAAATGTAGGAAGTCCCCCGCGACCCGTCAAGGGAAAGCCGTCAAGTAATTTTATTTTCAGAAGATAATAGCCTCCAGCATATCTGCCGGCAATTCCATCAGGCGGCTGACATCGGTCCATAGCAGCAGACAGCGCACCGCCCTATCCGGATAGACATCCGACAGCAATGCCCGATAGGCCGCCATCTGGCGCAGATAGAGCCGGGGAACCCTGCCCACCTCATCCGGCGGCGGGCGGTTGGTTTTATAGTCGATGATCAAAACCTCCCGCGCTGTCACCACCAGCCGGTCCACCTGCCCCGATACCGGGGTTTTGCCGACAAGGCCGACGATAGAGACCTCTGCCCGGCTCGCGGGGGAAAACAGGGCGGCAAAATCCGGGTCCGCCAGCAGGGCCGTCACCTGCCCGGTAATCTGCTCTATATCCGCAGGCAGCAGGTCATGGGCGCTCTGGCCGAGATAGTGCCGGGCAGCGGCCCGGCGCTCATGGTCCGGCAGGTCCGGCAATATTTCCAGCAGCCGGTGAATAAGCCGCCCGCGATTAAAACGTCTGCGGTCCCGGGCAATATCGGCCCCGGCCTGAAGCGGGCTTGACACCGCCGGCTCTTCCTCTGCGGGGCGCGAGGGGCTGAGAGGCCGGGCCGGAACCTGTTCCGCAGGCGGCATCATCTTTGCCCAGTCCGGCAGGGCGTCTGTCGGGGTGGCATGGCCCGTCCGCCCGTCCTTCTGCTCTGGCGGAATATCCTGCAGGCAGGTCAGCTGCAACAGATAGCCATCCCTGTCACCATCCCCGGTGATCACATTGTCAATAGTCTCCATCGTCCGCTGGATCAGATTATACCAGCAGGCGTCATCACGTTGTTTCCTGCCCTGCCAGCCAGTGATATAGAGCCGGTCCTCGGCCCGGGTAAGCGCAACATAAAGCAGCCGCAGATATTCCTGGTCCCGGGTCAGGGTGATCTTCTGCCGGGCCTCTGCACAGGGGCCAAGCTCATACTGTTTGTTCCCGGGCCAGAATAACAGCGCATCCTCCTCCACGGCCCCCCTCTTTGGCCCGGCCCATAACAGTCGCGAGCCTTTTTGGGGCATCCGGCAACTGTCCGGCAGGATGACGACCGGCGCCTGCAATCCCTTGGCGGCATGGACGGTCATGATTCTGACCTGATCCTGTCCCTGTTCCATATCGCGCTTTATTTCAACATCGTCGCGCTCTATCCAGCATAAAAATCCCTGCAGGGACGAGATATTGCCTCTCTCGTAATCCATGGCGAGCTGAAGAAATTCATCAATCGGGTCATTGGCTTCCTGTCCGAGCCGGGCCAGCAGCTTCTCCCGCCCCCCGAGCGGGCCAAGCAGGCGGCTGTAAAATTCGAACGGCGGTATATTATCGGCAAGGGCCGTCAATTCCATCAGGAAATCACCGGCCTTGCGGAATATATCCCCTTCCCCGGCCCGCGACAGAAGTGTCGGCCACAGGCTGCCCTTGCGGCCATGGGCAAGCTCGAACAACGCCGCCTCGCCAAAGCCGATGAAGGGGCTTTTCAGCATCACCGCGAGCGTCAGGTCATCATCAGGCATCAGGGCAAAATTACCGGCGGCAATCAGGTCCATGACCGCAATCTGCTCGCCCAGCAGCATTTTATCCTGCCCGGCCACCGGAATATTCCGCGCCTTCAAAGCCCGGATCATATAATGATCAAATATCGTCCGCCGCCGGACCAGAATCATAATATCCCCGGGGCTGATCGGCCGGGCGCGGGAGGGGAGCTGTTCCCGCCTGTCAATCCAGTCGGCAATCCGCTCGGCAATCCTGACGGCGAGCCGCATTTCCGGGCTGCGGGCGGGCTGCTGAATGACCGGTGGCGCCCAGTCATCGTCGGGGAGCGGCTCTGTATCCTCAACCACCGGCCATAGTTCCACCAGACCCGCCTCGCCGCTGCGCGACGGTCTGTGGATAATATCCTCCTCGCTGAAGGACAGGGCGATACGGCTTTCCCTTGTGGCAAAAACCCGGTCAACCAGATGCAGCACTGCCGCCGTTGAGCGGAAGGACAGGGCCAGATTGATATTATGGAAATGATGGCGCACCGCAGCCGTTTTCCGGTGAAAAAGCGACCGGTTATCAACAAATTCCTTCGGGTCGGCGCGCTGAAAGGAATAGATCGACTGTTTAACATCGCCGACGGCAAAAATGGTCCGGGTCTGGTCCGAGCGGCCCTCACCGACAAAAAACTCGCTGGCCAGGGCCTTGATCACCTGCCATTGTTCCGGGTTGGTATCCTGGGCTTCATCAATCAGGATATGATCAATACCGCCATCAAGCTTGTAAAGAATCCAGTCGGCAATCGATGCCGTGCCAATCAGGCCGGTGACCTTGAGGATAAGGTCATCATAATCCATCACCGCATGACGTTTCTTGCTGTCGCGGAAAACTGCCATCATCGCCGTGCCGAGGGTCAGCAGCGCCAGACTGTTATCCAGCAATGT
>Ga0256829_1003209_pt1 | contig 11509 bp, 12 predicted proteins | sample 131447metaG_FD_185979 | JGI IMG/M metagenome (GOLD analysis project Ga0256829, IMG submission 185979) | Hydrothermal vent microbial communities from Lau Basin, Pacific Ocean - 131-447 | ecosystem: Environmental > Aquatic > Marine > Hydrothermal vents | place: Pacific Ocean: Lau Basin | collected... | reverse complement strand
GGGTCATTTCTGCAAGGGATATGAGCAAAAAAGAAAGAAAAATCTATGAGGAGCTTAGCAATGAAGAAAATACCAAAGTTCAAGAGTGAGGATGAAGAGAGAAAGTTCTGGTCAACCCATGACTCTTTAGACTATATAGACTGGAGTAAGGCAAAGAGGGTTACGTTTCCAAACTTAAAGCCTTCTACTAAAACAATATCCATAAGACTGCCTGAAACACTACTGAGCGATATAAAGTTCTTGGCTAATAAAAAGGATGTGCCTTACCAGTCTCTTATAAAGATACTTTTGTATGAGAAGATAGAGGAAGAGCTGGGAAGGAAATAAAAAGGTAAAACAAGAAGAAATATTTTTGTAAGGTTGAAAATGTGGATAGGGATTTTAATTTAAACCATCTTTTCATTTTCGGGGCTGTCTCCATTCTGAAGACAGTACTGAAAAGTTCCTTTATCTATTCTTTAAAGACAAGGATGAGAGGTATTCATCAAGGAAATTTAAGTACTCTGAATACCTGATGGAGGCTTTTTAAGTAGGATGGGGAAACTAAGTGGACTAAACAAGAAGAGGGGCGACACAAAAAGTTGACATTGCCGGAAAAACACAAGGGGTTAAAAAATGCAATTTACTAATCTGAAAAACAAGCTTTTATATAAAAGACACAATTTTTTAAAAGTGTCATTATTTGTATTACTTTTTATCATAATGTTTTTTTACCAAAGCAAAGCCAGAGTTATTTACAACTTAGGCTATGGATTAGGCCTTGGTGTATACAACGGCAACCCTTCCCATCTTTGGGGCTTGCTTGCTATAGAAAAGCCGGAAAGAATCGATAATCAACACATGTATGATTATTATAGGTTTGATATAGATTTTGAGCATTTTGTTAACAAACCACGCAATGTAAGTTTAATCACAGAGCCGTTTATCGCTTATGTCTCAAGGCCAACCAACGGATTATCATTTGGCGCTACGGAGCTTTTAAGGTATTACTTTATAAAACATTCAAGTTTTGGCGCATTTTTAAATCCAGGCTTTGGCATATCCTACAATACATTAAAATATCCAGGACAGGCTTCTAAATATCTCTTTGTTGGAGAGCTTGGCATAGGTGTAGATTTTAGGATTTCTAAAAAACATTCAATGTTTATAGAAGATAGATTTATCCACATGTCTAATGGCTTTTTAAGAACGCCAAATGGCGCGGTGGATTCAGATTTTATATCTGTAGGTTTTACATTCTAAACATTAAAAAATTCGATATAATACTCACGAAAATTTAGTCAGATTTTTGAAGACTTTTTTACATTTTGGTGTATTAGGTGCTCTAAATAAGAAAAAAATTAAGATAAACCCAAAAAAGTCATTGACACACCGCTTTATTTCTTTATAACAAAGGGTGTCTTTTAATAATTATTTTTTGGAAGTGTCTTGCCTAACAAAAAGAGAAATTTTTTGTCTGATATCATAAAAGAAACCCTATTTAGAGCCACTAAGAAGAATTTACTTCTCACCCCTTTTAATTACTACAAGATATTCATAGAGGTTGCCCTTGAATACGGCTTAAGTGAGGCAGAGATACACAGGTATGTTTACGGGACCGATCTTTATGTGTTGTCAGAAGAAGTAGAGCAAATGAAGAAAAAAACATTAGAGATAGCAAAGAATATAGAAAATACCGCAGAGAATGTCCAACAAAGCGTGGAAAAGAGCAACGATGCATACAGAGAAGTTGTGGATACTTTAACAGGTTATAGAGATCCTACAGCCGACGAAATAAGCAATGAGATTGAAAAGATACTATACATTAGCGCCACACTTAAGGCAGAGCTTGATGCTGCAAGGAAAACATTAGAGAAGCAAAAAGAGGAGCTGAAAAAATTAAAAGAGTTCTCCTTTAAAGATCAGCTTACAGGATTGTATGCAAGGAAGTATATGGAAGAAGCCTTAAACACGGTACTCTATAACTTCAACAGATATTCAAGGCCTTGCAGTATTATCATGTTCGACATAGATGATTTCAAAAAGATAAACGATGTGTACGGCCATTTAGCTGGAGATGCCGTCCTAAGAACCGTTGCTTCTGTTGTTCAGAGAATTATTAGGAGGAGCGATATACCAGTTAGGTATGGAGGAGATGAGTTTATAGTCATACTACCCGATACAATGTTAGAGGATGCTGTTTCAGTAGCTGAGAAAATAGCTAACAAGATACAATCGATAAAATTTGAGAAAAACGGTTTAACTTTCAAGTGCACAATATCTATAGGGATAACCCATATAAAGGATGGGGATACAGTAGAAACCCTTCTTGAAAGGGTTGATAAAGCTCTGTATGAGACGAAAAATAAAGGCAAAAAGGGTATAACGGTTATTAAGTAAATCGAGACCGTCCCCAATTTTGTGTAAGCACCCTTTCTCCTAAACCCATTATACATAAGTTTACCTGATATATCCACTGAGCCTGTCTTTGAAAGCAATGGAAAATTGGGAGATAATTTCAGCCCAATTTGATATTGCTTTTTGCCATTTTACAGATATATCCCTATAGGCTAAAAACACTAACCTAATCAATGATTCATCACTGTTAAACCCTCCTTTTGTTTTTGTTATCTTTCTGATTTGCCTGTTAAATCCCTCTATGGTGTTGGTTGTGTAGATAATCCTCCTTATAGGCTCTGAGTACTCAAAGTAGGCAGACAGCTCATCCCAATTGTTAATCCAGGAGTTCACAACCATGGGGTATCTTTCCTTCCATTTCTGTTCCAATTCGGATAGGGCTTCCTCTGCTGCTTTCCTTGTCGGAGCTTTATAGACCCTTTTTAAATCAGCCATGAACTCTTTCTGGTATTTTGATCCCACATACTTCATGGAGTATCTGATTTGGTGGATAATGCACCTTTGGATTACAGTGTGGGGAAACACAGAATTAATGGCTTCACTGAAACCCTTTAGACCGTCCACACTTGCAATGAGTATATCCTCTACTCCCCTGTTTTTAAGCTCTGTTGCAATGGATAGCCAGAATTTGGCTCCCTCGTTGTTTGTTATCCACATGCCCAATAGTTCTTTCTTTCCGTCGAGGTTTATACCTATTGCAAAATGGAGTGCCTTGTTTCTGTAAAATCCCGTATCATCCTTTATTTTAAACACCATGGCATCCATATAGACTATTGGGTATATGGGCTCTAAGGTTCTGTTTTGCCAATCGTTTATTTCTGGTGTAATCTTCTCTATAATGCGAGAGAGGAGACTATCTGACATTTCAACTTCATACATCTCTCTTACCTGCTTTTCTATATCCCTTAAACTCATCCCTCTTGCATACATGGAAATGATTTTATCGTCAATGCCAGATATTGTGGTTTTCCTTTTGGGTATGATTTGAGGTTTATAGCTGCTGTTTCTATCTCTTGGTATGTTAAGGTCTAACTTGCCGCTGTCGCTTCTAACACTCTTTTTGTAGGTTCCGTTTTTAGATGTATTCCCTTGAGTTTCAATATGCTCTTCAAGTTCACCTTTTAGCATGTTTTCTATCATATTCTTCATAAACTGCTTGGTTAGAGAGGCTAAGTCCTTTTCGGTTTTACAGTTTTTGCTCAGTTCTTTGAAATCTATCTCTTCAATGAGATTTTCCTGGCTAATATCATCTGCTTTGCTCATGTTAATCTCCTTCACTAATTTTGGTTCTTTTGTCTCTCTTGAAGTCATGTTATCACTTGATGATACAGAAAACATTATCATTGTATCATAGTTTGGGATTTACACAAAGTATGGGGCGGGATCACAAGAAACATTAAAGCAGCTGTGTAGACGGTAAGCTATAAGCATATTTTTATCCGTTCTTCTCAAATATCTTCTCTGATATCCACATCTTTATCAGAGACTGTCTTGTAACCCCTATCTTTTTTGCCTCTCTATCTAATATGTCAACTATGTACAAGGGGAAATCAACATTAACCCTTTTGATTTTGTATTTACCCTCAAATTCATCTAAAGACATGGAGTTATCTGTATCAAGGTATTCTGTTATGTCTTCTCCCTTATCAAAAAGATTATCGAACTCTTTATCGGTTATTTTATTTGCTTTTTTTCTCATACAGCTCCTCCTCTTTCTTTCTACACCTACGGACGCTTATTATTCTGTAGGCGTTATTCCTTAACGTAAAAATACACATCCAACATTTACCATTTAATCTACCAACAAGGGCAAACCTCTTTTCTCCCTTCACATTCTTTGCAGGAACGATCAACAGGTTTTTGTCTTCCCAAAGTTTTTCTGCCTCAATAAAGTCTATACCGTGTTTTTTCTTGTTAGTCTTACTCTTGTTCGGGTCAAATTCAAATTTAATATTCATATAAAAATCATATAATAAATATATATTTTTGGAAAGACAAAAATATTACATGAACTATATTTCTTTTAATCTAATGTTGTAAAAATAAAGCAATTTGTCAGAAAAATTCCCTGTTTTTTAGCTGTTTATAGAGCTATTTTAGGTTATTTTTACCACACTATTTATATTTTGTTGTAAAAAATTGTGCGAATTACTTCTTCCTCACAGAAAGAGACTTGCGGTAGGAAAAGGAGATAAAAATAGCGGAGACATTATATTGAGCTTGTAAGCTTATAAAAGAAACATTTTATACAGCAAGGATAGCAGAAAATAAAAGAAAACCGGATTAATCCTTTTTGCACGCCACAATAACTTCCCATCCCATTGCGTTATAACATACATTTTATTTTTTTCTATTCCTTTTATTATATCTTTACTTACTTCATCTACTGTGCACAACGATTTATCAAAAAACTTTTGAGTAAGTTGTTTTTGTCTTGTATCGCCCCATCTAGAATTTTTCATAAGGTTTGTTTTAAAAAAAGTGGGACACACGCAACTAACTCCTATACCAAACGGTGAAAGTTCCATTCTTAAAGTTTCAGATAACGAAATAACGCCAGCTTTTGTGACATTATATTGGCTCATTTCTGCCAAAGACACAATTCCAGCGGAAGAAGCAATATTTACTATATGTCCTTTTCTTTGCATTTTTAGAATGGGAATGAAAGCTTTACAACCATGGACTACACCCATAAGATTTATGGATAAAATCCACTCCCAATCCTCTACAGGTATATCTTCGATTCTGCCTGCCACAATAACTCCTGCGTTATTTATAACTATATCTATGCCCTTAAATCTTTCAACCGTACTTAAAGCAAAGAAGTAGATATCTTCCCATTTAGATACGTCGCATTTAAAAGAAAATCCTTCTCCTCCTTTACTTTTAACCATTGAAAGGGTTTCCTTACATGATTTTTCATCTATATCACAGAGAGCGACTTTCCATCCCATGGAAGCAAAATCTAGTGCCAATCTCCTACCCAAACCACTTCCTGCACCGGTTATGGCTACTCTTTTTAAAGGGAAAAGTTTGCTGATTTTTCTAACCATCTCAACTAGCTTATATATTCTATAGGTATTTTGCCTCTTGAGACATATCTATTGTCATATCTAACTTTTGGATATCCTACCGCTATAGAGAGGGATAATTTATAGGGATATTTTATTCCCAAGAGTTTCTTTACTGATGGTAAAAAAGGCACTGCGCTCGGTATAAACCCTATAATACAAGTTCCTAAGCCTAAAGAATGCGCAGAAAGTACTATATTCTGAGCTACTATACCTACATCTATATCAGGTTCAGAAATGCCTCTAACATCTTTTAGAATATGGATTACTACGGGTGCTTTAAAGGTTATAACTCCTCCTAGTTGTTGTACTTTTTCCATAGCTGCTATAGGTCTTTGATCCCATTTTCCGGGAGAAATATAACTAAGAATATAAACTATGGTTTTCTTTAATTTACTTCTAATAACGTACAAATTCTTTATTTTATACAACACCCTGGAGCATTTGATGTCTATTTCCTCATTTATTTTCCTATTTGTGACTACCAGAAATTTATAAGGTTGGCAATTTCCTGCCGATGGAGCGAATCTCCCTGCTTCTAAAATTCTGTTAATTTTTTCTTTTTCCACGGGTTTATCAGAAAAAAGTCTAACACTTCTTCTTTTAAATATTACCTTTTCAACTTCGTTTAGCTCCTCATCCAGCTCGTATAGCTTGTCTTCGCTTTTATTAAAAGGGTAAGACATGTTTCCGTATTTGCCTTTATCGGTTTTATACCTACCCTTAGTGACAAAATAAAACCCTATAGCCTTTATCGCATTTTCTGGACAAACTGCTTCACAGTTGTTACATGCTATACACGCTAAACTCATTCCTCCTAAAGAAGTAGGTACAGGCTTCCTTTTTCTCTCATCCCACTGCAAACAGGAGGTCGGACAACTATTTACGCAAATTTTACATCCTTTGCATTTATCTGGATCTACTATTATGTTTGGAAAAATTGTGGGTGGAAAGTGAACATATCTGTATTTCTCTAAAAGCATACTTTACCTCTATTGCTCGTCATTCTCTGTAATTCTCATAGGAAAAGACGTTAGGGGAATCTTTCGTAAACATATCTCTTAATACTCTATCCAAGTTCTTTTGAGACGGTGTTTTAGGAATTTCATCTACTACCTGTATATAAGAAGGCATTTGATTATTCTCTAAATTTTCTCTCAATTCCCTGAAAATTTTTCCTATGTTTAGCTGCTCACCTTCACGTAATTTTATCGCCGCCACAATATCTACCTCCCCTGGTGCTCCAGATTCCGCTGGTATTCCATATACGCATACATCATCTATCTCCTCAATCTCAGCTAATATTTTCTCAATATACTCTGGCTGTACAAATTCACCTTGCCTTCTAAGTCCGCCTCCCTTTCTGAAATCAAAGTAAAACCAATCCTCTTCATCTATATGACCCATATCTCCTGTCCAAAGCCATCCATCCTTGGTTTTGTCTTCGGAAGCTCTTCTATTTCCAAAGTACTCAACTTTCGCAGTTCCTCCAGCAGGTTTACATATAATTTCTCCCGTCTCATAAGGGTTGCAATCGGTGCCATCTTCTCTAACTACTTTCATCTCCATTAGACTCTCAAGAGGTTTACCAAATGAACCTATAGGTCCAACCCCGGGAGGATTATGAGCAAAACAACCTTCTACTGATCCGTACCATTCGTGAATTTTTACTTTGAACCTTTCCTCAAAGTCCTTCCACATTGTTTTGGGAGTTCCAGCACTTATTACAACTCTAACTGGATTAAAAGAGTCCGTAGGCGTCTTAGGTTCGCTATAAATACCTGTCATCATACCACCTAATAATGAAAAAGAAGTGCAACCATAGTATCTACAAATATCCCATATTCTGCTTTTCGTGAACTTCCTACTTATAACGGCCGGTATCCCTAAGGTAATAGCTGGTATCAAAGTAACGGCTTGAGCATTACCATGAGTTAGCGGTAAACCTGTATATAGTTTATCTTTTGTACTATACTTCCATACAACTTGAGCCAATAATTTAAAAACTATTACTCTGTCACCTCTTATGACAACACCTTTAGGGTTGCCCGTTGTCCCAGAAGTGTAAATTATCTCTACAGGAATACTAAGTTCCTTATTTCTGTCTCTTATCTCTATTTCTTCATATGAGTTTAAAAACTCCTCTAAATCGGGATAATCTGGCCTTCTTGGATCTTTAAATCCGTCTTTGTATACGATCCCGATATTTTCTATAGGTATAGCATCAATAGCTTTAATTACACTTTCATAGAATTCATTAGAAAAAATTATACCCTTAGATTTAGAATCCAATATTTGAAATCTTAACATTTCCGAGTTAGCTCTAGGATCTATTGGAACAGCAACTGCACCTATTATAGAAGCCGCTACTAATGCATAAACGAATTCAGGATGATTTCTCATGATGATACAAAACCTGTCCCCCTTCTTTATTCCAGTATCAATAAGCCTTTTGGCCAGAAGTTTTGATTTTACAAAGAGATCTCTATATGTAATAATCTCATCTTTAAATTTTCCATTTTCAAACGTTAATACGGGGAATTCTGGCATAAGTTTATACATTTTCTCTACTTCGTCAGCTAATAATCCCTCAATAAACTGTCCACCCATAACAGCCTCCATTTACACTTTTTGTAAAATGTGTATACACATAGCTGCTTCCTCTACTCCTATATTTCCTCCACCATTTTCTGCTAAACCTATTCTAGCGTTTTTAACCTGCCTTTCTCCTGCTTCCCCTCTGAGTTGCGTAACTATCTCATGTATTTGTGCCAATCCAGAAGCACCTATAGGATGGCCTCTGCTCTCAAGCCCCCCACTTGTATTAATTGGTTTTTTTCCTCCTAATTTAGTGGCTCCTGATTCACCATATACTCCACCTTCTCCCTCTGTACAGAAACCCATCATCTCACATTGGTGAAGCTCCCCATAAGCAGTAGCATCATGGAGTTCAGCAACATCAATATCTTTAGGTCCTACTCCAGCTTCATCATAAGCCTTTTTAGCCATTCTTTTTCCTATATCTTCTCCTTCCATGTCTCTCTCTGCTCCTGATCCTAATACAGAAGCTAACACTTTCACGGGGCGTACATTATTTAATCTCTTTAAATAACTTTCGGAACAGATTATTGCAGCAGCTGCACCATCGCCCACAGGAGCACACATAGATCTAGTCAAGGGGTAAGATACAGCTTTATCATTTAAAATTTCATCTACTGTCATCGGTTTTCTATATTGAGCTTTAGGGTTAAGAGAGCCATGGAAATGATTTTTAGAAGCTATAATTGCTAGCTGTTTCTGAGTTGTTCCGTATTTTTTCATATGCCATCTTGCCCCTGTAGCGTATGCGTCCATAAATACGCTTCTATTGTACCCAAAAGATGTTTCGTCCTTGAATCCCAAAGTTTTGTTTATATCCTCGAATAATTCCATTTGCTTTTTAAAATTTCCCACATCCATACAAAATGCGTAAGCCTTCAGTGATAAAGTTTTATCTTTATGCGAAATCTTTTCAGATCCCACAACTAAGGCAACTTCAAACATACCTGCTCTAATTCCCATTACTGCTAAATGTAGGGCTGTAGAAGCTCCCGCACAAGCATTTTCCACATTTACAACAGGTATTGAACCTACACCCATTGAGCGAAGCACAACTTGCCCTTTTATAGAGTGTTGGCTGGAGAACAATCCCCAAAACGTATTTGAAAAAAAAGTCGCTTGTATATCACTCTTGCTTAAACCTGCATCTTTCAAACAAAGGTCTATTGCCTCTATTGCTAAATCTCTTACATTCCTGTTTGGAAATTTGGAGAATTTAGTCATTCCTACACCTATTATATACACACTCATATCACACCTCTTTTCAGTCTATAAGTGATGTGCACCTGTCAACATAAGACTATCGTTACTACCATCTTCTATCAACCCAGCTCTAGCGTCTCTGAAAAACTTCTCAATAGGATACTCTTTCGCCAACCCATACCCGCCAAATATTTGAAGAGCATTACTGGTAACTTTATATGCTACATTTGTACAGAAAACCTTAGATGCTATGGAGTATTCTACTTTAGGTGGAATATTTGTATAATTGTATACCATAGCCGATCTCGATATGGCTCTTGCCGCCTCAATATTCATAAACATCTCAAATAGTTTATGTTTTATCAGTTCATGCTCAAACAGAATTTTCCCTCCCTGAACCCTCTGTTTAGAATATTCTAAGGCTTCTTCATAAGCTGCTCTAGCTAAACCAGTAAAAAAAGCTCCCATCGCAGCGTTGGCGGTAGCTAAAACAATGTCTACCATACCTTCATAGGCGTCAGGTCCAACCAGCATGTATTCTTCAGGTATTCTGACGTTGTCGAAGAATATTTCTCCTTGGTTCAAAGCCCTTTGACCCATTTTGTTTAGTGGGGCTCCTTTACTAACTCCTGCGGAACTCAGTGGAACTATGCAAATACCCCCTCCAGCCATTCCTTGCGCAGGATCAATATTAACAAATAATAAGGCGTGAGTGGCTATTGTACCATTCGATACCCACGCTGATTTTTGTCCATTTATTACCCATTCATCTCCATCCAATGTAGCTTTACACTGCCCTTTAATTTCAGAGTTGTGGAATTGAGGTGTGTAAGGACAAAGTGTATCAGAACCATGATCAGGCTCCGTTATCGCCCAACAACCAATAATAGAAGCATCTTTATCATTACAAAAAGGAAATAAAACCTCCTCTAACAATCTATCAGTTGGTACCATGAGTATTCCAAAGGCAGGAAGAGAAGAAACACTTATAGATATAGCCAAATCTACGCTCCCCCACCCCAATTCTTCAAATATTATGTGGGCTCCAAGAGGATCAACTCCGGCTCCACCTAAAGAATCCGGAAGTAATACAGTATGATATTTGAGTTCGTATGCTTTTTTCAGTGTTTCCCATAATACAGGGCTTTTTATCATTTCTTTTGGATCATATATTTTATCTAATTCTAAACCTGCTGGCCTTAATACTTCTTTTGCAAATTTATGAGCTTCTTCTTTTATCATATTGTGTTCATCTGTAAGTTCCATATTTAATTCTTCGTACATCTACCCACTCCTCCTTAAATTTGGTATCTATTAAATTATCTTATGTTCTCTCGCTATTTTGGGGTACATCTCATAAGCAGATTTAAGCATGGGTAGAAATTTTAAAATCTTATTAACTGGACCCTTAGCTTTTATTTTTCCAGTTGCAAGTGCCAGTGGAAGGTTTAGTTCTTTCATCCAAAATTTATGACAATCATCTCCTTTTAAAAACATTTCTATATCCGGTTTTCTATCAACTTTACCACAGACAACGCTTTCTTCCTTGTCAGGTAGTAACCAAATTTCTCCACTAGGGGAATCAATTGTAAACTTTATGGTAAGATTGGACTCCCTAAACTTACTTGCCCACTCTTTGTCTTTAAACAACTCCTTCCAAAGATTTCCTAAAACCTCATACATATCATCCGTTGAACCAAAAACAGCCATCATCCACCTCTCTTAGTTTTTTAAATAGGGTCTTATAAGTCCTAGAATGCTTTTCTTTAAATAACTTATAGCCCATTCAGTTGTGTGTGAGTCTTTATCTAAATACCATCTCTCGCCTATTCCTTGGTAAATGGAAGATATGGCTTTGGCTAAACCATCTATATCTGCATCTGTCGATAGTACATCCTTTTCCTGGGCCTCTAGTAATATAACCTTCAAGAGCTTTATCCATGATTCTATCCAGGAATGGAAAATTTTTCTGTAATCCTCATCCCTATGAGCCAAAGACATAAAATCAAACAAAATTGAATAACCCGAATAAACGTCGCTATCGTCCCAATTGTAAATCCACACAAAAGACACCAGTTTATCGATAGGATCTTTTATGTTTTCTATTGCTTTCTTACTCCTCATAAAAACTGAGTCAAAAAAATAAATAAATACATTTTCAAAGAGTTCTTTTTTTGAGCTAAAATAGTAAACAACGCCTCCCTTTGACATGCCAGCTTCTTTTGCTATCTTTTCCATAT
>Ga0256829_1003208_pt1 | contig 11513 bp, 10 predicted proteins | sample 131447metaG_FD_185979 | JGI IMG/M metagenome (GOLD analysis project Ga0256829, IMG submission 185979) | Hydrothermal vent microbial communities from Lau Basin, Pacific Ocean - 131-447 | ecosystem: Environmental > Aquatic > Marine > Hydrothermal vents | place: Pacific Ocean: Lau Basin | collected... | reverse complement strand
TAAAGACTTCGCAAATGAAGTTGCTCAAATCGCCCTTAATCAAAATGTGGTGGATCCAGAAGCGATTTTGAATGAAAAAATGGCCTCTGGTGCGACTGTGGATGAGCGTCGTCGTGAGTTGATTGCAAAAATTGGCGAAAATATGACCATTCGTCGTATTGGTGAGCTAGAAACTACTGGTTTAGTTGGTAGCTATCAGCATGGTGAAAAGATTGGTGTAATTGTCGCGATTGAAGGGGGGGATGAAGCCCTTGCTCGTGATGTTGCAATGCACATTGCAGCGACCAACCCTAAAGCTTTGGATGCAGATAGTCTAGATCCAGAAGTGGTCGAAAAAGAGCGTGCTTTCCAGATTGAGCAAGCACAAGAGAGCGGTAAGCCTATGAATATCATTGAGAAGATGATTGAAGGGCGTATGCGTAAGTTCTTGCAAGAGATTACTTTGGTGGGTCAGCCTTTTGTTAAAGACCCAGATCAAACCATTGAACAGCTATTAAAAGCCAATGGTGCGACTGTGATTGATTATATCCGCTTCGAAGTGGGTGAAGGGATTGAAGTTGAAGAGACCAACTTTGCAGATGAAGTCGCCGAAGCGGCTCGTCTAGCTCAGCAAGGTTAATTCAAATTCACTTTAAAAGGCTGTAAAGCTGACCTGAAAAGGTTGGCTTTGCGGCCTTTGTTTTATCAATGGAGATTGGTTTTAAAGAAGTCTCTATTGATAAGATTGAGAGGGAGCATATGACATTAAAATATCGTAGAGTACTGTTAAAATTTAGCGGTGAAGCCCTAATGGGATCCAATGACTTTGGGTTGGATTCAGCGACTTTGGAAAAAGTGGTGGCTGAAATTCGATCCGCAAAGGAGCTAGGGGCTGAGCTGGCATTGGTTGTAGGAGGAGGTAACCTCTTCCGTGGCGTGCAGATTGCTGGGACGCAAATTCAGCGCACGACGGGTGACCAGATGGGCATGATGGCAACAGTGATGAATGCGTTGGCATTACGAGATGTGATTGAAGCTGCAGAGATGACAGCAACCATTATGGCCGCCATGCCAATTGAGAGTGTGGCCGTCGGTTTTAATGCCAATGAGGCGAAAAAGCGGTTAGTGGCAGGTGAGATAGTGATTTTTGCTGCGGGAACGGGCAATCCCTTCTTTACCACCGATACGGCTGCCGCCCTGCGGGGGATTGAAGTGCAGGCGGATATAGTACTGAAGGCGACGAAAGTGGATGGCATCTATACGGCAGATCCAATCAAAGATCCACAAGCCACCCGTTATCAACAGTTAAGCTATGATGAGGTGATTGAGAAGCAGTTGCAAGTTATGGATTTGACCGCTTTTGTTCTATGTCGTGACCACAAAATGCCGATTCGGGTTTTTGATATGTTTAAACAAGATGCTGTAAAGCGGATACTTCAGGGAGAAGATGAAGGCACGCTGGTGACTGAGGAGAAATAAAGATGTTGAATGAAATTAAACAAGACGCTGAACAGCGGATGAAAAAATCAATTGAAAGCTTGGAAGCTAACTTTGCCAAGATTCGTACAGGGCGCGCACACCCTTCTATTTTAGATTCGGTAAAGGTGGAGTATTATGGCTCTGAAGTACCTATCAGCCAAGTGGCGAATATCAATGTGGAAGATGCGCGTACTTTAACTGTTCAACCTTGGGAGCAGCCGATGATTCAGAAGGTGGAAAAGGCGATTATGCAGTCTGACTTGGGGGTCAATCCTTCCACCAATGGTAACTTGATTCGTGTGCCGATGCCGATGTTAACGGAAGAACGCCGTCGTGAATTTACAAAATTGGCACGACAAGAAGCGGAAAATGCACGGGTGGCGATTCGTAATATCCGTCGTGATGCGAATGGGGATATTAAGGCGCTACTTAAAGAGAAAGAAATTACCGAAGATGAAGCCCGTCGTGCTGAAGATGATATTCAGAAGTTGACGGATAAATATGTAGGGGAAGTCGAGACACTTCTAGCCGAAAAAGAGAAGGCTTTATTGGAAATTTAGCTGAAAATTGTTTGGCTTTGCGGCATAATGCCTTTTTTGGTCTTGGCCGCAACAGATGATGAAGTGGCTCGTATTAACGAGCCATTTTTGTTTTTGAAAACCCTAAAATTCTTGAGCATGATGAAATCAATCCCTGAACATATTGCCATTATTATGGATGGAAACGGCCGCTGGGCGAAGAAGCGGTTCCTGCCTCGTTTTATGGGGCACCAAAAAGGGGTGAAAATGGTTAAAAAGATCGTGTCTCACTGCGCCGAGTTGGGCGTGACCTCATTGACCCTCTTTGCTTTTAGTACAGAGAACTGGAAACGCCCCCAAGAAGAGGTCTCTCAGCTGATGCGGCTGTTTTTGTCTGCCCTGCAAAGAGAGGTGCAGAAGCTAAATGAAAATAATGTGCAGCTCAAAATCATAGGGGATATTTCAAAGTTTGATCCCGAAATTATCGAGCATATTCAAAAAGCGGAAGCAGCCACTGCACAAAATGCGGGGCTGAAACTCAATATTGCCGCCAACTATGGTGGGCGATGGGATATTGTTCAGGCGGTGAAAGCTTGGCAGGTCGCCCATCCTGAGGAGTCAGTTGAGCATTTAACGGAAGAGGCGTTGAGTCAATTTGTTTGCTTGGCTGAACAGCCAGAACCTGATCTGCTGATTCGGACAGGTGGAGAGCAACGCATTTCTAATTTTTTAATTTGGCAATTAGCTTATACTGAACTCTATTTTACCGATACGCTGTGGCCAAATTTTGATGAGAAGCAATTAGATTTAGCGATTGAAAGCTTTAACCAACGAGAACGCCGCTTCGGCAAAACCAGTGAGCAAGTACAAGCGGAGAATCAAGCAGAGCAGCAAGGGGAGTCTTCATGTTAAAGCAGAGGGTGATGACCGCTTTGGTTTTAGTGGCGGCTATCTTGTGGCTGCTTTTTGCAGCCTCTGAACAGGCTTGGCGCTGGAGCTTTCTGGCTGTGGCGGCTGTTGGGGCATGGGAGTGGGCGGCTTTTGCAGGACGAAAGCTGTTGCAAGAACGATTGGCGTTTATCATTGTGGTGGAAGTCGCCCTCTATTTCGTTTTAAATGCGAGCCATGATATTCAGCAAATCATTTTATATTCTGCAATTCCGTTATTATTCGTGGTCATGACTATTGTGGTGCTATATCAAAAAAGAGAAGGGCAAGCGGTTGTGACCCATTCTGGTTTAGTGCTGTTATTGGGGCTATGGACACTGGTGGTGTTTACGCTCTCTATGGTGACACTACGCCACCTGCTCACCCCGTCCGAAATTTTATTGTCAATGTTGTCTATCTGGGCGATTGACACAGGTGCATATTTTGCTGGTCGGCAGTTTGGTAAAACCAAATTAGCCGTTTATGTCAGCCCTGGGAAGACTTGGGAAGGGGTGGTGGGCGGTGGGTTGCTCTCTTTTGGTGTGGTCATGATTGGCGGTATGAGTGTCGTCGAGCCGTTGAAGATTTCACCCGTCACCTTTGCTTTACTGGCAACTTTGATTGCGCTACTTTCTGTCTTTGGCGACCTGTTTCAAAGTGTGCTCAAACGCCAAGTGGGATTAAAAGACAGTGGCAAAATTTTACCAGGGCATGGTGGGATTTTAGATCGTATTGACAGTCTGTTGATTGCCATGCCGCTCTTTACACTACTGTGGATGGGAAGTTTGCAGTGAGCGTGTTGTGGTCTCTTTTAGGCTTTGTGATTGCCCTAGGGATTTTAGTCACCCTTCATGAATGGGGGCATTATCGTGTGGGTCGCCTGTTTAATATTAAGATAGAAAAGTTTTCAATCGGTTTTGGTCGTCCTATCTGGTCAAAACAGAAGGGGGAAACGCTGTTTCAGGTGGCGGCTATTCCATTAGGCGGCTATGTTAAGTTTACCGATGAGCGAGAAGGGCCTGTTGCCGAAGAAGATTTGCCGAGAGCCTTTAATCGTCAAGCTGTTTGGAAACGCTTTTTGGTGGTGCTTGCTGGACCCGCCATTAATCTTTTGTTTGCATGGTTGGCGTTTAGCTTTGTCTATTTATGGGGCGTACCGCAACTGAAGCCATTGGTGGAACTGAAAGACGCATTGACCAATCCTTGGCAGATCGTTGAATTGGATCGACAGCCTGTTCATAGTTGGTCAGATTTTCAAAGGCAATTGCTTAATCGAGTGCTTGCAGATGAGCATCAGTCGCATGAGTTACTTTTGCAGGCGTTTAAACAGCAGGATGTTCGGCAATTAGAATTGTTGCCACCGAAAAATTTATCGATCAAACAGCAGTTGCAAGGTGAAGATGCATTACATCTGCTAAAAGCTTGGTTTGATGCCAATAGCCTTACTCCTTATCGCCCCCCTATTCTGCCCGTGATTGCAAAAGTGATGCCCAACTCGCCTGCGGAGCAAGCTGGATTGCAAGCGGGTGACCAGATTCTTGTGATAGATGGACACCCTCTCCAAAGTTGGGAACAGTTAGTTGAGTGGGTGGCGACGCATCCAAATCGTGAGGCTCAGTTTTTAATCAGTCGCCATGGAAAAAAACAAACCCTTCTGATTAAAATTGGGGCTAAGCCAGCTACCTCTGAGAAAATGACCACCGTTAAAGGATTTATTGGTGCTGGGGTCAAAATTTCTGAAAAAGCGTTGGCACCTTATATGACACAGCATCGTTATGGACTCTTTGAATCGCTTAAATTAGGCTGGGAAAAATGTGTGAGTTTAACCCAGTTGACAGGGCAGATGATTACCAAAATGGTTCAAGGCAGCGTGGGAACAGAAAGTTTATCTGGCCCTATTGGCATTGCACAAGTGTCAGGCCAAGCGTTACAACGAGGTTTTATTACTTTTATCAGCTTCTTAGCCCTGCTCAGTTTAAGTTTGGGATTACTGAATTTATTGCCTATTCCCGTTTTAGATGGGGGACATCTATTGATGTATTTAATTGAGATGGTCAGAGGGAAACCCCTGAGCGATGCTGTTCAAGGTGCGGCACAGATGATCGGTCTATTTTTAATTTTGAGTTTAACGGCATTTGCCATTTTAAATGACATTACTCGACTTTCAGCCTCCTAATCATGATTTTTAAAGAGACACTATGCAAAAATTAACACTTTCTTTTCTACTTTTTTTCGCTTTAACGAGTTTAGCTCAGGCCTTTAATTTTAAAGTCCAGCAGATTGAGGTGGTGGGTAACCAGCGGATCAGTTTTGAGACGATTCATAGCTATCTTCCTATTGAAGTCGGTGAGACAGTGGATGATAAAAAAGTAAAAGGGGTGATTCGTTCGCTTTATCAAACCCACTTTTTCTCAGATATTCAGGTTTATCGCGAAGGAGAAGGCGAACTTATTCTGAAAGTGACTGAACGGCCTGCCATTGCTGAAATCAAAATGGAAGGGAATGAGCTGATCAGTACGGAGGATATGCAGTCTGCACTGGAGTTGTTGGGGATTAAGAAAGGACGAATTTTTAATCAATTGACGCTGGATCGTGTCATTTTAGATTTGAAACGCCGTTATCAAAACCAAGGATATTATGGGGCGGATATTTCGATTAAGGTCATTCCTTTACCAAGAAACCGTGTGGCACTCAAACTGGTTATCAATGAAGGCAAGCCTGCTACTATTGGTCGTATTACTTTGGTGGGCAATCACTATTACCGTGATGATGAGATTAAGCAGCGAATGCTGATGTCTGAAAATGTTTGGATGGGGGATGGGGATAAATATGCTAAGCCTAAGTTGCAAGCTGATTTAGAGAAGATTCGCTCTCTTTATATGGATCATGGGTTTGCTCGCTTTAAGATTCGCTCATCCCAGGTTAGCCTTTCTCTGGATTACAGTAAAGTGTTTGTCACTATCAATATGGATGAAGGGGAGCAGTATCATCTTTCAGCCGTTAAATTCTCAGGTGAGCCCATTTTAAAAATGGCCGAATTGAATAAATTGGTGAGCTTGAAGAAAGGCGCGCTGTTTTCTAGGGCGAAAATTATTGCTGCGATTAACCGACTTAGAGATAGGTTAAGTGAAGAGGGCTATGCCTTTGCAAAAGTGGAGCCTTTAACCCATTTTGATGATGCTCAGCATTTAGTGGCATTAGATTTTCGTATTGAGCCAAAAGAACGGGTTTATGTGCGTCATATTGTGATTGAAGATAATACGCGTACACAGGATCATGTGATTCGCCGTGAAATGCGTCAATATGAAGGTGCACCATATTCACTGTCTGCCGTTAGACAGTCAAAAACACGGATTCAACGCTTGGGTTATTTTAAAACAGTGGATGTTCAAACTCGACGCATTGCACCAGATTTAGTGGATTTGGTTGTGAAGGTTGAAGAACAGCCTACAGGCTCCTTTACTGCGGGTGTGACCTATTCGCAGGTGGATGGGGCTGGCTTTAATTTAGGATTGAGTGAACGCAATTTAGTGGGGACAGGTAATCAGTTGGATCTGAAAGCCAATATGAGTAGCTCAACCAAAACCCTGAGCTTTAACTTAACCAATCCTTACTTTACGCAAAACGGCGTGAGTTTGGGGTATGGTGTTTTTTATAGTCAAATCGATGCCAAACAGCTAGGAGTCGCAGATTATACAACAAATAGTTTGGGAGGGAGTCTGTCCCTTTCCTATCCCTCTAGTGAAAATTCGCGTTTGAATTATGGAGTGCAGTTACAGGAACAAGAGCTGGTTTGTGCAAGTACTTTTATTGTGTGTACCAATCATATTACCCAGTATGGTCGTCACAGTAGTACCGCAACGATTTCTATGGGGTGGCGTTACGATAACAAGAATGGTTTCTATTTCCCAACTAAGGGGCAGTCCTTTTCAACCAGTGTCGCTGTATCTGCACCGATGAATGGTGCGGTCGGCTTTTATAAACTCTTTATGGATGAAAAGTGGTATCACCCTGTCACCGATGCGTTGACCTTTAAAGTGAAGTTAGGTTTGGCCTATGGTGATGGCTTGGGCAGTTTTAAAGGATTACCTTTCTATGAACATTTCTATGCGGGAGGCATTGGTAGCGTGAGAGGATTTGAGCCTAATTCTTTGGGAGGGCACTATGACTATCTAACCGATGGCAGTGCCAGTCCGAAGGGTGGCAGCTTTAAAGCCACTTCAACTTTTGCACTGGTCTCACCCATGCCCTTCATTGATGATTCCAGCAACATGCGAGTGAGTCTCTTTTTTGATGCGGGGAATGTTTATCCGAATGCAGAATCAGCCAGTTTAGAGACCTTAAGAAGCAGTGTTGGGGTGGGGATGTCTTGGATTACCCCAGTGGGTCCACTTTCATTTAGCTTATCGCGTCCTGTGGGTTACGGGGATGCAGATGCCTTGCAAACCTTCCAGTTTGTCCTGGGTATGCCGTTATAATCCTGTGCAAGTAGAGGCGAATTTTTATAGAATGGTAAGCGGTGACTGACTTGAACGATGATTTAAAGGATGTGAAATAGAATGATTAAACGGATTCGATGGAGCTTTTGGGTACTTTTTCTTGTATTTTCTTCAGCTTATGCGGCTGATAAGCCGATTAAGTTGGGGGTGGTGAATGTCGGTCTGTTATTGGAAAAAGCACCACAAGCGGTCGCAGCGAGCCAAAAGTTAGAGCAAGAGTTCTTACCACAACAAAAGGACTTGCAAAAGTTGGCGGCGGATTTAAATAAAAAGAAAGCGGATTATGCGAAAAATAAACTGGTGATGAGTGCAGTACAGCAACAGGCTAAAGAGCGAGAGCTAGCCTTGTTAGCAAGAGAAGTGCAGCGTAAGCAAAATGATATTCAAGAACTTCTTAATCTTCGTCGCAATGAAGAATTGACAAAAATTCAAAAACTGGTGAATCAGGCCATTAAAAAGGTGGGTGAAGCAGAGCATTTTGATTTGGTGTTGTATGAGGGGATTGCTTACACTAATCATCGTTTAGATATCACTCAAAAAGTATTGGCTTATTTACAAAAGCTGAATAAACAACAGAAAACCAGTTTCAATAAGTAGAGTCTATTTTGAAATTATCTCAAATTATTCAGGCATTGACCGAAAGAGGACAATCGGTCGAACTGAACAGCTCACAATCTCCCGAGGAGATCGAAGTTTCTCAAGTTGCGCCTTTAGATGAAGCGACAGGAGAGCAGCTCACTTTTTTCAATAATCCCAAGTTGAAAGGCCAGCTGTTGCAGACTCAAGCGGGAGCTGTTTTATTGAGGGAGCCTGTAAAAGATTTGACCTCAGCACAATTAATCGTTTCAGATCCCTATTTTAGCTATGCAGTTGCTGCACAAATGTTGAATCCTTTACCCTCGCTCAAACCGGGTATTCATCCGAGTGCTGAGATAAATGGCGGTGCGGATATTGCAAAAAATACTCAGATCGCTGCCTTTGTCACAATTGGCTCGGGGGCAACCATTGGGGAACAATGTGTGATTGCAGAAGGCGCTTTTATTGGACAAGATGTGGTGCTGGGTAAAGGGTGTCGTATCGGCCCGAATGTGGTTATCCATCATCAATGCGTGCTCGGAGATGATGTCACGATTGAAGCGGGTAGTATCATTGGTGGAGACGGTTTCGGCTGGGCGCCGCATCAAGGGCGTTGGGAAAAAATCCCCCAACTAGGCAAGGTGGTGATTGGGAACCGTGTCTCTATTGGCAATAATGTTACTATTGACCGTGGTGCATTGGAAGATACAGTGATTGGAGATGACTGCATTATTGATAACCTAGTGCATATTGCACATAATGTGCAAATTGGTGCTGGTTCTGCGATTGCAGGGCAAGCAGGTTTCGCTGGAAGCACTAAGGTAGGTAAGCATACGATTGTGGCAGGGCAGGTGGGTTTTGCGGGTCACTTGGAAATTACCGATGGTTGTCAGTTTATGGCAAAATCTGGGGTGACACACTCGATTAAAGAGCCTGGTTCTTACTCTGGATTCCCAGCTCAGCCGACCCAAGACTGGCAAAAAAATATGGTTCGAAGTCGACAGCTAGACAAGATGGCAAAACAGATCAAATCTTTACAAAAAGAGGTTGTCGCATTGCAGGCTGAACTTGAGAAGCCATCCAATACCGATTAAAAGAATTTTATTTTTTGAGCCCTTGCTTGATAAGGGTTCTCTGATTAGTAGCTGCTTAGATGGCTCCTGAAATTCGTCAGTTCAAAGCGGAATGTTCGTTCAGTAAATGACTATTTTCCAACACAGAAGTGGCGGATTTCAGGGATAAGCTGAGTAGTTACTTTGATTATTAGGAAATACTATGTTAAATGTAAAAGAAATCTTTGAGTACCTTCCTCACCGTTATCCATTTTTATTGGTGGATCGTGTGACCGAATTTGAATCAGGCGACTATCTTCGAGCCTATAAAAATATCACCTATAACGAGCCACAATTTACAGGGCATTTTCCTGATAATCCTATTATGCCAGGGGTGATGATTATTGAAGCAATGGCTCAATGCACAGGGATTTTGGCTTTCCGTACCCAGCAGGTCAAACCTGATGGCACCTCAATGTACTATTTGGCCGCAGTGGATAATTGTCGTTTCCGCCAGCCTGCGGTGCCAGGAGACCGCTTGGATTTTTATGTAAAAACAGTGAACAATAAGCGGGGTATTTGGAAGTTTGAGTGTGAAACCCGTGTAGATGGCAAGGTGATTGCCTCTTGTGATATGTTGTGTGCTGAACGGAAAGTGTAAGTCATGAGTTTGATTCATCCAACGGCGATTATTGACCCTAAAGCTGAGATTGGTGAAGGGGTGAGTATTGGGGCTTATAGTGTCATTGGGGCAGATGTTCGCATTGGTGCTTGTTGCAAAATTGGCCCGCATGTGGTGATTGAAGGGCCGACCGAGATTGGTGAACACAATACCTTTTTTCAATTTGGCTCGATTGGAGCCGCCCCCCAAGATAAAAAATATGCAGGTGAACCAACCAAATTAGTCATTGGCAATAATAATACCTTCCGTGAAAATGTCACCCTGAATCGTGGCACCATTCAAGACCGTGGGGAGACCACCATTGGGGATGATAACTGGGTGATGGCTGGGGTACATATTGCGCATGATTGTGTGATTGGCGATCACTGTATTTTTGCTAATGCTTCCGCACTGGCAGGTCATGTTCAGGTGGATGATTGGGCGATTCTAGGGGGCTATACTTTGGTACATCAGTTCTGTCATATTGGTGCCCATAGCTTTTGTGGGATGGGAAGTGTGATCAATCAAGATGTGCCGAACTTTATTACCGTCTCAGGAAATTTAGCGGGTCCAAGAGGCTTGAATTTGGAAGGCTTAAAACGCCGTGGTTATGATAAAGAGCAGATTCAGGTGATAAAAAAAGCCTATCGTGCGCTCTATCGGACAGGTCGCCGTTTGGAAGAAGCTTTGCAAGAGATTGAGTGCTTGAATGATGAAAAAGGTACCTTGACAGGGTTGATCGATTTCTTAAAAAGCTCACAAAGAGGCATTGTGCGTTGAGTCGGGCTTTAACAGTGAGTGATGATGGCAGCCTAGGCTGCCTTTTTTATGGGGGGAGTTGATGAAAGAGTTCACCATCGCTATGGTGGCAGGGGAAGCCTCTGGTGATACGCTGGGTGCTGATTTGTTAGTTGAGCTGAAACAGTGCTACCCTCAGGCGAAGTTTGTTGGTATCGGGGGGCCTAAAATGCAAGCCTTAGGCTTTGAAAGCTGGGTACCGATGGAGAAACTTTCGGTGATGGGGCTGTTTGAAGTGCTTAAGCACCTACTTGAATTATTGAAAATTCGTAAACGATTGATTGCAGACTTAAAGGCGATTCAGCCAGCCGTTTTTATTGGAATTGATGCCCCCGATTTTAACTTTACCGTGGAGCGGCAATTAAAGCAGGTGGGCATTCCAACTGTTCATTATGTAGGGCCTTCGGTGTGGGCTTGGCGGGAAAAGCGACTGGAAAAGATTAAACAAGCGGTCGATGGTATGTTGGTACTGTTTCCATTTGAGCCACCGATTTATCATAAATACGACATCCCTGTGCAGTATGTCGGTCACCCTTTAGCCAATCAGGTGCCTGAACAGCCGAATGCACAGGCTGCTCGGCAGGCTTTAGGATTAAATGAAATGGGCAGCTATACAGGCATTTTGCCAGGTTCACGGATGAGTGAAATCAACAAAATGGCGGATGTTTATGTTCAGGCGGCAGCCAAACTGGCAGAAATCTACCCTGAGATGCAATTTATTGTGCCCTGCGTGCATGAAAAGGCAAAAGCGAGAATGCAACAGGCGGTAGAAAATTATGCACCCAATCTTCCCATTCATCTATTTATTCGGCAAGCTCAAAAAGTGATGGAAGCCTCCGATCAGTTGATTGTCACTTCTGGTACAGCCACCTTGGAGGCCGCATTGATGCAGCGGCCAATGGTGCTATCGATTAAGGTGCATCCTATTAGCTACTGGCTGATGAAGCGGCTGGCGACGACACAGTGGATTGGTTTACCCAATATTTTGGCACAACAAACGATCGTACCTGAGCTGATTCAGCAG
>Ga0256829_1003207_pt1 | contig 11513 bp, 7 predicted proteins | sample 131447metaG_FD_185979 | JGI IMG/M metagenome (GOLD analysis project Ga0256829, IMG submission 185979) | Hydrothermal vent microbial communities from Lau Basin, Pacific Ocean - 131-447 | ecosystem: Environmental > Aquatic > Marine > Hydrothermal vents | place: Pacific Ocean: Lau Basin | collected... | reverse complement strand
GATATCCGCTGCCTTTGCCCTCCCGATAAAATCACACCTCGCTCACCCACTAACGTATTGTAACCTTCTGGAAGTTGCATGATAAAATCATGGGCATTGGCTGCCTTGGCAATCATCTCCACTTGAGCATAATCAATATCATCATGTCCATAGGCAATATTATTTAACACGGTATCATTAAATAAAATTACATCTTGTGTGACCAATGCAATCTGTTGGCGCAATGATACTTGTGTTAAATCTCGGACATCCATGCCATCCAAAAGCACTTGCCCTTGAGAAACATCCATAAAACGTGGCACAAGATTTGCCAGCGAGCTTTTTCCTGCACCACTGCGCCCAACCAGAGCCACAACCTCTCCAGCTTTAACTTCTAAATGAATCCCAGAAAGTACAGGCTTGTCCGCAGTAGGATACTGCAAATAAACATCCTTAAAACAAATCGATTGTTGAAACTTAGATAGCGATTTCGCATCAGCTTTATCCGATACAAGCACATCTTCATCCAAAATATCAAATACCCTTTCCGCAGCGGATAGACCTTGTTGAATTTGATTATTCGCACCAGATAAACGTTTCACAGGCTCATAGAGCATAATCACAGCAGCCAGAAAAGACATTAATGTTCCCGCTGTGGCTTCCCCTGAAGACACACGTAAACCGCCATAAAACAACACACCAGCAATGCCAAAACCTGCTACAAGCTCCATAATCGGAAATGAGAGTGCATTCACGCGAAAAACCCGCATTTGATGCTTCATAAAACCACCAATCAATGCAAGAAAACGCCCACGTTCGTAATCTTCCATGCCAAAAGCCTTAACCACGCGAATACCACCCACTGTTTCTTCAACCAAACTGGACATTTGCCCCATAACAACCTGCCCATCATATGTGGCCGAGCGCATTTTTCGCCCAAAGCGTAAAATAGGATATACAATCACAGGAAATACGCCCATAGCAATCAATGCAAGTAGCCAATCTTGGTAAAAAATCACGCCCACAAGAAATACAATCGTCATGGAATCGCGCATCAATGCTGTTACGGATGTGCTCACTGCGGCTTGAACCAAAGTGACATCATAACTAATGCGCGTAAGCAATTCGCCTGTTTTTCGGTGCGCAAAGAAGGCTAAAGACTGCCCAATCAAACACGTATATAGCTGATTTCGTAAATCATATACCACACGCTGACCAATCCATCCCATCAAATATGCCTGCCCAAAATAGGCAAAGCCCTTGACCACATACAAGCCAATCACAGCAATAGGAATGATATAAATATATTCAGGGTTTTTCCCCGAAAGGGCATGATCCAATGCGGGCTGCAATAGCCATGCCATACCAGCAGTAGTCGCTGCCAGCAAAACCATACAGAGCATCGCTACAATCAAACGTCCCTTATAAGGTTTTAAAAATTCCAACAACCTTTTATACAATGTATAACCTACCTTATTTAATCATAGCAAAGCAATCTATTACGATGCCTTGGCTTTTGTAGCACTATGCTCCATAAATAACATGCCCATGCGTCGGAAAAAATTCTGACTTGCTTTAAAAAGTGCAGTTGCCAAGCGCTGCTGATGCTTAGCACTTTTTAATTTTCGTTCTTGCTTGGGATTTGAAATAAAATCCAACTCCACCAATACACTAGGAATCTCAAGCGCCCCTAACACAACAAAACGCGCACGTTTTGGCGTATTATACTTAATCGTTCCAACCTTTTTCATTTGTACCAAAACACTTTCAGCCAGCAGTTGTGAACTATTCAGACTATCTCGTTTCGCCATATCACCTAAAATATTTCTCACCATGGGATCATCCACTCTAGCTTCGGGCATAACACCACCAATGGCATCTGCCGCATTTTCTTTAGCAGCCAGTGCAACAGCCACCTTATCTGCAGTCACCCCCCGCTCAGCTAAGGTATAAACGCTAGCACCTTTCACCGTTCTTGTTCGCACCGCATCTGCATGGATACTAATCATCAAATCTGCATGCGCTTTTCTCACCAGTCTCACTCTCTGCTTCAGCGGTACAAAGTAATCACCTTTACGAATCAATACAGCACGCATACCTGACGTGCTATTGATGATGGCTGCCAACTTTTTCGCTACACGTAGCGTTACATCTTTTTCTTTTGAGCCGTTGCGTCCTATCGCCCCAGGATCTTCGCCACCATGCCCTGCATCAACAGCAATCACGATGTCATGCGCTACTTTCTGTTTTGCTATCTTTACACTTTTTTTATTTGCCGCTGGCTGCTTTCGGAGCAAATCCACAACCAGTCTGTAAGGTTTATGGTGCATAGGTTTGAGCAAGAATGAGCGCATACCTACTTTTTCTTTCACATCCAAAACCACCCGCAAAACGCCTTTTTTAGGTGTGCCATAGCGCAATGATTTCACCACTGGGTCGGGAAGGTTTAATGACTTGGGTTGATGAAGCATACGCGTTTTTTTAATATCAATCACGATACGTTCAGGCGAATGCAACGCAAATATTTCATAATCAATATAATGATTTAAATCAAATACGACCCTTGTATGATCTGGAGCTGTCCATAATCGCACATCCTTAATATCTGCTGCATACACATGCAAAGGCACAATGCTTAAGCAAAAAAGAACCAGCAAACACATCCATAGGTTTTTCATTGTGACAATACTTGCGAGCCCTCTACACTTTGCAAGTTATACTGCTGATTCTCCTCTTCTTTTTCCGCTTCTTTCTCACGCTGCATAATTAATGCCACACTTAAAAGGCCAATAAGAATCATAAAAGGCTCCATAATCCTTACGATAATAAACGTGTTCGTACCAATGGCATGCACCAGCAAACCCGCAAAACCACACAAAGCTCCCAATGAAGCCCCTCTGAGTGATACATTTTCGATTTCTTCATAACCTTGCCGCAGCACATCCCATATTCGCTTCAGAAGCCACAGAAATAATAACAATCCCAGCATACCTGTTTCAACCAAGATACGTGGATATTGCGCATCTAAGAAAGGTCCACCCGTTACACCCACACCCAGTGCTGGATGTTGTGGAAAATATTTGGTTACAGCAATATTCCAGGATTCGAGTCGCACCGTGGTGGATGTATCAATTTTTACACCACCTAAATGTAATTGCCCCTCTTGATCGGTTTGATTAAACGTAAACATCACACGGTCTATCACATTCTGAGGCAATACAAATGGCAACATGATAGCGCCTGCCAAACAGGCTGTGATAAGCAAGCGTTTGTTTTTTGATATAAATACAAATAATGTAATGGAAACCATCAATGAAAGATATGAGCTGCGTGATTCGGTAAATGCTAGAGGAATAAGAATAACACCCATAATAACAAGCAATATATACCATCGCCTACTTTTCACTGTATGCAAAAATATCCCCAAAACCACAGAGAACATTAAGACCAAATAGCCACCAAAGGTGTTGGGTTCGCCCAACTCCCCTTCAAAAGGTGCAGACACACGTTGCCCACTCGGAATCTGCATAATACCAACTATACTTGCAATCACGCATGTGGCAATCATGATGATTAGATAGCGTTTAATCGTATCCTGATCATGCAAATGATTAATAATCATAAAGAATAAAACGAAGTATTCTAAATATTTTATAACAAAGAAAAATCCATATAACCCTACACGACCAGCAAAAAAGCCAAGCATCGTGCTGATTAATGTTACAATCCAATACAAGGCAATCGGCTGATTCAATGGCGTTTTACGGAGCATGCCTAACTCTTTGATAACCGCCATGCGAAACAACCAAGTCATACATACCAATGTTAATATAATATCTTCTAGGCGAAGCGTGACACCTCGAGATTCTGTAGTATCAATCACGCCACGGGCGATTTCTGCTTCACTACCGCCACCAAAAGTTATCTCTGGTGATAATAGTGTTGAAAAAATAAGTAAATATAGCGTTAATTCAACGCTGGTGAATGCCATAAGCACAATCATCAAGCCACCAAGCACCATCAATGGTGTTTTAACAAGGTCGGGAGCCACCATATACGCCGCCGATAAAAATAAGACTGTAAACAGCAGCGTTATCAGTATTTCTGGTGGAAAAGGTAAGCGTATGGTGCGATTAGCCAGGGAATATTCCCCTATTTTCTAAGACCTGTACAGCTTGAGCGCTTTTTTTATGACTCGTTTCAGATAATTGATTCGAACATGATCTCATCAATAGCATCACCAAAGTAGCCGCTATGGATACCACAATGATAGCAATAATTTTATTTTTTTTTGCTTTCTTTCGCTTTAGGCGATTTACATCCTTTTGCATTTACTCCTCTCTATGGGTCAATCGTTTTAATAAAGTTGTAACCAACTTCTTGCCCTGGCTCAACCAGCTTTCAAACATATTCTCATCACGGTTGGCTTTATCACCAGCATCACTGTATGCATAATAACCATCCATCTTATACGTTTCAAAATCTGGTGATAAATCACCACGAACACTATTCAACACAACCCCCAATACTTTCCCTCCAACACTTTCAATATTCCCTTTCACGCGTTTTAAAGCACCACGTACCACAGAACCAATATGATAAACCAACAACACACCATCCACTTTCGATGCAATCACTGTCGCATCTGTGGTATGCAATAAAGGTGGCATATCAATAATCACCATATCATATTCTTCTCGAGCTTCATTAAGTATGGTTTCCATGGTTGGTGAGGCTAGCAAATCAGGTGCATTGGCATTGACTCGACCACATGTCATCACATCAAGCTGATCCAAGCCTGTTGTCATCAGTGCTTGGTCAATGCCCATATCGCCCATCATCACATCAGAAAAGCGACTCACAGCATCATGCCAAGCTACCTGCCCCAATAATGCTTCACCCAAACCAGGTGTTCTCTCAAGCCCAAACGTAAAATGCTGCATAGGCTTGCGTAAATCCGCATCAATCAATAAAACCCGCGCGCCTTGCTGAGCAACCACTACACTTAGATTAGCAGCAACTGTACTTTTCCCTTCCTTCATCGTTGAGCTGGTTATCAAAATAACACGATTCTCCCCTGCCTGTGAAAACAACAGGTTGGTTCTTAAGCTACGATAAGATTCAGCCATTGTTGAAGGCGGTGAAAAATGCGTGACCAATCGAAGTTGTCGCTCCAATGCCGCTCCACGGGTTTCCAAACCGTCGCCGCCTGAAAAAAGCACAACAGCCTCATCCGTAGATAGGTGTGGAATAAAGCCGACAACTGGCACTTCTAGGAAATTTTCAACTTCTTCAATCGTGCCCACTGATGTGTCCATAGCTTCAAGAACCAAGCCTACAACCAAGCCCAATACTAAACCCAAAATAACACCCGCAAGACCTGGACCTGCTGGGTTAACAGGGTTGATACGTTCCGTTGATAATATAGCGGGACGAACCAGTGAAACCTCTTGCACCTTTTCTGCTTCTTTGATCAACACCTCTTGATATTTCTTTTCTAACAAATTAAACAATTCTTCATTGGTTGAGAGCGCCCTTTGCAAACGTTGAACCTCCAATGCTTGCTCTGGAAGAAGCTGATACCTTGTTTGGGTATCATCCATACCTGCCTGAATATCTTGCATGCGACGCTGAGTTAAATTCACCTGCTTAGCCATCTCATCAACCATGCTTGATAAAATATCATGCGCCTGTTGCCTTAGCTCTTGAATTTGCGGATGCTCATCGGTGTAGTTGGTAGATAGCTCAGTACGTTTTAAAGCCATATCAACCAAACGTTTATTCAATTGATCAAAATAATCGCTAACTTTGCCTGAGACTGAAACTGCCTTATAATCCCAAGTTCCTCGCTGCACCCGCTCTCGCAATTGCTTCAATGCAAATTTCAAATCGTTCAAATGCGCCACAGCTTTGCGATATTCCTGTTCCAAATCTGAAACAATCCTCGCCATAACCTGTTCACTTTTCCCTGCCGATAAATGATTCTTTAATCGGTAGTCTCTTAAGCGCTCTTCCGAAGCTTTAAGCCTCTCTCTAGCCACGACAAGCTGCTGTTCAATAAACTTCTTCGCTTCAAATACCTTTTTGTTTTTCTCTTTGATATTAAAGCTTTGGAATTCATCAGCTACAGCTTGTGCTAACTCCTGCGCATATTTTGCATTCACAGACACCACGGTAATATTAATAATCCCAGTATCCTTATCTTGCCTTGCTGAAACACTGCTCTTCAAATCCAATACATCATCAACATAATCAGGATTCGCACGAACCTCTTCACTGGTCAATTGCTCTGGTATGATGCCAAGCCTTTGTGCCACACGCTCCATCAGAGCATAGGATTCCAACACAGCCAACTGCGTCTTCATATCATCAACCGACTGCCCGACCCTCGCATTAAGGAAAATTTGTGAAATATCCAGTTGTTTTTCAATTTTAACAGATGCTGTGGAGCTATATAATGCAGGTGGTTGATTTATCCATGTAAACAACGCACTGAATGTGCCAATTGAAACAGCACAAAATGCAATAATCCAGCGAGAGCGAAGAATAACCTGCCAATATTCCCCAAGATTCAGCTCATAGCCAGTGACGGAAGAAGTTGTGGATGCCATTATCTTCTCAAACTCCTTGATAACACGCGTATAGATAAAAATTCTTGTGCAATACTTGCTGGTTGCGTTAACAAAGAAAATGTTGGTGTGATATCTGCAATAAATCGATTCCAGTTGGCAATTGGTCGCCTAGGAACAATAATCACATCTTTATCTTGGAGCGCTACATTTTGTGACAAATCGCCTTTTTCCATAAATCTCTCAAAATCCACAGGTACAATCAGTGGCACATCACGACTAGCCCTTAATACACGGATGTCTGGTAAATAAGCATTTTTATTCAGTCCGCCACTTTCAGAGATAGCATCCAAGAACTTAATATCACCAATAAATTCAACCACACCTGGCTTGCCAACTTCGCCCAAGACATATACACGTCTCTGTGATTGTTTTAATGAGGGTACAAAAATCGTATCCCCATCATCCAAGATAGCATTTTCGTTCCAATCACCTTGTTTAATCGCTTTATTTAGATTTAAAATGACTGTTTTACCATGTCTTAACATCTGTACTTTGGTTAAATCTGCATCCTTACTCGGACCACCTACTCTTGATAAAAAGTCCACCAAGGTCTCTCTGCCTTTAAGGAAATATGTACCTGGACCTGTAGGTTGACGGGTTAAATCCTGCACCTCACCAAATATACTTGCTGTTTTACTGAGTGCTCTGAGCAATTGCACATCTACCCGTGGGCTCCGCTCAAATGTTTTAAGAATATCGGTTACTTTCGCATCCACCTCACGCGGTGTTAACCCGCTCACCTGCAATGCCGCTTGGTAAGGCAGAGACACCGTTCCATCCACTTGCACAGTTACCTTATACTCTGTCTTTTGACCACCTTGCCAAAAGGTTATCGCCATCAAATCACCAGGTCCAAAGCGATACCCTGGAATGCCATCAATAGTTTTAAACACTTCATTTCCACTGATATGGAAAAGATCACCTTTCTCTCCGCCCTTCTGCACCTGCGGAAGACGGACACTTTCAACCCGATAAGCTTGAATAAAAACACGGCGGTTCAACTTTAATGATAATGTATCTTTACCTTTGGGTAGAGGATTATCAGCACCAAGCACCTTAATATTCACTGCATCAGCAGGCACACCTTGTTCTTTCAACCATGCCAAAACCGATTCTGCACGCGCTTGGGATAACGCCCTATTGCTGGGATACAAATCAGAATGAATGGGTCTAATATCTGCCCTGCCTTCCAGCTCATATTGCAACCCAGAAAGTGATTTGAATTGTTCTGCCCATGCCTTAATCGACTTCAAGCCTTCTGCATTGAGTGTCGCCGAGCCAGAGTCAAAGAAAAGTGCAAGTTTATGCCCAATTTTTCTACCCTTAAATGTTGTCGGCGATTCCAACGAAGCTTTTGCTCCTGACCAAACCTCAACCGCGCCATCCGCACGCACACCCGCAATGGCCAACATCCCATCATTGCGTACATCACCCAAATCCATATCAAAATATATGCCAAAAGAAGGCACTAGCGTAAGATCTTCAACAAAACCCTTGCCCTTCCAATGCCATATTGCCATACCATGCCCATCGTGCGATGCGGCAACCAATTCACGCCGCCCGTCACCATTCAAATCGCCCACACGTAAATCGTACCAACTGCCTTTATCTGTTACGACTTGGCGCTTCCAACCTTTTTTATCTGCAATCCATGCCACAATACCTTGCTGATAAAGCCCTGCAATAATATCCAAGCGCCCATCACCATTAACATCAGATACAGTAACACTTTCTGCATCTGCGCCTATAGGAAGCTCCTCTGGCTCCCATCGCGCCGAGCCATCACCATACCAGATTTGCACGCCGCCAGCCCTGCGCCAATCATCAGATTCATCATGGCTACCCAAACCGCCTCGCCTAGAGGCTACAATATCGACATCACCATCACCATTGATGTCAGCAATAGAAATATCGGTAAAAAACCCTGCCACCATAGGCCCTACACCAGGCAACCATCCGCCACGCCCATTATTGAGCAACACAAAAATACCACCATCTCGCTCATTATCATAACGCGCGGCAATAATATCGAGCCAGCCATCATGATTTACATCTTGCAATTCAACCGCATGGTATAAACCTGCAAGAATCGGGCTGGATACAAGCGTCCAATGCTGCCCATCTTCATCCAAATGCCAAATTTGCAGCCCTTTTTGATCCCCTTCACCACCAATTAAAACTTCGAGAGTGCCATCACCATCAATATCGCCCACTGCAAAGTCGCGCGGCTGCATGCTGGTTATTGGGCCTTGTTGAACGCGCCAATGCCCCTCGCCATCGCCCCATTCCACATGAAAGCCATCCACCGCTTTCCTTCCGCCAACCAACAAATCAAGATTTCCATCCTGATCCAAATCAGCAAAACGCGCGGCTCTTGCTTCACTCACACGCTGAGGACCAATGTTGTGCATGCTATACTTGGGAAGCGCAACTTTATGTGAAGATACTGGCATACTTGGTTCAGGCACAACAGTGCGACACCCCGACATCACTACGAGTGCTAAAAATGCTACCAGAAAGAGGGTTCCGTGCCAAAATAATCTCATGGGGCCGCATGAGACATACTTTCTCTTTATTTGTCAAGCAGTTAACGAATTTTATAAATACAGAACCTTAAACTGTGAACTATTTCGCATTGAACTTAAACAATAAACTTGACATGTTACTGTGATTTTTGCGATATTGCGCGGCTAGGAATATTTATGCTCAACGATTATACTTCAAAATAAGAAGGGAGGGGGACTCAACATGACATGCCATATCGCGACCCTACTGCCAAATAGGCGGTTGCTTCATGTATCTTGAGTATTGGGAGCTTACTGACTTTCCCTTTGAAAACGTAGCCAATGAACGTTTCTTTTTTAAATCGGATAACAACCAACTTCTATTGGAAGACTTGCAAGATGCTATTATGCGTCGCAAGGGTGCTATTCTACTCACTGGCGGCATTGGTTGTGGTAAATCCACACTAACACAACGTGCGCTGCTTGCCTTGCCTGAAGATAAATTTGATATTGCCTTGATTACATACTCGTGTTTAACACCAGTAGAGATGCTCTCTGAAGTTTGCCAGCAACTTGGCTTAAACCCCGACACACAAGATAGAAACGCGCTACTTCGCAGCCTGCAAGAGCATCTAACAAAAAATGCAACCACAGGTCGCAGCACATTGGTTTGCATTGATGAAGCGCAAAGCATCCCATCGCTTGAAACCTTTGAGGAGCTAAGATTGCTGCTCAACTTCCAACTGGGAAATCAGTTCTTGATGTCGTTACTATTTGTAGGGCAACCCGAATTACAACAAAAAATCGCTGAGCTTCCTCAACTTCAGCAGCGCATTGCGCTCAATCTCAATCTCGGTCAATTGGCAGCCAATGATACCATGCACTATATCTTACACAGACTGCGTATGGCAGGCTGCAAAAAGCCCATTTTAACGCCTCAAGCAGTGGCGACTATCCATCGCCACACTTCAGGCATTCCTCGCCGCATCAACCATCTTATGGATCGCTGCCTACTCTTAGGCATGCGAGAAAATGCGCCTGCATTGGATAGTAAGCTGGTTGAAAAAACGATACAAAGGTACCCTTGCTGATATGACTAAGTATATTGACCTCCTACGCGCGCATCAGGAAGATGACACTTCCAACCTGACTACGCATAAAAATAACGAGTCCAATGATGATTCCCTGCTTGATAAAGATACTGGCATACAAGAACTACAAGAAATAGATGCTTATACGAGTGAAGAACAATTGCTCGCCGATGAAGCGCCTTCTACCATTGAAGATTTACCTGAACATGAAATCCCCAGCAAAGACACACCGCCTCATGGCTGGTTATCCGAATGCACACAGCATATTTTGGATATATTCCAGCATGCGCAACAAAACTCACCTGTGAGTATTGATGCGCTTGAAGAGTGTATAGCTACATTATTAACCAAATTAAAAGCTTCTACAGGGCAAGATATGATTGATGCTTTAGAGCTTAATATCGCCCAACAAGTTCAACAAATCAGACACATCCATGAAGATTTAGGTGGCTTAATACAAAAATCAATCATGATGATGCTCTATACCATCAAAACAGGACAGCCTTTAAAGCTTAATTATGAAGAATTAAAAACCCAAGTGTTGGCAGCTATGCTACACCATATTGGCATGGCTCAAATAAGCTCAGATATTCGACATAAAAAAACCAAATTAAATAAATCAGAACTGAAAGCCATCCAACAGGCTCCTCAGCATAGCTACGACTTTCTTCAAGCATGCGGTATTTCCGATGATGCTATTCTTCAAGCTGCATTAGATGCATCAGAACGCTATGATGGTTCGGGTCCAAAAGGGATGAGCGGTTCAGCTATTCCATGGAGTGCTAGACTGATTAGTGTCATATCCATGTTTGAAGCCTTAATACATTATCGTCCGTACCGAGAGCGTTTACTGCCTCGCGATGCTATTCGTGAAATCGTTAAAAATCATAAGAAATCTTTTGACCCAAGAATGCTGAAAGCATTGATTGAATCCATATCCCTCTACCCCGTAGGTACATACGTAGAGCTTAATTCAGGGGAGATTGGATTGGTTATACGCGTTCATCCGCGCTTGCCACTTCGTCCTGTTGTTGATGTTCGTATGGATAAGCAAGGAAATCCGATACCTTCACGTCAGGTTGACTTAAAAGAACGTCCCAATATCGTTGTAGAAAAATGTATGTATGAAGAAGCATTGAATAGTCTAGGTAACAAAGACGATAATTAAACCACAACACTCCCCGCAAGGGATAGGCTGTGCACGAAAATAATATTTCTTGAACCGCAGGGCACGCAGAGTTTCGCAGAGATAAAAAGGAATATAAGCCACAGATAAACGCAGATAAACACAGATAAAATGTCATTCC
>Ga0256829_1003206_pt1 | contig 11514 bp, 9 predicted proteins | sample 131447metaG_FD_185979 | JGI IMG/M metagenome (GOLD analysis project Ga0256829, IMG submission 185979) | Hydrothermal vent microbial communities from Lau Basin, Pacific Ocean - 131-447 | ecosystem: Environmental > Aquatic > Marine > Hydrothermal vents | place: Pacific Ocean: Lau Basin | collected... | reverse complement strand
ATTTATAGAGTCCTCTTATGCTAATACCATTCTTAAAACTTATGATATTCATTCTCTCAACCCCAACTCCAAAACATCCCTCTCAATCTCAGCTTTTAACTCCTCTTCTACTTTTTCTAAATCATCAAATATATTTACATACTTATAGACAGTATCTTTTGCTGTTTGGAGTATATCTTTTATACTCGTATAAAAATCATTTTTTCTAACTTCATTCACCTATAAATCTCCCTCTGCAACTCAAAATACTCATCTCTCATCTGAGGAATCCCACCAAAGTTATTTGCAACTTCTCTCACACTACCAAGCCCACTTAAATCAACTAACTTGCCAAGCTTATCTTCATCAAGCTCTTTAACACCATCTTTTTTATATCGCTCTAGTATAAACTCTATGAACTCTTTCGCTTTCTCATTATGATGTTTTTCAATAAACTCTGAGTGTTCTACTGCAAAAACTCTTTCACTTCTTGTTTTAATATTTAGGTTGAAAGATATATGAGTTAAAATATCGTATATATCACTATCCTCAGCATCAAAAATTACTTTGAGGTCATTGAGTTGAGCTTCATCTATATTCATCTCTTTTAGCCTGCCCAGTAAATCTTTTCTATTGATAGGATTACTCCATATCTCTCTTAGTCCATCTTCATTATTATAAAACTTACCAAGCACACCTATGAGTAGTTCTAGGTAATCCTCTGTTTTTAAAGGTATTCCATCCATACCAACATAGGTTGTTTCAATGTTTATAACTTTGAGCTTTTTACCCTTTATGTCTATGGTTACTTTTCCATTAGTAGGTGCTTCATCTTCAGGTGCTTGGGTTGGTGGAGTATCATCATCTTCTTCTTCATCAGTTCCCTTACCTTTAGCCTTTGAACCTTTTGGTGGTTGTGGTTCATCTTCCCCATCCCACTTAGGGTCATAAAACAGGTTAGTAGCCCCTACAAAATCCATAATAGTAAAGAAATCTTTCCCCTCAAATACTCTCGTTCCACGACCTATAATCTGTTTAAACTCTGTCATAGATTTTATGGGTGCTGTGAGAACTACATTTCTAACATTCTTGGCATCCACACCAGTTGTGAGCATTTTTGAACTTGTAAGGATAGTAGGTATATCTCTATCGTTATTTTGAAACATCTCTAAGAAATCTCGTCCCAAATCTGCTTCATCTGATGTCACTCTTACACAGTAGTTATTGTCTTTGATAGTTTTAAATTTGTCTATCGCTATTTTCATATCGAGTGCATGTTTTTGGTTTACACAAAAGATTATAGATTTATCCATAGGGTTCATATTTTGAAGTATAGTTTTTGCGATGAGTTCTGTTCTTTTTGGGATAACTACTTGCTTTTCAAACTGTTCTAACTCTACTATTTGTTTATCCAACTCACCAGTTATGATGTCGTTAGGGTCAAACTTGTACTCATCTATATTTGTTTGGATTCTTTTAACTTTGTAGGGTGTTAAGAAACCATCATTAATACCATCTTTTAGAGAGTATTCGTAAATAGGTTCTCCAAAGTACTTGTAAGTGTCTCCATTATCATCTCTTTTTGGTGTGGCTGTTAAACCTAAGTGAACTGCACTAGAAAAGTGATTTAAAATATCTCTCCAAGAACTCTCATCATTTGCACTCCCACGATGACACTCATCTATGATGATAAGGTCAAAGAAATTAGATGGATACTGTTTATAATATGCAATTACATCATCCTCATTCTCCTCTTCTACAGCAAGAGATTGATAGATAGCAAAAAATATATTACCAGCAGTAGGAACCCTGCCACCTCTCTTTTTGATGATTTTTCCATTTATTTCAACACAATCTTTTTCAAGTGGATTGAATGTGTTCATAGATTGGTCTTTGAGTACATTTCTATCAGCTAAAAAAAGTATCTTGGGTCTTCTATCACTATTATCTCTATTCCACTTAGATTGAAACAGTCTGTATGCTATTTGAAAAGCTATATATGTTTTACCAGTTCCAGTAGCTAGTGTAAGTAAAACTCTATCTTTCTCATCTGTGATTGCTTCTATGGTTTTTTGAACTGCAATTTGCTGATAGAAACGAGGTTTCATTCCTCCCTCTATGTGGAAGGGGTGAGTGATTACATCTTTGGCTTTAAGTGTAACTTTCCCATATTTTCGCTCAAAGAGTTGATGGGGAGTTGGATAGTTTTCAATGAACTTTCCTTTACCATCTTGTAGAGAGTGTTCATAGATTTTATGTCCATTTGTTGCATAGACAAAATCTATCTTCAATCGCTTGGCATAGTTTATAGATTGTTGTAAACCATCTAGTGGGTCTTTTGATTCGGCTTTGGCTTCAATGATAGCGAGGTTAGTGTTTTTGTAGGTAAGTAGATAATCAACAAAGTATCTCTTCCCTCGTTTACCACCAATAAGCTTTCGTCCATCAGTAAAATAATATTCTCTTACTATGTTAGATTCTAACCAACCACTCTTCTTTATAGATGGGTCGATTAATTTTGAGCGAGTATCTGATTCTGAGTAAGCCATTTAACGCTCAACCTTAAAATATAATTTTGTCCATTTTATCAAAAATTAGCAATAATAAAGGTTAAAGGCATTTTATTTTAAAATTTGGTCACAGGTGCATAAAAACTATACAATAAAATATTCCTCTTACGCCAAATGGTGCTATACTTATAAACAATTATATAACAATTATATAACAATTAAAAGAGATAATAAAAGATATGCAAACACCTTTAGAAAGTTTTATAGAACACAAGGCTGAAACAAATATGCAGTGTGGCTCTTACTCTATGGACATTCCACCACTCAAAGAGGGAGAACAGTACCGTTTTCACTTTGATGCAGTTGCCTGTGTGGGGTGTCGCTGTTGTGAAGTGGCATGTAATGAACAAAACAATAATCCTGCAGATATCAAATGGCGTCGTGTTGGTGAAATGGAAGGTGGTGACTTTCCTGCGTTTACCCAAATGCTTAACTCCATGAGCTGTAACCACTGTATAGACCCTGAATGCCTTCGTGGTTGTCCTACAGAGTCTTATATTAAAATTGCCGAAACCGGTATAGTTGTGCATGATGACAATACTTGTATAGGGTGTCAATACTGTACATGGAACTGCCCGTATGAAGTCCCCGTTTTTCACGAAGAACGCAAAATTGTTACTAAGTGCCATATGTGTCATGAACGACTTGATGTTGGGCAATCACCTGCTTGTGTGCAAGCCTGCCCTGCTGGAGCTATAGAGATAGAAGTTGTCAATGTAGAGGAGTGGTTAAACCGTGACATTGATGAGCAGGCAAATATGCCATTTTTACCAGATGCACGCATCACAAACTCTACAACACGCTACACACTTCCAAAAAATTTACCCCAAGATATGAAAGAAGTAGATGAGCATATTTTAAAACCTGCACATAAAGAGCTTCCGCTTGTCTTTATGACTCTGCTTACACAAATTTCCCTCGGTGGCTTTGGTGCACTCTTTTTGGGTGATTTTATGAGCCTCTTTGGATTTGAGAGTACCAATTGGATGATGGCACTGCTAGTCATGATGCCTGCTGCACTTGGATTACCACTCTCAGCCCTGCACCTTGGTCGTCCATTTTTAGCCATAACAGCTATGAAAAACATCAAAACCTCTTGGCTCTCTCGTGAAGCTTTAGCCCTTGGAGTCTTTACTGGACTTATGTCTGGAGTTGTTGCTCTGTACTTTTTTGATGTTTCTCATACCCTGCGTTTGCTTGTTGAAGTAATGACTTTGAGTATAGGCATATACGGTATTTATGCACAGAGTATGATTTACCGTATCAAAGCACGCCCCTCATGGAATAGACCTACGACAAACTTCAAGTTTTTTGGAGTAGCCTATATTGGCCTCTTTTTAGTTGCATTTATGAGTAGTATTTCGAGTATTCATGAAGCGATTATTCCTCTCACTACCATGGGAATGCTTGGTGGGGTTGCACAACTTTTCTTCTCATATGAAGACATCAGAACACTTGAGAATAAAGAAAATGCCTATCAACTCCAACGTACAAAAAGACTCCTCAATGAAAACTTTGCCAATGTCAAAAAATTTCGTTTTGTGTCGCTGCTTGTTGGTGCTCTTTTTCTCCCACTCTTAGCACTTGTCTTTGTCAGTGCCTCACTCAATGGAGCCGCTTCAGTTTTACTCTTTTTCACACTTATCCTTGCGTTTAGCAGTGAAATAAGCGATAGGTTTTTATTTTATACAACGGTAGTGCCACTTGGCATGGCAGGTGGTTTTTTTGTCGGCAAGCAGAGACATTAAGAGAAGAAAAAAGGTTTGATAATGATAGATAAAATAAAAGATTTTTTAGGTGTAGATATACAAGAGCAAAAGTATAAACTCTCTCATGATGAGACTTTTGGCATGATAGCAGATGAAAAAAAACCTGACAAATGGGTCTTTTCTACCTGTGGGTATTGTGGTGTTGGTTGTGGTCTTTATATTGGTGTAAAAGATGGCAAAGCTGTTTATACAAAAGGGAATCCAAAACATTTTGTAAACAAAGGAACCCTATGTCCAAAAGGACTCTCTGAACATCAGATGATAAACTCTCCCCATAGAGTACAAACACCACTTATCAAACGCAATGGTGCATTACAACCTGCTTCATGGGATGAAGCTTTTACTCAAGTAAGCACAGAGTTTAAACGCATTCAAAAAGAGTATGGAAACAAAGCTGTAGCTGTTATAGGAACAGGACAATTCTTAACAGAAGAGTTTTATACACTTGGAAAATTTGTCCAACTTGGACTTCAAACAAACAACTACGATGGCAATACCACACTCTGTATGGCTTCAGCTGTTATGGGCTATAAGCAATCACTCGGGAGTGATGGCCCTACGAGTTCTTATGAAGATTTTGAAAAAGCAGATACTATCTTTTTAGTCGGTGCCAATATTGCGGACAATCACCCTATTTTAACCCTGCATATTAACAAAAATCCGCAGAAAAAAGTGATTGTGATTGACCCACGAGCGAGTAAAACTTCACAAATGGCAGATGTTTATGTTCCCATCAAACCACGCACAGATTTAGCTCTTTATAATGGTTTAGCTTATATCATTCTTGAGCAAGGCTGGGAAAATGAGGGCTATATTTTAGCCAATACAAACGGTATCAAAGCACTAAGAAAACATCTTCAAGATTACCCTCCACAAGAAGTAGCCAATATTACGGGCATTGATGTCAAAACACTCTATGAACTTGCCCGTGAATTTGTTGCAAATGAAAAAGTCATGACAGCTTGGACAATGGGAGTCAATCAATCTTTTATGGGGACAGATACGGTAAGTGCCATCATCAATCTGCACCTTTTAACAGGGCATATTGGACGAGAAGGTACGGGGCCTTTTTCTATTACAGGACAATGTAATGCTATGGGAACACGCGAGACAGGATTTACTTCAAGTTTGCCAGGGTACCGGAACTATGGTGATGAAGCAGCACTCAAAGAGTATGCACAGATTGTGAATGTTCCTGAGGAAATCATTCCTCGTGAGCGCGGTTATAAGTATGCAGAAATTATTGATGCTATAGACAAAGGTGAAATAAAAGCGCTCTGGATAACCGCTACCAACCCCCTTGTCAGTTTTGTCAATCAAGAAAAAATCCGTAAAACACTTGCGAAACTTGACCTGCTTGTTGTGCAAGATGCCTTTTTGGGAGACACTGCTTTAATAGCCGATGTTGTCTTTGCTGCAGCTACATGGGGAGAAAAAGAGGGAGTTTACACAAACTCAGAGAGACGCTGTAACAAAGCGAACAAAGCAGTAGAGCCCATTGGTAATGCAAAAAGTGACTTTGACATCATTGTTGCGTTTTCCAAGTACTTTGAAGGTGTCAATGAGATGCTTTTTCCAAACTGGAGCGAGCCACGCGATGCATTTGAAGAGTGGAGAAAAGTCTCCAAAGGACAACTCTGTGATTATAGTGGTATCTCTTATGAACTTTTAGAGGAGCATGGAGGCATTCAATGGCCTTGTAATGAACAGTTTCCACTAGGAAGTAAACGACTCTATACAGAAGATATTCCCTTTAGAACAGCAGATAAAAAAGCAAAATTACTCTGTGTAGAGTGGCACCCAATGGCTGAACCTGCAAATGCTGCATTTCCTGTTATATTAAATACTGGTCGTACTGTTGAGCAGTGGCATACCCGTACAAAAACACGAGATATTGCTATTTTAGATAACTTAGCTCCAGAAGCTTGGGTTGATGTCAATCCCAATGATGCAAAAAAACTCAAAGTAAAATCAGGCGATAGAATGAGTCTTTCCTCTCCTCGTGGTCGTGTGGATGATGTTGTTGTGCGTGTCACAGGAAGTGTAAGAGAGGGAACAGTCTTTGTTCCATTTCATTTTAATACACAGCTTGTCAATAGACTCACACAAGAGAGTTTCTGTCCCAAATCAGGGGAACCAAACTTTAAGCAGACTGCTATTCAACTCCACTCTCAAGAAGTTCCACAAGGTTTGGAACTCAAAGAGCAAGAAGTAAGCGGAGCCATTGCACACCATAAAGTCGTTTTTGAAGGAGTGACATTCAAAGAGAAAGTTTCTAGTGCACAATAAACTATTTTTTATTCATTTTATAGACATAAGCCAAAACTTCTGCCACTGCACCAAAAAGAGCTTCTGGAATGGCTTTGTCTAACTCTACCTCTGCATAGAGACTGCGTGCGAGGGGTGGATTTTGTACAATGTGCACATCATTTTCTCGGGCTATTTTCTTGATTTGTGCAGCAATATTATCGATTCCTTTTGCTGTAACGATGGGTGCATTATATTTTTCATTCTCATATTTAATCGCCACAGCATAATGGGTTGGATTTGTGATGACAACATCTGCATTAGGGACTTCAGTCATCATACGCTGTTGTGCCATCTCCATCTGTTTTTGTCGTATTTTTGATTTTATGAGCGGGTCCCCTTCCATATTTTTCATCTCATCTTTTATCTCTTGCTTACTCATTTTAAGTCCATCAAAATACTGCTTTCGTACAATGATAATATCAATAATCGCAAAAATAAAAATAATAAAAAGCATAACAAAAGCAATTGTCAATATTTTTTTCTCTGCCCACCCAAGCTGATCAGGTAGACTAAATAGAGCGACTGTGGGTAACTCAGTAATAAAATAGAAGAAAAAAACAAAACCGACACCAAGAGTTGTAAACGATTTAAAGGTGACCTTTATACCCTCTATAAGTTTTTTGAGAGAAAAAAGATTTTTTGTCCCCTTTATAGGGTCAAGTTTGGAAAATTTTGGAGCTATTGCATCTGTTGTAAACAAAAATCCAAACTGTGATACCGCAGCAACTATCCCAGAGATAGCAACAGCTACAGCCAAAGGCATCACGATGAGTAAAAATTCTTTAATAGTAACAATGGCAATATCCACCATAAAAAGTTGATCAAGAGGGGTTCCAATAAGAGAAAAATAGTACTTCATAAGTAAAAGTACATGAGTCACCATAAAAGGAAAAAGCATCAAAATAGCTAAAATCGCTACAAAAAGAGTAATAACTCCTGAGGCATCTTGTGATTTTGGAACATTGCCCTCTTTTCGGGCATCTTCAATCTTCTTGGGGGTGGGTTCTTCTGTCTTTTCTGCATCATCAGCCATATATTATGACCTTAATCCAATTTCATCGATAAGTCAATCCAATTTGCTTGATGAATTAAAGCACCCGAACTAATGGCATCTACACCCGTTGCAGCATAAGATTCTATCGTTTGTAAAGAGATATTACCACTTGCCTCAAGTAAAATATGAGGATATTTTTCATTTCGATATGCAACAACTTCTTGTATCTGTTCTACTGACATGTTATCACACATTACAATGTCACAATGTGCCTGCATTGCCTCTTTGGCTATCGCAAAAGTTTCTGCTTCAACCTCAATTTTTGCTGTAAAAGGGATTTTTTTTCTTGCATTGACAATATACTTTTTAAGATTTTTAATCGTTTTAAGGTGGGTGTCTTTAATCATTAAACTATCATCAAGTCCCATTCTATGATTCACTGCACCCCCTGTACGTGTCGCATACTTCTCAAAAACACGTAAATTTGGTCTTGTTTTTCTTGTATCTAAAAGTTTAACACCATACGGCTTTATGACATCAACATATTTTCTCGTTAAAGTTGCAATGGAGCTTGCATGTAAAAGAATGTCAAGAATAGTTCTCTCACACCGCAATAAACTATGAGAGTCTGCTTGTATCGTTGCGAGTATTTCACCAAAAACAAAACTTTCACCATCTTTTTTGAGCCATTTTATAGTAATATTTTCTAATTGTGCAAGGACATCAATGTAGTGTACCCCAGCAACAACCCCTTCACTTTTAGCAATAATTTTTGCACTTGAAGCGACAGAATCTTCCACTAAGGCATATAAATCACCACGGCCGACATCTTCAGCTAAAGCCTCTTGTACAAATTTTTTTATCATAGGGCTAACATTCTTTCTAAGGCAATTTTTGCCCATTTTTGTGTACTTTCATCAACAAAAACTTCATTCATTGGTGTACCTTCATCAATAGACTTCAATGTTAAATAGACATCTTCCAAAGTTGTTTCATTCATTGTTGGACATTCTGGTTTGGTAGAACTTAAAATATAAGTATTTTTCTCACGCAAACGATTTACCATGTTAAACTCTGTTCCAACAGCGACTTTTTGCTCTTGTGGTAACTCTTTTATAAATTGTATCAACTGAGAAGTTGAACCTACAAAGTCACTTGCATCACAAATTTCAGGGTCACATTCAGGATGCACCGCTATTAAAATACCTGGGAATTTTTCTCTATAAAATGCTATATCTTCAAGTGTAAAGAGTTGGTGCACAGAACAAAAACCATCATAACAGATAATATCTGCCTCTTTTGGATCGCTTCCATCACCTACGACCATTGATTGAAGTCCCATTTGATTGGCAATATTTTGTCCTAAACATCTATCGGGGACAAACAGTATTTTCTTACCTTCACCAAGAGCAGTTGTAATGATACGCTTTGCATTGGAACTCGTACAAACCATACCACCCATCTCACCTACTTTTGCTTTGACATCTGCATTCGAGTTTATATATGTAATAGGCAAAATATTTTCTCTACTCACCCCATTCTCTTCTAAAAACTTCACAGAATCATCATAGTAAATACCATCTATCATTTTTGCCATTGCACAACATGCAAGTTTTGGCATTACGACTCGTTTATGGGAAGAAAGTACTTTGACACTTTGCCCCATAAAAGCAACACCACAGAAGAGAACAAACTCTGCATCATCATCTCTTGTTTTGATGGCAAGTTCTAAAGAGTCACCTGTAATATCAGCTATCTCAAACACTTCATCACGTTGATAAAAGTGAGAAACAATCGTTACACTCAGTTTTTCTTTTAATTCATATATTTTTTGTTTTAATTCTTCGTTTGTATATTGCAAAAAAAATCCTATATTTTAGTTAAATAGTTATAAAAGTATATCAAAGAAAGTTAAAAAAAAGAGAGAATATCTAGAGAAGAGAAAATCATCAAGTTTTTAGACTTGATGATTCAGATGTTATTTACAAAACAGTTTTGTTTTGTTTTCATAATTTTGTAATGTTGCTTGTGCATATGCATCATTACGCATTGTTTTTTTGTAAGAGATTGCTTTTTCTTGAAATATTTTGCAAAGTCTCTCATCTTTTTGGAATGCACTTCCTGCAAATAAACCTGTACTCATTGTAATTGTTAAAATTGTTAATAAAATTGTTTTCATATTATTCCTTTATAATTAATATATGCCGAAATTATATCATAGTTTATTAATAATGTCAAGTTATTAGAATGAGCAATTTTACTTATATAACTTAAAATAATCCCCGAGAAAAAGAGAATCCAAACGAGGCTTTTGTAATTGACCTGTCATAATCTATCAAACTTTCTCCATAACCACTAAAGATTTTTGTGTACCAGTACATATTATGTGAACTAAAAAATGGATACATCCAACCCAACTCTACAGCACCCTTTTCTCCATCACCCATACCAAAGTTATAGCGAAACATTGTCGAGATTTGGTGTTTTCCATAAAGGTATTGCAAATGAATATCGCCATATCCGTAATATTCTATAATGTTTGGATTATCATCTCCATTTTGATTTGGGTCTGTAACCGTACCGTTAGGATTCAATCCGCTTCCATTATAATAGCTGTCACTTTTACGTTTTTCTGGGAACTTGTACCAAAGACGAGAAGTTAAAAAAAGATTCTCCCACTGCCACAGACCACTCACTTGCATTCGGTTCCATGAACGAGAAGCATAGCCATCTCTTCCATTCGATCGATGCAGATACCCATAACGGATACTCTTTAAACCAAAATTTTCATCCATATAGCTTGAAGAGGGAACAGACAAAAAGAGTTCTGGTTCAAAATCCATTTCACGAAATGGTGCTGATTTACTATAAATCTGCCACCATACTCTTTGTGTATAGGCTGCTACAAAAGATTCATTCCAGCCAAAGAGATTGTAAGTCAAACGCTTTTTAAAACTAATTTGAAATTCGACTTCTTTATTTGAGTACTCGCTATAGAGCTGTTGTTCGGGGGTTAAAGGTGCATTTGGGTGTATTAATTCAGAAAATCTTCTATACTTTTTACTTGAAACACCAAAGGGAAGCATATAATTTTTATGATACGGTGTTAAACCAAAGAAGTGATCTTGATAGAGTTCTTTTATCAAATTTTTTGTCTCTGGTGTTGGTGTATCTACCTTAGAAATCGTAAATGCCGTCCCTTTATCATCAGTACTTGGATCAAGCTGCACATCGAGTTCATCGACAAAAGGGAGTATACTCGTGCTTGTTTGTTTTTTCTTGAAAGGTGTCACACAATACTGATACCCTTTTGCCATACGTTTATACCACTGCATCGACTTTTTATAATCGACCTTTACACCTACCCCATTTTCATACATATACCCAAGTTGGTACATCGCCTCTTTTGAGCCTGCTTGTGCCTCTTTTTCAAGCACCGCTATTGAAGGGGTACACTCAGCGGCGAAAAGACTCAAAGAGAGGCTCAGCCATAAGATTTTTTGTAACATTTTTTTGAAACCCTTTTTTAAAAACTATATTTTAGACTTGTAAAAACCATATCATTGTTGTTTATCACATCAAACAATGGACTTCCCCGTATGTAATCAACATACCCTATACTACTACTGAAGTTATCGTTTATCTCATAATCAAACCAAACTCTTTGAAATCCACCCTCATTCAAACTTTTTCCATACAAAGAAAGCAAATAGTTTCCTTTAAGTGTATCATTCATAAAATCTGAACTCACTCGTAGTGCTGATTGTGTTACATCTTTAGAATCTTTGAGAAATTTATTGGCTATATCAAACGCAATGACTGTTTCATTGATGCCATTGTATTCAAATCCAACTAAAATATGACTAAAAGTTTTATCTTGTGTATTTTGTAC
>Ga0256829_1003205_pt1 | contig 11527 bp, 10 predicted proteins | sample 131447metaG_FD_185979 | JGI IMG/M metagenome (GOLD analysis project Ga0256829, IMG submission 185979) | Hydrothermal vent microbial communities from Lau Basin, Pacific Ocean - 131-447 | ecosystem: Environmental > Aquatic > Marine > Hydrothermal vents | place: Pacific Ocean: Lau Basin | collected... | reverse complement strand
ATCGACAATAAGTCCCAGCGAGAGCAGGAAAGCAAAAAGGGTAATACGGTTGATCGTCTGGTCAGTCAGCTGTGCAATGAAGAGTGTCGTCGCCAGAATCATCGGTACGGCGATGGTAACAACCATTGATTCACGCCATCCCAGAAACGGAATGAGAATGAGCATAATGATGAAAATGGTGATCTCAAGGTGATGTACCAGCTCGTTTACCGCTTCGTCTGCCCGCTCACCGTAGTTTCGGGTAATAATGAAACCGACACCTGCCTTGTGCAGTTTCTCTTTGGCCTCCTGAATCTTCTCTATCGCCTCTTCGGCGATGAATACGGCGTTGGTACCCTTGAGCTTGGAGACCGTCATTGTGATCTGCTCGGTCAGAGGACGGAAGGTCACTTCACTCTCAAGTGCATCACTGCCCTCTTTTTTGCGATGTTCGTTCTTTTTGATCTTTTCAGGGTGTTTGGACATACCGATCTGGTAATCGATGAGTGCATCCTGATAGTTTTGAATGTCGTAGCTGTATTCCACATCGGCTATGTTTTTGAGATAGATGGGAGACCCCATATATTCGGCGATGATGAGCTCTTTGAGGTCGTCGACGGTATCGATGGCATTCTCGACACCGAAGACCACCAGTTTGCCTTTGTCGTTCTGGGTATCGATCATCGGGGCATTGGTGGAGATGGACTTGATGGCCTTGGCTACCTGCCCCAGAGAGATGTGGTAGGCCGAGAGTTTGCCCAGGTCGATAAGTACGTTGAACTGCGGGCGTTTGACTCCCTTGAGTGTTGTTTTGGAGACATTGTCCAGCGCATTGATCTCCTGCTGAAGCTCTCTGATGGTCTTGTAGAGTTTGACGATGTCTATTTTTGCATTCGGCAGCTTGTAGAAAGCTGCGGTCAGGACGGGAATATCGATATCGATGTCGAAAGGTTTGACCAGCGGGGGCATCGTGCCCTTGGGGAGCTGATCCATGTTCTGCATTACTTTGTCGTAGAGTTTGAGGTTGGAAGACTCCCTCTCCTCCCCGATGAAATACTGTACGTTTACCACACCGAAATTGTTCATGGCCGTACCATAAATATGCTCGACACCCTTGATCTCCCGTATGCGCCGCTCAAGTGGTTTGACGATGACATTGAGAATCTCTTTGGGTGACGCACCCGGCATGGCGACAACGACGGCACCACCGCTCACTTCGATCTGCGGATCTTCCTCTCTGGGCATCGTCTGAAGCGATACAAATCCGAGCAGCAGAATGGCAATGGCAAGAATGGGCGTAAGGGGATTGGCCAAAAATACTTTGGACAGGTGCCCCGCAATGTTTTTAATCTTGTAATCTTCCTTCATAGCAGCCATTATAACGACATTAAACATAAAAATTACTATTTATTCATCAATTTAAGTGTATAATTTTATTAATGAGAATAAGTGTAAATTATTTAAGGAAATTAATCTATTCATAAATATTTTTATGACACAATACTTGCCATTGTCAAGCTTGACAAAATCGATACACATTACAAAAAGGATGGACATGAGAAAAATGTTTTCTAGAATCGCTCTGGCAGTCACACTGTTTGTTTTCGCTTCTGCAGCGGCTAACGCAAACGAGGCTGCATACCTGAAGGCGCCGTATGCGGACGCTGGCAAAGTAGCTTCCAAACTCAAAGGTGCCGGTTTCCAGGTACTGACTACCTATTCACCTGCAAAGAAGGCCAACCTGAAGGTCATCGTTGTTACCAACAGTGCACTTAAAAGTGCAGCGAGCAAAAAGCTTCGCGGTTTTGCAGCGATCCAGAAAGTACTGGTAGATTCAAAGGCTAAAACGGTTCTTACAACCAACCCTACCTACTGGCTCAAAGCGTTCCTCCAGAAGGACTACAACGCAGGTGCGGCATCTTCTACAAAAGCGGCTCTTAAAAAAGCGCTTGGTACACTTACACCTACAAAAGACGCGCTTCCGGCAGGCAAGCTTGCAGGATACCACTTCATGCTCGGTATGCCTTACTACCAGGATATGGAGACACTCAAAAAGGGTGCAAAAGGTGTCAAGTCAAGCAAGAAACTTTTCGCGCTCAAACTGCCAAACGGCAGCACACTCTACGGTGTAAAAATGGGTAAAGGTGCAGAGTCTTTCATCAGCACAATCGGTGAAGACAAAGCACTCGTTCTTCCTTACACTGTACTTGTCGAAGGCGGAAATGCCTATGCACTCGCACCGAAATACTACCTGGCAATCTCATACCCGCTCCTCACAATGGGGCAGTTTATGAAGATTTCCAGTGCACCTGACACCATTGTCAGATCACTCAAGAAAGCGGTTCAGTAACGCTTTTCTGCGGCGTTTGCGCCGTGGGAAAATTAAAAATTAAAAATTAAAAGTTAGAAATTTCCCTCACTGCCACTCATCTTCCATCATCCATTTTCAATCATCAATTACCCAACATCTCCTCTATTGTTACCCTTACATTGCGTCCAAGTGCCTCCACATCGTAGCCCCCTTCCAGGAAAAACACAAACGGTACATCGGCAGTATCGAGAATGGAACGTACCATGCTTCTGATACCTTCTGTTGTAACATTGAGCTGTGCGAGCGGATCGCTTTCGTGGAGGTCATATCCGGCGGAGACGAGGATAATGTCGGGTTTGAATGCAGTGACAAACGGTGGCAGGTCATTTTGATAGATGTCAAGTGCTTCGGCATCACCGCTGTCGGGCATCATCAGAAAATTTCGGGTATACCCTTTGCCCTCTCCAACGCCCGTTTCCTCTTCCATTCCCGTTCCGGGATAGGCGAAGGCCTGGTGCGAAGAGAAGTAAAAAACGGTATTGTCCGCATAAAAAGCTTGCTGCGTGCCGTTTCCGTGATGCACATCGAAGTCGATGATCATCACTTTTTTGAAGCCCCGCTCCTGCGCATAGCGTGCTGCAATGGCAATGTTGTTGAAAAGGCAGAACCCCATTGAACGCTCCGGTGTCGCATGGTGTCCCGGAGGCCGCACGGCACAGAAAGCACGCTGGAATTTGTCGGAATCAATACCATCTATGGCTGCAATACCGGCACCCACCGCCGTTCTGGCTGCCAGATAGGAGCCATGGGAGCAGACGGTATCGCTGTCTATCGCTCCCGCACGTTCGCTGCATGCTTCAACATCGGAAATCTGCTCTCTGGTATGAATACGTTCGATATCGGCAGTCGATACCGGCTTGGGTGTCACCGCAACAAGCTTGTGGTGCAGAGGTTCAACAGCCGATGCTATTGACCGCAGTCTCGCAGCCGATTCGGGATGGCCGATGCCTGTATCGTGTTTCAGAAAGACCGCATCGGTAATGAAGCCAACCCGCATCACTTCAGTCCCATACTCATCTTCAGCGTATCCATTTCATGACGCAGACGCATGACCTCCTCCTGCAAAGAGAGAACAAGCTTTTTCAACTCCTCATTGCTGAGTGCAGGTTCATTCGCTTTGCTTCTTTTATGCTTCGTTTCATCCTTTGACGCATCCGGCAGTACATAGGTGACCTCTTTGCCGTTCTCTTCAACCGTTTCACTCTGGAGCTTGCCGCTTTTGACCATTTTGACCACGTTAAAAAGGCTCAGTTTGTGTTTTACCGCATACTGTTTGAGTGTCATTTTTTCCATCATCTTCTCCTTGCTGTTTTCTATCTGAAATTATACACAGTTTATTCACCTTTCTTCGCTATAATTGCCACCAACATACCATTATGAAGGAATCAACCATGAGACTGAAGAAACACTCACTCATCCTCTTTGCCGCACTGATGCTGGTTTTCAGCAGCACGCTGCAGGCAAAAGCTGCCAAGGTCATCGATGCCGAAGTCGATGTTGCCGTCGCACAGTTTAAACACCTCGTCAAGGGAGGGGATGTGTTCCTCAAAAAGGTCAAGGGCTACCTCGTCTTTCCAAACGTCTACAAGGGCGGTTTCATTGTTGGAGGAGAATATGGCGAAGGCGCCCTCATTGTCGACGGAAAGACTGTCGGCTACTACAATATCGCCTCGGCATCTGTCGGTTTTCAGATCGGTGCACAGAAAACCTCCTACCTCTTTGCTTTTGCAGACCAGTACGCGCTTGACCAGTTCATGCACAGCAACGGCTGGCAGGTCGGTGTCGACGGTTCTGTTGCCGTCATCAAATGGGGTCAGGGTGTAGACATCAGCTCCATCAGCTTCGAAAAACCCATCTACGCATTTGTCTTCAACAACAAAGGCCTGATGGCGAACATTTCACTTGAGGGTACGAAATTTAGCCGTATTCATCCGCCTGAGCTCTAACACTTCCCTCTTTCATCATCCCGCACTTGATGCGGGATTTTCCACGATATATTTAAACGCTATATGTTCAACCAATCAGCGTCAGGGTGAGAATATGCACCTAAAGGTAATATAACTACATCCTCTTGCGAGACAGTCCTGATAAATGTTAATCTCTCAATCAGCGTGGGGGCGAAGATAAATCTTCGCTTCCGAAGTTTTTGGAATCGAAGGATTTATCCCCGCCAAACGCTTTATCTACAATCATCGCCAAGCCGAAGCAAAAGCTTTCGGTTCCATTGGAGGCTTTATTTATTTACATTATCGAAACGCACAAGTGGGGGAATGTACCCTTACCGCTTCATACAGATGGCAAGATCACTGAAGTGCTGTGCGCTTCGGACACACTTCATGCGTGATTCAAGGAAAGTGATGTGTTTGTCAAAACGGTCAAGTATGGTTGTACGCTCTTTTTCCCAGGAGACAATCTTGTTGTGCGGATCTTGGGTGAAGTAGTTTTTCAGTGCGATCATATCGTAGAGACAGCTGTTGGCCATGTCGGTATTTTTGGCAGTGGCGAGACAGGCTCTTGTCTTCTTCATCGTCTGCAGCAGTGCGGGAAGCAGTTTTTTCTGGCTCTCGAAGATCGGGTGGGCGAGAATATGCATGGCTTGCTCTTTTTCTCTCTGGTCCAATGCCACATTCTCTGATTTTTTGGCATTGAGTATGGAGATGACTTCAAGCAGACGTTCCGAAAAGGCTTCGGGGATCTTGACATGTTTTGTCTTGAAGTGCGCAGCAAAGAGTGCCATCTTCTCCACGGGAAACTTCGGCACACTGCATTTTGCCGCACTGCTGACATTGATATCGAAGCGTACGGAGACAGCCTCTTCACGGTAATACAGTCCCATGACACGATACTCGGTAAAGAGCGGAATGCCTTTGTAGATACACTTGCTGATTCTCTCAGCCGTCCACATGTCACAGACGACATTGGCGATCATCTGCTGCTGGCCGTTTTTGGAGAGTCCCTTGGTGATATTGCGTGCTTTCTTACCCTCCGGCAGCGGACGCTTGCGTATTTTTTGGGTTTTGAAATCTACATCGAGAATTTCATCGGACTCACGTTTGGTACAGCTCAGTTTATGATCGATGTAGTGCAGTGCTCCGGTGGTCTTTTCGGTGATATTCGTTTCAAATAGCTCGACCGCTCCCCAGTCCCGGAAACGCAGCTTGCCGCTTCCTTCAAGTGTCAGGTTTACATCATCGGAGAGAACACCTCCTCCGCTGATACTGTACACAACCTCCGCCTGGGGAACCTCATAGATCTTATGCTGCGGCACCTCTGCCTGAAGCGCAGCGGTAAAAACAACAATCAGGCTGTTCACACCTGCAAAAAAACCGTTCAATAAGGGGAGTCTTCTCTTTTTCATCCGTTTATTGTAGCATAATCGCAACGTTTCTCCCATCCGGTACCGCTCTATCACGGCTTTCTGTATGCCGTAAAAGTCTGTTTGCACCGATGGGTTACAGTTTCTTTCAGGAATATGATAAAATAGGAGATACAAAGCAGAGAGAGTCCTATGAAATACAATCGGTATCTGCGATGGATTTTTTTGTCATTATTACTGATGCAGAGTATGCTCTTTGCCAACTTCAAAGCAGTGAATATCGCTCAGACAGACGGAGATTCCATCCTCCCCTATACACGCATTGCCCTGACGGATAACAACGAGACACTTTCATCCGTCATAGCGTCAGCGACGTTCAAGCCATGCAACAGGAAGGTGCTCAACCTCGGTGTGTCACAAAAACGTATCTGGATTGCTTTTGCCATACAGAATCATTCGGACCACCCGGTCACCAGGCTGCTGGTCCCTACCTCTTCACTCACAGAAGATATTGTCCTCTTTGATGGACAGACACACGAAATAGTGGGTAAAACAGGTCTAATACACCTGAAGCGTACACACAATACACTCTTTTTTCATCTTCCCCTGACGCTGCAGCCGCACAGCAGCAAAACATACTATCTCTCCATCCACTCAACCTACAGTCCGGTCGCATTCAAACTGCTCCTTGAGGATGCGAAAACATTCTACCATCGTGACAAGTATCAGAAAGCATTCAATATTCTGCTTATCGGTATCGTGCTCGCATTAATGATGTATGCCTTTTTTCTCTCCTTCTATATGCGTGACAGAAGCTACTTCTACTACGGTCTCTACCTCTTGACCCTGCTCTACCAGCAGATAACCTATATAGGATTGACAAAAATCTACTTTCCGCAGCCTTTCGTGATTTTCGATCTTGAAATTGTACTGCTTAAAGTTGGCGCACTTATTATCACTTCTGCACTCTTTGCCATCCATTTCCTAAACACAAAGCAGGTGCCATGGATAGACAGAGTCTATAAAGGATTCATCGTCCTTGTTCTCCTTGTGATTGTACTTTTCCGCCCGCAGAACCACATTGCACTGCCGCTGCTGATTGTTACCGGTGCCCTTTTTGTCACCTACCAGCTCCTTGCCGGCATTATCATCTACAAAAAAGGATACAAGCAGGCAAGACTCTTCATTATGGGCTTCACACTTGTTTTTGTGACCTACCTCTTTCTGATAACCGATGCTCTGGGTATCACAACACTGATGATCGACTTCTTCAACAACTCTCTCATTCTCGTGAGTGCACTGGAAGCATTCATACTCTCTCTGGCGTTTGCCGACCGCTACCTCATTCTTGAAGAGGAGAAACGGCGTAAAGAGAGACAGCTGGTCGAAGAGACGCTCAACAGAACCCGCCTCATAGAAGAGGAGGTCAGAAAAAAAACAGACGCACTCAACAGGGCACTCCATACACAGGAGCTCCTGATAAAAGAGATACACCACCGTGTCAAGAACAACCTGCAGATTATCCTTTCAATGATCAGACTGCAGTATGACGAAATAGACGACCCCCGGATAGAAGAGAAATTCATCAATCTAGAACACCGTATCAATACCATTGCCAAAACCTACTCCATGCTGCTCTCTAGTGATGACCTGGAGAATATCAACATCGCCACCTACATCGATGCACTGCTCTATGACATTTCCGAAAGCTACAGCTACACCCAGTACGGTGTGGAAGTGGTAAGCGATATCGGAGTGCATGACATATCGCTGAAACAGGCTGTCTATATTGGCCTTGTCATCAATGAGCTTGTAACCAATGCCTACAAATATGCTTTTAAAAATGGAAAGGGTATTATACACGTATCACTTCACAGAGAGAAAGCGTCAGGCGAATACCTGCTTGTCATAGAGGACAACGGCAGCGGTTACAGCATCGACAAACACAAAAAGAGTCTTGGCCTCAAACTCATACATGCCCTCGTTTACGATCAGCTAGAAGGCAGTATGCAGGTTGAGAGCGAGAAGCACACAAAATACACCATAAGGTTCAAGGTATGAGCAGCATCAACGTTCTGATCGTCGAAGATGAAAGTATTGTCGCCATGGAGATCGAGAGTTTTGTAAGCAACAAACTCGGCTACAATGTGATCGACATCTGCTCCAGTGCCGGGGATGCGCTCAAAATTCTGGAAAAGCGGCCTGCCGATATCATTCTGATGGATATCTGCATCAAAGGCGAAATGGACGGTGTGGAACTTTCCGAAGCCATTCTTAAACGATACCCCGAGACACAGATCGTATTTCTGACCGCACATATGGATGACTACAATGTCGAGCGTGCAGTCAAACTGGACCCTGTCGCCTATCTCTCCAAACCTTTCAACCGTGAAGAGCTGCGTGTGGTTATGAAGATCGCCATTCAGCGTATGCAGAAAAAGAGTGCCTACGAGACACACAACCCAAGCCATCTCATTCTCGACAGCGAGTTCTGCTTCAACGAAAAGACGAAAACCCTCTTCTGCTGTGATGAACCGATCCATCTGACCAGAAAGGAGGGAGAGCTGCTCTCACTTCTGCTGGACAACAGGAACAAGATCGTCGACAACTACACGATAGAGAGCCACCTCTGGCCTGAAAAATCGGTCACTCCCAACACGCTGCGTACACTGGTCAGACGCCTTAGAGAGAAGCTCAAGCACAAATTCATACAGACCATCACCTCACAAGGTTACCGCCTGACATTCCCGGCAGGTTGACCTGGCCCGCCATTGATCGCAAAGCTACTTAAGGCTCTTTGCAAGCACAGCTTCAAAGCGTCCGAAGGCCCGGTCCATCGCACTGACAATCTGCTCTGCATTACTGCCTTCCGTTTCGACATTCGTGCTGAAAAGATGTGAAGCAGTGCATCCGCTTTGGGTATCTTCGATGCTCCAGGAGGCGTCAAGATAGACTCTCCCTCCTTGGGCAATAAAGCGAGAAATGGCGATCTTGAGAATGCGTTTTGGCTGCTGCTCTACATCCCATGGGTAGGCGTGTACGTCGGGATTGCGCAGAGCGCGCTGCAGATAGGTGACAATACGGCGTGTCAGCCCCTCATCCATCTCTTCGGCCCACTGGGCACCGGAGAGAAAGACAATACGGTTGGAGGATTTCGCCACCGCAATGTCACGTTTGAAGAGGTACTTCGGCACGGTGACGGTCTCTACCCCGATGCTCGTGTGCATCTGGCGCACCTGTGCCGGCTGTGACGGGTTGGAGAGAATGAAGTAGTTTCCGCTGCCGGCACATCCGCCAAGCAGAAGCATAACAATAAGAGCAAAAAAGGTGGTACGCATCATCTGTCTCCGAATATCAGTGAATTTGGTTTGCGGTTGAGCATTCTCAGGAAGCGGTCCATCTCATCGGAAGTCTTCTTGATGGTTTTGAGCGTGGCGCTGATCTGATGTGTCACAAGCGAATTACTGTCATAGCCTTTGATCGTTTTTCGCGCCTGCTGCAGTGTACGCCTCAGCTCTTTGAGTGCTGCATCAACCTGGTCCGGCATTTTGGCGAAACTCTTCCTGGCAGTCATGGCATTGAGCGCATCGACACTCTTTTTAAGCTCGACCAGCACCTCATCGGCATGGGCGATCGGTTTCCGGCTCTGCTCTATGGTCTGTTGCAGCGTATCGACCAGCTTTTCAAGCGGCAGTTTTTCCACCTTTTCCAAAATACCGGAGATACTCTGCATAATATCGCTTGGCACATAGTCGACTGCAGGTAGGTAGGCAAAATGTCCCGTTCTCGTGATGCTTTCGTTATTCTCCTCAGCCGTATCATCGAATGCCAGTTTGACATAGAGCGATCCTGTAATGGGATTGAGCCGCGCAATATGCGCACGCATCCCCTCCTCTACCGCTTTGTAGAAGTTTTCGACACCTGTATCGTTTTTCTTTTCACTCTCGGCAAAGACCGAGGTGTCGATCTCCACATGGACTTGTCCGTCCATCAAATGTGTCTTGCTGTCATACTTGAGAGCCACATCGACGACATTGCCCACAGTGAAGCCCTCGTAGCGTACCGGCGCACCGATGCGCAGATTGGCAATGGAGTGTCTGGTTTTGAGCACAAAGTGCTCCCTGTGCGGCGTACCGCTTCCCAGACGCTGCTTGGAGATTTCGCTCTTGCTCGGATAGAGTTTGAAGGTAAAGAGGTCGGGCACTTTCGCCTTGTCATTCTTGCCCGTACTGGAAAACTCGATGGCCCCCTGAATAAGGTCCTGCACCGGTGCGATGTCGACATCCAGGCTGCCGTTGTTCAGTGTCGCACTGATTGCCTCACGTACCCAGAACTTCGAATCGGTATGGACATAGGGTACATAGCGCTTCTTGACAAACACGATGACATCGACACTGACATCGTCAAAACCGAGCGTGACATACTCTACCTTGCCTACTTCGATATTCTGAAGATAGACAGGCGTTCCTTTTTTTACGGCACTGTCACCTTTTTCGGCTTTAAGTACAAAATACTTTCCTCCCTCGTTGTCACGATAGGCGTAGTTGAGTCCATGGTAGGTTTTTTTGAAATTCTTGCCGCCTTTTTTGGAGTACATCTGCACATAGGTTCCCGAAAGCAGTGTATCGAGCCCCGTCACACCCGTCAGTCCGAATTCCGGCTTGACAATCCAGAATTTGGTATATTCATTGAGATACTCGGTCGCATCCTTGTTCATACGGGCCACCACGACGACTCCCTCGCCGGACTTCTCCAGCTGCACGTCGGTTACCAGCCCCACCGGAACGTTACGGTATTTGATCTGGCTCTGTCCGGCGATGAGTCCTTCATTCTTCTCGAAGATAATGCGTATCTCCGGACCGCGCTGATCGTAATACTGGTAGCCGAGCCATCCTGCAATCACCAGTGCAATCAGCGGTACGATCCAGATGGAGGTAAAAAAGTTGAACTTCGTAGACTCTTCCACTTCGGGTATGTGTGTTCCCATCCGCTACTTCTTCCTTCTTTTATTTGTATGCCTGAATCAGGCGGGTATCGAACGCGTGTGCAGCAAGCAGCGTAAAAAAGACAGACAGTGCAAAGGCCGTGGCTGCCGTACCGGCAATAATCTGTATGTTTGCAAGATGGATCAGCGCCGCAAGGATCGCAACGACAAAAACATCGATCATCGACCAGGGACCGATAATCTCCATCAGATAGTAGAGTTTGTGCTTGTTGACCTTTTTCTCTTTCCCAATGGGGTATTTTACACTAATTAGCAGATAAATCAAAACAATAAATTTGAGAATGGGAATGATGATGGAAGCGAAAAGAATGATCAGTGCAATGGGGTAGGAGCCGTGCTCCCAAAGGTAGACGACACCTCCGAAAATCGTACTCTGCTCGATATGTCCGAATTTTTTGGTGATGAGCATCGGATAGATGTTGGCGGGAATGTAGGCGATCATCGCTGTCATGAGGTAAGCCCAGCTCTTTTCTGTCCGGAAACGGCGGTGCCTGTAGATGCGCGATCCGCAACGGCGGCATCGGTTCTGCTTCCCCTTGTCGAGATTGACCGCTTCACAGACAGGACAGCGCAGCAGGCTCTTCTCATCGATTTCCATGGGTTGCCTCCTCTTTGCCGTAATAGCGTCTTCTCAGCATCCATATCTCCGAAATGTGTACACTCCGGTTCAGGTAGATGTCAAGCAGCACAAAGGCTGCCAGTGCCCAGAAGGAGATGCCCATATGAATCTGTGCATAGCCTATCAGCTTTACCAGCGCGACAAAAATACTCACAAGAAAGATTTCGCTCATATTCCAGGGCTTCAGACGTGAAAGCAGGACAAGCAGCTCTTTTATCAGCTGCGGAGAGCCCTTGA
>Ga0256829_1003204_pt1 | contig 11528 bp, 10 predicted proteins | sample 131447metaG_FD_185979 | JGI IMG/M metagenome (GOLD analysis project Ga0256829, IMG submission 185979) | Hydrothermal vent microbial communities from Lau Basin, Pacific Ocean - 131-447 | ecosystem: Environmental > Aquatic > Marine > Hydrothermal vents | place: Pacific Ocean: Lau Basin | collected... | reverse complement strand
AAAGAGTTTGATAACAAGTATTGCCTCTGGAGTAGGGCCATACTTGTTATCAAACTCTTTTTCTAAGCTTCCTGCGTTTACCCCAATACGCACAGGAATAGAACGCTCTTCACAGGCTTTGACAATCTCACGGATTTTGCCTTTATCGCTAATGTTTCCTGGGTTAAAGCGGATACAGTCCACAGACTCAGCGGCAATAAGTGCGAGCTTGTAGTTGAAGTGAATATCTGCAACAAGTGGCAAAGAGATTTGTTCTTTAATGGCTTTGAGGGCTAAAGCATCTTGCATATCTGGCACGGCAACACGGACGATGTCCGCCCCTGCAAAATGCAAGCGATTTATCTGCTCGACGGTTGCAGCAACATTGTGAGTATCGGAGTAGGTCATCGACTGCGTAGAGATAGGAGCATCACCCCCTACCGCCACATCACCGACATATATTTTTTTTGTTGGGTATCTTTCTATCATGAGAAGGATTATACAACAATAAGATTAAAATTTAAAATCTAAGTTAGTGTAAATATAACGACCTGGTTCATTAAGAAGCATAACTTCCGTTACTCCACCAGTAGTTATAAGAGTTAAATCTGCATATGTATTACTTTGTGCATATGTTTTGTTGAGCATGTTGTTCATACCAAGTGTAAAGTCTATAGTTTTGTTTAGTGCATGTTTTATTTTTGCATTGAGGGTTGCCCATCCAGCTAAAACTTGTTCACCATTATCAGAATCTATAGTATCCCATCTCTTACTCATCTGTGCTCCTAATGTTGCCATAGAATTGTTCGCATACTCATAATTTATAGCAATGTTTGCACGAAGTGGTGCCATATCTGCTAGGTTTGTATTTGTTTGACCTGCTAGTGGTTTATCTTTTTTACCACGTTTGTATGATGCCCCCATATCAAGGCTAATGTCATCTGTTGCAAAGTATGATGCACTCATTTCTAAACCATAAACTACTGCATCTATATTGCTAAAAGCATTACTTGTAGCACCTTTTTCGATGTAGATATAATCTTTTAAATCAGAGTAAAAGAGTTTAGTTTTAAATTTATAGTCATAAGTATTTAGCTCATAGCCAAGGTCAATCTCACGATTTTTAGTCTGCTTTAAATTTGCTGTACCAATGCGTGAGTTTGTTGAACTCACGAAATATAACTCTCTTGCATCAGGTACACGAGTTGCTTGACCAAAGCCTAAAAATACCTTACTCTCTTTATTGAAATTATAGGTAGATAAGATGTTTGCACTTAATGCATTATAAGTGTTTGTTTCAAAAGTATTATTTGTTATTTCTGTGTCATCATATCTTGCCCCAATTTCAAGGTCAAAGGCATTAAAGGACTTACTTAGTTTTGAAAAAAGCGCTCTATTTTTTGTGAGAGTATTATCTATACTCTTTGTTGCTGCTATTGATGAAACTGTCCCTGTAGCTACATTTGTTTTTGAGTAGACCCCATCCCATTTTCTATTTGAGACATCTACTCCTGCAAGAAGTTTATAAGAGTTTATATCAAAAGTATTTTTGAATTTAAATCCTTGCATCTGTGTTGTAAGTTGGCTAATAAGATAGTCGGTAGCTCCTGAAACTCTATACTTAGTAGACATTGGGTGGTCAACATCTGAGTAGTAGTACTGAAGATTCATATTTTTATATGTGTCACTTAAATTGTCTATGTTATATTCTACATTATAGATATTTGAATCATCATAAAGTGCATCCATTTTGGAGTTTGCGTAAAGAACATTATCGCTTCTGTTGGCAGTAACACTTAAACGCAACTCTTGGTCTTGAGCAGTTGTTATAAAGGCTTTTGCTAGTAAACTTTTTTTCTTATATGCTTGCATATCATGGTATCCAGTTTGTAGTTGTGTTCCTGCAACACCTGGGTTTATCAAAACATATTTGTCTATTTGTTGGGCGAAGGTATCACCATTACCATCTTTATATTGGTCACTTGATTCAGTAGAAGCAGTAATGAGCATTCTTACAAAGTCATTACCTGCATTTCCTGTGATACCAAACTTTTTATAATTCCATGCTCCAAAGCCTAGATTAACTTCTACTTGTTCTTCTTTAGAAGGTTTTTTAGTCTTGATTTTTACACCACCACTTAATGTTCCAAAGTTTTCAACATCATAAGGACCTTCTATAACTTCAACAGACTCAATTTGATTAGCAACAACATGAGAAATAGGAGGATCCATTCTATTTGGACAAGCACCACACACTTTAGAACCATCTATATCTATGCTAATATTGTCACGCTTTTGACCACGAATAAGTACATCATTTGCAATACCACTGCGTCTGACCATATCAATGCTTGGAAGATTTTTACTAAGCGCATCAGCAGTATCTGCTGAGGTTTGTGCTTCTTGTGCTACATCACTAAGTATGGTAGATTCAACACCTATGGGTGCAAGTTGTATCTCTGTAGCATGTAAAAAGCTAAGTGTAACGAGAGAAAGGGAAATGAGTTTTTTCATAATTTTATAACCTTCATTTTTTTAATGATGAAAGTTTATAAAAGTAGTGTTACATTAGTGTTAATACCAATCCTAGTTAAAAGGATGCATGTAAAATAAAAGATAAGTTATTAGCTGCAAGGCAGAGGACTGTAGGAGCTACTAGTAGCTCCTACGAACTTTCGCCTTATACTCCAGTACAATATATCTGTTTTACATGTATCCTTTTAACTGGGATTGGTATCAGTACAGTGTGTAAAACTATTTTTACCACTGTTTTTGATGGTATACATTGCTTTATCTGCATTGTTGAGTAGAGCATCGGTGTTTTCACCATCTTGAGGGTATGTTGCTATACCAATGCTTGCAGATATATGAATAGTGTGCTCTTTTATATGAAAAGTTTTTTCTAAATTTTGTAAAATCTCTTGTGTAATTTTTGAGATAAATTCTCTGTCTATATCTGTTAAAACAACTATAAACTCATCGCCACCAATGCGAGCAAAAAGATCATTTTGGCGAATCTGTTTTTGTATTCTCTGTGTTACGTGTTGTAAAAGAATATCTCCTGCTTTATGTCCATAGGTATCATTGACTGCTTTAAAACCATCTAAATCTATAAAAAGAAGGGAAAAGTTTTTCTTATTGCGTTTTGAATCAACGATGATATACTCTAGTTGGTTATAAAGACTATGCCGATTAGAAATACCTGTAAGCGCATCATAATTAGAGAGATGGTGTAGTTTTTGTTGTGCAATGTACTCTTGTGTAATATCACGAGCAATACCACTGACATTTGTAAGATGCTTATTGTCATCATACACACCAAAAGAACTCAACTCAATAAAAAGATTACTGCCATCTTTATGTAAAATATTGACAATAAGGGGTGCAATTTTTTTGCCAGTAAAAATTTTTGTAGCGAGTTTGTTGAGATTGGCATTCATAGGATGAGATGTGAGGTGCTGTGTAAATGGTGTGCCTACAAGTTCTTCTTTTGAATAGCCCGTAATGTTATAAACAGAATCACTGAGGTATGTAAGGAGAAAGCTTTTGTTAAAGGAGTAAAAATAGTAATGATTTCTGAGCTCGTATGTTAAGGCATTATACTTGTCTTCACTCAATTTAAGTTGTTCTTGTGCCTGTTTGGCAAGTTTATGGTACAACTCTTGCATCTCTAAAGAGGAGACTTCAAGAGAGTGTTCTAAGAGCTTTCTATCATCATCAGCATCTTCGTATGCCTGCTCAACTAAGGCTAAAAAATCTTCATCGACATTTGCCCCAGTTTTTTTGAGTTGGCGTTTGAGAAGTTTATGCATCGCTTTCCCAAAGTGTTGTGAGTGTCATTGTCTGGTTATGTAACTCACACCCTATAAGTCCTGTTGGTGAGATTTCACCATAGGAGTAAAATCCAATTTGTGTACTATTTTTAGGAAGATTTTCTAAAGTAGCTTCGAGCTCCTCTTCTGCACGTTGCTTTAAAACAAGTTTACGACCGATACAACTAATCGCAATGTTAAGAAGTGGTTCATCGGTATAGTTTTGTAAATCAAGTGCATTGCTAGAGTTTTGTGCGGCATCTATGAGTCTATCGTTATTTGATTTCATCAAACAGACTTTACTCTGCATTGGAATATTTCCAGCAAAAGTGATAGATTTTTCATCTTCATCTATGGCTAAAATTGTTCGTACAACTATTTTACCCTCTTCTTTAGCATCATAGACACCTAAAGGAAAAAGCAGACCACTCGCAGGTAAATCTTTTGCTTTTTCACCAAGGTATTTTTTATAAATATCTAAAACAGGCTGACCATCGAGTTCATACACGACATTATGGGAAGATTTTGTAACAACTCTTTGGATTCCAAATATATCCCAGCCTCCCTCAGAACCATAGCCCACATGGATATTTTCTCCATAGAGTCCCACTGCTGTTACATAATGCGAGGATGTTTTTCCATCTACAAGTACCCATGTTTGACTAAAAGTAGCACCATCTCCCGCTAAACCACCACTTACGATAACATCAGAATGTATACCAGCATTGAGTCCATGGGTTAAATCAGAACCATTTACATTGAGTCCATCACTCAGTACAAAAACACTTTTGAGACTTTTTTCTTGTAGTTTGTTTGCAAGTTTTTCTCCAATCTCAAAAGAGTCTTCTGGATTGTGGAGTTTTTCTGTAGCAAGGCGTATTTGTGTTGTTTGAAACTTCACAACAGCGACTACGAGAGACTCCTCTTGAAGAGTATCCATAAGTATCTCACCAGAGGTAGAAGCACCTATAATGATAGAGTGTGAAAATGCACGAGTGACATCTTGTAAAGCTTGTGTGATTTTACGAACATCCGAACTGCCAAACACAATAACAAGTGTTTGTGAAGAGTCTAGCGAAGTATCAAAATCTTTGTTCCAGCTTTCTTGAAAAGAGTAGTGGTGTAGTTGCATAAAAAATCACTTTTTTTGAGTATTATGGATAATTTTATTCCATTTTTGCTTGATAGTTTCTTAAAAGTAGAAATTCATAGTGAGCTTATTTTCACCTATGCGGCATCGAGACCAAATTCAACTTTAAAATTAGTAGCTTTCACTTCGGGAACTAATGCACTTCTTTGCTTATGAAGTTCTACTATTCCATAACGCTCTAATGTTTTAAGTGTACGAGAAAGGTTTGATTTTGCTCTACCTGTTAACTCCTCTAACTCTTTGAGAGACTGCGGATTATTGTCAATAATAGTTTTTAGCAACTCTTGGTTCTCATTAGAAAGTATTTGAGCCATTGATTTAATAGATTCAAACCATACTTTTGGTTCATCTTCTTTAGGTTTGTAAATACCTTTTGCAATATTTATCGTTCTTTGTTTATACTGTTTTAGTGACATAATGCCAACTCGTATTGTTTTCATCTTCATTAGTTATTCTCCATATAGTAGTCCACACTTTTCCAAAAATCTTCTAGGAGTTGTGAGGCTGATTCAAATTCATAAGCAACAATATCCATCTCTTTGTGTATATGGTCATAAGACTCTTTTCTTGCACTATACTTTTTAGATGATTTAAAACTATGCGCATTGTCATATCCTACAACTCTACGATTATTTTTATCATGAAGTGTCAAAGAGTACCTCACTCCATGAGGAATCGCTTTTGTTGGCTGAACTTTATAAGCTTCAAACTTAATCCAATACCCATTATCCATAGGAAAAACTTCACCGTGTAAATTGAGTAAGTTTTCTAAATCATCCATTTTCCCCTCTTATCATTAGATGATAACATTGTCTTGGTTAATTGTATATTAAAAATCAAATCAATATTTAGCTAGAATGTCAAATATAAACATATTGGAAAAATAAATGGCACAATCAATAGAACCAAATATTGCAGATTTAGCAAATGGGTGGCTAAAATATTTCGGCTTAGAGTATAAGCTAGAGCAAGAAAATCTAAACTCTCAGATAGACAAAGCTCTCAAAGAGTATGAGTCTAAAGGTGGGGGAAAAGGTGGTAATCGACCTGATGCAAAACTACTACTCTCAGATAAAAATACAAACTATTTTCCAATACTTATAGAGTATAAAGGTCTCAAAGGCAAACTTGAGAAACTTAACTCAGCTGGACAAGTTGAAAATAGAACAGCCAAAAATGAACCAAACTATAAGAATATAAAAGAGTTTGCAGTCAATGGAGCAGTCCACTATGCAAATGCACTCTTGCATCATACAAGCTACAGCGATATTATCGCTATTGGGATGACTGGATATAAAGACACTAAGGGTGATATACAACACCAAATCGGTGTCTATTTTGTCTCAAAAAGCAACCTTGGTGTTGGACAGAAAGTTGGTGATTTCTCTGACTTCTCTTTTTTAGCACCTCAAAATTTTGATGACTTCATTGAAAAAGTAAAAAACTTACACCTCTCAGCAGAAGAGTTAGAAGAGCTTAAAACACAAAAAGAGAAAGAGATAGATGCAAGTTTAGTAAAACTTAACAATCACATCTATCAAAATGAAACAGGCTTAGAAGAAAAAGATAGAGTCTACCTCGTAGCTGCGTCTATCATAGCTACTATCGGCATACCAAATAAAGTTCCAGTTCTGGAAAAAGATGACCTAAAATCACAAACATATATTGGTGGAAGAGATGGCGATATTATCATAGGTAGAATTACAGCCTTTTTAAATGAAAAAGGTATCCCCAAAGAGAAAAAAGAGCTCATTATTAGAGCATTATCTAATACTCTTCTTACTGAGAACATCAACAAAGTACAAAATGGAGAGAGCCAACTCAAGCGTGTCTTTTCTCAAATCATAGATGACATAGGCATATACTACAAAATAGGCTTAACAACAGACTTCACAGGAAAACTCTTTAATGAAATGTATGGATGGTTTGGTTTTACACAAGATAAGCTTAATGATATTGTCTTAACACCATCTTATGTTGCTTCCACTTTAGTAAAACTAGCAAGAGTGAACAAAGACTCTTATGTCTGGGACTTTGCCACAGGTTCAGCAGGACTTTTAGTAGCAGCGATGAATGAGATGCTTAGTGATGCAAAAGAGAGTATCACTTCGTCTGATGAACTCAGACAAAAAGAGATACAGATAAAAGCAGAACAACTCTTAGGGTTAGAGTTTATTTCTAGTGTTTACATGTTAGCAATCTTAAACATGATACTCATGGGAGATGGAAGCTCAAATATTTTGCACCAAGACTCACTACTAAATTTTGATGGAAACTATGGTTTTGGTAAGACCGATGAAAAATTCCCAGCCGATGCGTTTGTTTTAAATCCTCCATACTCAGCAGATGGAAACGGAATGGTTTTTGTAGAAAAAGCACTTAATATGATGAAAAAAGGGTATGGTGCCATCATCATCCAAAATTCAGCAGGGAGTGGAAAAGCCAAAGCGTACACGACTAAAATCTTAGAGAAGCATACACTGTGTGCTAGTATTAAAATGCCTATAGATATTTTTATAGGCAAGGCGAGTGTACAGACAAATATCTATGTTTTTAAAGTAGGTGAAAAACACCATAAAGATGAGATGGTGAAGTTCATAGATTTTTCAAATGATGGCTATACAAGAACTAATCGTAAAAAAGCAAGCAATAACCTCAAAGACACGGGCAATGCAAAAGAGCGTTACAAAGAGCTTATAGAGTTAGTGCGTTTTGGTAGAAGTAAGCTGAGTATCTTTAGTGAAAAAGAGTACTATGAGGGAAATATAGACCCAACTAACGGAGCAGACTGGAACCAGTCAGCACCCATAGATACAAAGCCAACACTAGAGGACTTTAAAAAAACTGTAAGTGATTACTTGGCTTGGGAAGTAATCACACTCTTAAAAAACAGAGGTGATGAGGGAAAGTAGATACCCTGCTTAACAGAAAATTAGATGATGTTGAGTGGGGTGAGTTTAGGTTGGGGGATTTGTTTGAAACTAATAATTGGGTATATGGCAAGAATAAGCAATACTGCACTATATTAAAAGAACCTAATGATAAATCCATTGCTGTTGTTAGTGGTATTACTGAGAATAATGGAATAAATTATTATACCGAGGATAAACTATCTAAAGAAGAAATATTTGAATCAGAATTGACAATTTCAACTCGTGGGGAATATAGTGGTACTGTATTTTTTCAAAAAGAAAAATTTGTTTTAGCAAATAATATATTAGTTATGAAAATGCCTAACTTGACGAAAAACCAAAAACAATTTATTGGTAGTATAATTAATAGCTTAGCTTATGGAGGATATAGTGGTTACCCTAAAAAGAATACTTTAAATAAAGATAAAATTCAACTCCCAACTAAAAACAAAAAAATAGACTACGACTTTATGGAAAATTTCATAGCAGAGATAGAAGAAGAGCGTATAGCCAAACTAGAAGCCTATCTCTTAGCTAGTGGATTAAAAGAGTACACTTTGACAGAGGAAGAGGAGCAGGTTTTAGATGATTTTGAAAATGGGAAACTAGCGTGGAATGAGTTTAATTTAGAAAAATTATTTGGAAAATCAACTCGTGGTAAACGCCTTAAAAGTGATGATAGAAGTTCTGGAACTTTACCTTTTGTTACAGCAGGTGAAAACAATGAAGGTATTTCAGCATTTGTTGGAAATAGTATAACTATTTTTCCAAAAAACACGACAACTATAGATATGTTTGGTTCAGCAAAATACAGAAACTATGATTATGGAGGAGATGACCATATTGCTGTTGTTCATACTCAAGATTTACCAAAATTTGCATCCATATTTGTAACAAGTGCAATTCATAAATCATCCTATACTGGCAAGTTTAATTATGGACGAAATTTTTATGCAAAAGATGCTGATGAATTAAATATTTCACTTCCATCAAAAAACAAAACCCCAAACTATAAACTCATGGAAACCCTCATTTCAGCGACCCAAAAACTCGTCATAAAAGATGTTATTTTATATCTGAATAAAAATTCATACTAACACAGTGCAAAGAACCATGTTGGCGTATTAAAATTGAGCAATCAATAGGGATGATTTTACGGTTTGGAAAAGTTTTCTCAAACAGAGTGATGACTTTTTCATCAGTTTGTGTGTTGTAGGTGGGAAGCAGGAGAGCATCATTTATAAAGAGAAAATTTGCATAAGTTGCAGGGAGTCTCTCCTCTTGAAAATACACTGCTTCTGCCATAGGAAGAGGGATAAGCTTGAAGTGGTACTTCTTTGCAAGGGCTTGTAGCTCTTGTTCCATAAGATGGAGTTCTTGGTAGTGGAGGTCTTGGGGGTCTAAACATTGGACATACATGAGGGTATCTTGAGTGATAAAACGCACAAGGGTGTCGATGTGGGAATCGGTATCGTCTCCTGCAAGAAAACCATGCTTTAAGTAGAGTACCTCTTTGACTTGCAAAGAGTTTTTGAGTGTTTGGGTGATTTGTGCATTTGTGAGATGTGGGTTACGATTTGGATTATACATTGTGGCAGTTGTTGTAAGGAGTATGCCTTCCCCGTTACTCTCAATGGCTCCCCCTTCTAAAACGAAGTCGTATGGCTTAGCATAAGGAGTGAGAAACGCAGTCATGGCATTGTCACGAGTTGCTTTAAACTTTCCTCCCCAAGCATTAAAAGTAAAATTAAGTAACTCTTTTTTTCCCTCTTTACAAATAGTAATTGCCGAACAATCTCTTGCCCAAGTATCATCACTTCTGTACGCAATAAATTCTAAGTTGTGTTTGTTTTTAAAATGGTGTTTGACTGCGTTTACATCGGCACAGATAATCTTGCATTGTTGGTATGTTTGAATCGCTTCGATGATGTGAATGAAAGTTTTTTCTGCCTCCTCAAGGTACTCCACCCAATCGGTTTGTGCATGAGGGAAGATGATTTGCACATAAGTTTGTTCACTAAATTCGGCAATTAATCCATTTTGTAACTTCATAGTGTATAATTCCTTATGGCTTATATAACTCTTAGTAAAAAGAATCTCTTTTACAATCTCGATATTATCTCCAAGCGTAGCTATGGAAAAGATAAAGTGGCATTAGTTTTAAAAGATAATGCATACGGGCATGGACTTTTAGAAGTTGCACAAATGGCACAAGAGTATGGGATTAGCAAAGCGGTTGTTCGTACAAACGCAGAAGCAAACGCAGTGGAAGAGTACTTTGAGTATATCTTAGTGTTAGCAGACATTCCACAACAACCAAGTACAAAAATCCGCTACACAATCAACGATAGCAAAACAATCCATAAGTTTCCAAAAGGAACATTAGTAGAACTGAAAGTAAATACAGGGATGAACCGTAATGGGGTAGAGATGGGGGAGATAAAGAGCGCTTTAGAGCAGATACAAACGCAAGGCTTAGAACTTGAAGCCATCTTTACACACCATGCTTGTGCAGATGAACTTGATGGTGTTTATGAAATGCAAAAAGAACTTTTTGCACAAGTTAAAAAAGAGGCACCTAAAAACCTGCGTTTTCACTCTTGTAACTCTGCGGCACTTTTTCGTGAGAAACGATTTGATGAAGATATGGTGAGAGTGGGGATAAGTGCGTATGGATGTTTAGAGATGCCCCAAGAGTTAAGTAAAATAAAACTCAAACCAGTATTGAGTCTGTATGCACAAAAAATCTCTTCACGAAGACTCAAAAAAGGGCAAATGCTCGGCTATGGTATGACTTTTAAAGCGGATGAAGTGTGTAGTGTGAGTAACTATGACTTTGGCTATGGGGATGGATTTATTCGTATGTGTTCGCATGTGCATGTGACACCCAATGGCACAAAAATAGCAGGGAGAATCTCTATGGATAACAGCTCTTTTTTGAGTGAAGCAGAGGAGTTACTCATCTTTAATGATGCTCGCATTGTAGCGGACTTTGCAAATACTATTAGCTATGAAGTGTTAACCGCATTAAAAACAGACATTCGTAGAAAAATAGTTTAAGGTAATATCCGTCTTGTTTGCCAGTACTTACTTCTCCAGTAAGGATTGTTCAGGTTTGAGATAGTTACACCATGTGATGAAGAAGCATTGATAAAATCTCCATCTTGTAAGTAAATACCAGAGTGTCTAGTATGTCTTCCTGTTTTAAAAAGAAGTAAATCTCCTGTTTGTGCACTATGTTTTTTGACTCTATAGCCTATTTTAGATTGCAGGAGTGTGGTTCTAGGAACGGGAACTCTGAGTGCATTAAAATAAACTTGTTGCACAAGTGAAGAACAATCAACTCCATATTTACTTGTGCCTCCGTATTTATAAGGGGTGTGATTCCATTTTTTATACTCATTATAAAGTGCTAACAAAACAGCATCTTTGTCAGTTTTTAGCCTGATTGTATCGTCATTTGTTTGGTACTGAGGTATCTCTTTGTTTGTATAATGGGGTATTAAACTTGGATTGTTGGGAGGTGTTTGTACCTTTTTTGAAGCACACCCATTGAAAAAGAGTAGCATAAACGCAAGGAGGAGAAAGAGTCGCATTTATGAGGTGATCTTTATAACTGCACTTGGGTAAATCACTCCATCAATTCCTAAGAGTGCTAGCTCTTCGATTGCCTCA
>Ga0256829_1003203_pt1 | contig 11530 bp, 9 predicted proteins | sample 131447metaG_FD_185979 | JGI IMG/M metagenome (GOLD analysis project Ga0256829, IMG submission 185979) | Hydrothermal vent microbial communities from Lau Basin, Pacific Ocean - 131-447 | ecosystem: Environmental > Aquatic > Marine > Hydrothermal vents | place: Pacific Ocean: Lau Basin | collected... | reverse complement strand
AATGTGGTGATGCGCGCGCAACAGCAGGATCGCCAGGAATATCTGCGCAACGTCAAGCACCTGATGCATATCCGGGCCGATTTAAAGCAACAGCGTGATAAGCTGACTGCGCTGCAGCAGCAACAAAAGCAGATTGAAGCGCAACTGAACATACGTCTCAAAGATAAACGCAACCTGGCAAAAGGGGTCCAACAGCAACTGAAATCCGGCAAGCGCCGAGACTCACAGTTAGCCATAGAAGAAAAAGCCTTGATGCGCCTGCTTCAGGGCTTGTCTGAAACGCTTGTCGCCGGCGACAATCCCGGCCCCGTCGAGCATATCCGTAAACGTAAAGGGCGCCTGCCCTGGCCGCTGCGGGGACATATTATTGCCCGCTATCATTCCCTGCCGATGAAAGGTATGCCCCGCCTGCAGGGAGTGCGGCTTAAGCCTGCTCCGGGCGTACGTCAGGTGAAGGCGATGGCTGCCGGGCAGGTACGCTATGCCGACTGGTTTGGTGGCTACGGCTTGATGATTATCGTCGACTACGGCGATGGCGTACTCGGTGTTTATGCCCATAATGACGTGCTTTATAAACAACTGGGCGACTGGGTGGAAAAAGGCGAGGCGCTGGCTGACGCAGGCAGCACCGGCTGGGTGAACCAGCGCCTGCTATATTTTGAAATTCGCGACAACGGAAAACCGGTCAACCCGAAATACTGGTGCAGACGCTAAACCGCTGGCAGTCTGCGCCACTTGAATGTAGTTGGTCATCGCTGCGCCACTGTTTCGTGAACTTACTATGATGCCTATCCCATGGAGAAATGAATATGTCTTTGATGTTTCGTAGAGTATTGCTTGGTGCGGGTACAGCTGTCCTAATTGCGGTTGGTGCCATGGCATGGCAACCCGGAGGCGGGTTTAAACAGGCCAATGCAGCCACAAACTACCGGCAGTTACAGAAGTTTTCGCGCGTGATGGGGATCGTGCAACAGACCTATGTCAAGAAAGAAACCGATAAGCAGCTGATTAACGGAGCGCTCACCGGCATGTTGTCCGGTCTTGATCCCCATTCCACCTACATGGACAAAGCTGAGTTCAAGAAGATGAATGTCGAGACATCTGGCGAGTTTGGCGGTCTGGGTATCGAGATTTCCGCCACTCAAGGCGGCATCCGCATTATATCTCCGATTGAGGATACGCCGGCCTATCGGGCGGGTATCAAGGCCGGTGACCTGATCGTCAAGATTGGCGATAAGCTGGCCCGTGATATCTCTATCGGCGAAGCCGTAAACCTGATGCGCGGCAAACCGGGCAGCAGTATTACCCTGACGATTTTCCGCAAGGGTGAGAGTGCGCTGAGAGAAGTGAAAATCGTGCGTGCAATCATTAAGGTCAAGTCGGTCAAAGGCGATCTGCTGGCGCCCGGTTATGCCTATTTGCGTATTACCCAGTTTCAGGAACGAACGGGCGGCTTGCTTAAAAAGCAGATTACGGATCTGAAAAAACGCGCTGGCGGCACGCTGAATGGTGCAGTGCTGGATCTGCGCAACAATCCGGGCGGACTGCTTACGCAAGCCGTCCAGGTATCCGACATATTCCTGAACAAGGGAAATATCGTCAGTATGAAATCCCGTACTGGCAAGAGCATGAGTTTCAATGCAAAACCCGGTGATATGCTGAACGGTCTGCCACTGGTTGTACTGATCAATCATGGTTCAGCTTCCGCATCCGAGATCGTTGCCGGCGCCCTGAAGGATGACCACCGTGCCATATTGATGGGTACCCGCAGCTTCGGCAAGGGCTCGGTACAGTCGGTCATACCTCTGCACGATGGCACGGCCATCAAACTTACTACGGCCCTGTATTATACCCCCAGCGGACGCTCCATTCAGGCTATCGGTATCGAGCCGGACATCAAGGTTGAGGAGCCGTTTATCAAACCGACAGACAAGAAGAAGAAACCAGAGCTGCCTTCGGTGTTTGAAAGCAATCTGCCGGGCCATCTGGCCAACGGAAACCACGGCAAAAAGCTTCGCAAGAAAAAATTGCCGGCTGACGATCATGCCAGCGATGCAATGAAAAAACGGCTGCCACTGGATATGCAGTTAGAACAGGCGCTCGATTTGCTCAAGGGGCTGCATGTATTTAAAAGTTTATAGTGACTGCGCTTGATGCCGCCTGACTGATGGCTGCCGGGAAGAGCCTGCCATTATGGCTGATGGTTACGCTGTTTCTGCTACTGATGGGATTACTGGCTATTGCCATGATCTCGGAAATGAGCGACGTGCGCACAAAAATGACTTCGTTACGCACAGCGCGCCGCACGCATACTGTACAGAGGCAACAGGCGCCGACGTTGGCGCCTGTTACTGCACGAAAGGCGATACCTGCGTCCAAGGCGATAGCGTCGGCCAGGCCTGCCGCAGGCATTGCTCTGATCATTGATGATGTAGGTTATAACCTGCCGGCGCTGCAACGCATACTCAGGCTGAATGTGCCGGTGGCGATTTCGATTATTCCGGATGCGCCATATGCCCGCCGGGCAGCGATCATAACTCGCCGGGCAGAGCAGATGGTGATGCTGCACCTGCCTATGCAGCCGGAAAGCAAAAAATACAGTCTCAGAATGAACAATGCATTTTTGAAAACGACTATGGACAAGGCGCAGTTACGCGATACTTTTCTCAAGGATCTAGCTCTGGTGCCCTATGTACAGGGCGTTAACAATCATATGGGTTCAGCACTGACGCAAATGGAACAGCCTATGCGCTGGGTGATGCAAGTCTGTCGGGAACATGAACTGTTTTTTGTCGACTCAATGACCAGTGCTAAAAGCGTGGCCTACCGCATCGCCGCCAAAATGGGGCTGGAACGGGCTTCCAGACGGTTTTTTCTCGACGATGACCTGCATACCCCGGCACTCAGGGCTGCCTGGGAAAAAGTACGCACCTGCGCCCGCAAGGGGTATCGCTGCATTGTCATCGGGCACCCCCACCCACAGACCATCACCTTTCTGGAAGATTATTTAAGCGCAAAGGATCGTACCATGATCGTGCCATTAAAAGGCCTGCTGCACCCGGCTTCGGGCCAGCTCAGTAACGGCATGGCAGTCGCGCGGTAATGATTCTGCTGCGCAGGCTGATCAGTCCGTGAATGAGATATGAGTGAGGCCGAGCTTGTACCCTTATTCCGATTTGCATACGATATCCGCATGCTGAAGGCTTTCATATTAATAATCATGCTGTGTATTCAAATGTTTCTGTTGGTCCCGACAGAAGCACGGGCGGCAGCCACTACCACTGCCACGATAGTACCCCGGATAACCGATACTGCAGCCATTGCTCTCTATCAGACCAGGGTCAACCAATCGTCGGACGATTATAAAGCCTGGTTTGGCTTGGGCGTGGCACAGGCCAAACAACACCACTTGCAGGAAGCCATCGCAGCATTCCGGCGGGTTATCACCCTGCAGCCCGCATTGGCCGAACCGCACAACAATCTGGCTGTTATTTATGATGAGCAGAGCAAGTATCAGGCCGCTGTTAATGAGCTGGAAACATCGCTGAAACTGAACCCTGGCTATACCACGGCCTATAAAAATATCGGCGATTTATATGTCAAGCTGGCCGCCAACGCCTATCAAAAAGCACTGCGTGAAAATGATCGAAAGGAGATCAGACAGCGTTATATGCGCCTGCTACACGTCCTCGACACCCCGCAAACATTACCTGTCGATTCGGGCGTATTGGCTGCATTAGAAGCCTGGCGCACAGCCTGGAGCAAGCGCGATACGGCAGCCTATTTCTCTGCCTATGCGCATGACTTTGAGCCCGGCGGTCGTTTTGGCTCTTTCGTGGCGTGGAAAACATACAAACGATCAGTCATTGGCAAACGAGCCTTTATCCATGTGAAGCTGGAACATATCAAGGCAGTTCGTCTGTCCGATGGTCGCTTCCGCGTAACATTTATGCAGCATTTCCGCTCTGACGTTTTTAACAGTAACGATCGAAAGGAACTGCTATTCAAACTGACGCCCGACGGATGGAAAATTGTGCAAGAAACAGTACAGTAAGATACTCGCATATGGGCTGCTCGCACTGACACTCCATTGGCCGACCACAGCGATGGCCGCAGCCGGCCAATGGAATCATGCGTCGGTCGCATTGCAGCATAACAGCAATGCCGCCGTAACAGGCCTTTCATCGCGGGAACGCTCTATTTTACAGGCTACGCTGGCGCTGAAAACGGACAGGCCTGCACAGGCCTTACGCCTGCTGGCAAGCGCAAAGGGCGATGGCGATCCACTGGTGGCGCTACTGGTCGCCGAGGCCAGGCGGCGGCAGGCAATTGCCTCTGCGCGCGCGGCCGGCGGTAGCGACAGGGAGGTGAGGATGTTGGCCTCTGCAGATCTGAATGGCGGTCTGGGTGAGGCGGACGCCCGTCTTAATGCATTCATGGACAAACTGAATCCTGTCAGCGCTGACCCGATTGACATTCTGCTACCCGGACCGGATGTAGCCAGCGTGTTCATGTTCGACAAGGCGCGCAACCGCATGTTTGTCTATCAGCACGGAAAAGATGGCAAGCTGACTAAAATCACCGATGAATATGTCGTGACCGGCTCGGTAAAGGGCGAAAAACAACATGCGGGCGACGGACGCAGCCCCGATGGCATCTACCGTTTTAGTAAAAAGCTGCAAGGCAAAAAACTGCAGGCCGTTTACGGACCGATGGCCTTTCCGATCGATTACCCGAATGCACTGGATCGGCTGCACCACAAGAGCGGCTCCGGCATCTGGCTGCACGGCTATGCAGTGGATGTGAGCCGTCGCCCGCCCCGGGACACCCGCGGCTGCTTCTCCCTGTCAAACAAGCGCCTGTTGGCGATGGCTGGCCACATTACCCCGGGCAGAACATGGGTCATCGTGGGCAACAATCTCCGTTTCGGCCACCCGGATGACAAACGGCGACTGCTGGCTTCAGTCAAACGGGCTATAGATGCATGGCGGCACGATTGGGCATCGTTGAACAGCAATGCTTATCTCTCCCACTATCATCCATCCTTCCACTCAGGCAAGCGCAATCTGGCTGCCTGGACACGTTATAAACGCCGGGTGAATGCAAGCAAATCATTTATCAATGTTAGCTTAAGCGACCTGACGCTAATGCACGACCCCAATCGCTGGTCTGAAGGTGAAGTGGTGGTGGCCCAGTTTGTGCAGCATTATCGTTCCAGTAACTATGCCGATGTCAGCCACAAACGTCTGTATCTGGTGCGGACAGATGCGGGCAGCCCCTGGAAAATCCTGCTTGAGGAAAATGTGAAGCAGTGACCATTGAGCAGCAGACAGACGAACAGACAAACGACAAAGTCAAGGACATCTCAAGCCGTCGCTTACAAAAAATAGCGCATGAGAACAGAGAACTTAAAACCTATGTAGCGGAAGTTATGCAGCGCCTGCGTCAGAACGAGCGACTGTTTTCGCGACTGTTTGAACTGGAATCACAGGTACTCAAAGCCGTTGACCCGGAAGACCTCTGCTTCACCCTGCTACGCGGACTGCGCTCAGGCTTTGACCTGGACATCGTGCGCTTCTGGCTGGATCGTTCCAGCTTCATGGGCGGGCATAAACTCGACGGGCTATCCGACCGGGATCTGGTGTGGGTGGAAAAGGATGAAATCACCGGCATGGGCCTGTCACGCAAGCCCGTCTGGCTAATTCAGCTATCGTCAGAGAAGCCATTTGTCTGGCTGCAGCCGCAGGATACTCATCTGGGTTCGTTAGCCCTTTTGACCCTGGGCCATCCGGAACGCCCGTTCGGCGTGCTGGGGCTTGGTTCGGTGGACAGAGATCGCTTTGCACCCGACCAGAGCGGCGATTTCCTGCAGCACCTGGCTCAGGTCATTGGCCTGACCATGGAGCATGCCGTCGCCCAGGAGCGTCTGGCGCGCCTGTCGGTCATTGATGCCGTGACCGGCAGCCATAACCGCCGCTTTTTTCAACCACACAGCCATCAGCCACTATCACAGTGGTTTGGCGCGAAGATTCCTGTCGCATGCCTGTATATCGATGTCGATCAGTTTCGCAACTATGTGAAGCGTGTGGGTGACGCAGCCGGTGATAAGGCGCTGAATACTGTGTGCAATGTAATACGTCGGCTTGTCCGTGTCAGCGATCCGTTGATTCGCATGCAAGGCGATGAATTTGCCCTCTTTATGCCCGGCATATGCGAAGCAAAGGCGAAAGAAATTGCCGGACTTACCGTGCGCAGGGTTGACGAATCCGTTCAACATGAAGAGACGGATCATCTGACCATCAGTATCGGCGTGGCCTTTTCCCGAGCAGAGCAGAATTTAACCGTCAAAGCACTGATCGCTCATGCCGATCAGGCCATGTATGTGGCCAAAGCGCTGGGCGGCAATCGTTTCGAAGTTGCCGACCAACAATCGGATGACAGCTGATTTCCAGACGGCAGTGGCCGTATATCTGAAAGAACTGGCCGAAATACGGCTGGCTTCACCACATACGGTAGCCGCCTATCGGCGCGATCTTAACGCCTTCGGCGAGCATTGCGGCAATCCGCCGCTGCCACAGATTAGCCGCTTGCAGGTACAGGACTGGCTGGTGGCAGGGCATGCCGCAGGCCTTGCGGCAGCAACGCTGGCGCGCCGTCTGTCTGCGCTGACCGGCCTGCTCGACAGCGCGGTTCATGCTGGCCTTTGTCCGCTGAATGCCGCCGCCGGCGTGCGTGCACCAAAACAATCGACGCGCCTGCCGCGCACGCTACCGCCGGAGCAAACTGCCGCCTTGATGCAGCCGACCGCCGCAAGCGCGGATCAACGTGATCTCGCCCTGCTGGCTGTGATGTACGGCGCAGGTCTGCGCGTATCCGAGGCGGTCGGACTCGATCTGTACGACGTCGATCTGCATAGCTGCGAGTTGCGCGTATTCGGTAAGGGAAACAAGCAGCGCATTGTGCCGTTACCGGCTGCGGCTGCCGATTTACTCGGTAGCTGGCTGGAGGCGCGACGACAGGCCGATGTCAAAGATGATCAGGCGGTGTTTCTCAATCGCTTCGGCAGCCGGCTGTCGGCGCGCAGCGTGCAACGGATGCTCAAGCAGCGTGCGCTGACAAACGGCGTCGACATATCGGTAACGCCTCACCGCCTGCGCCACTCCTTTGCCACTCACCTGCTGACCGGCGGCGTGGATCTGCGTGCCATTCAGGAACTGCTCGGCCATGCCTCACTGGCTACGACTGAACGCTATACCCATCTCGATATCGCCAAACTAACCGAGGTCTATGATGAGACTCATCCGCGCGCCGGACGGCGCAACCAGGAGTCTGCCGGACTGATGGATGATTGATTTTTCCGCGGCTCTAATGCCCCAGCTTTTCGTTTAAAGCAGGCATCATTTCCAGCGCCGCCATCCTGCCCTTCTCAATTTCCCGCTCAGGTTCGGAAAAATCATTCCACTGAATAAAGGACACAAGCGGCTCGATCAACACATCAGCATACAGCTTGCTGTATCTGCGCAAGTGCAGCGACTTGATCTCTGCCGACCAGTCAATCATGCCATACACGTTGCCCGGCTCCATATCCGCTCTGGGACGAGCGCCCACATTAACCGCAACCACCAGTTGGTCCGAACCTGCCACCATACGAGCCTCCCTGGCGGGCAGATCTGAAGCAACCCCGCCATCGACATACTGTTTGCCATTAATCTGTACCGGCTCAAACACGCCGGGAATAGCCATACTGGCAGACAGGGCGGATGGCAGACTGATGCCGGAATGCTCAGAGAACAGATGACACTCGCCACTGGGAAATTCGACGGCGGTGACATACACCGGTATCTGCGCATCGGCAAAGGATTCGCCGCCACTGAAGGTGGAGGCGATATGGAGCAGTACGTCCGTATCAGCGATCGAGCGGTCGGATGCCACGCGGGTGAACAACATCGTTTGCCTTGCCAGCGTCGCAATCCGGGACAACCAACTGTGAACGCCATGGCTATCCACGTCTTCTAACGATGGGACGCTGATGCTGTTAAATAATTTGGAGGTCAGAATTTCCATGGCTTGCGCTGTCACCACCCTGGCATCCGGTTGCACCGCATACATAGCTCCGAACATCGCTCCAATACTGGTGCCGACAATGGCATCAGGCCGCAGGTGGTGCTCCTCCAGTACAGCCAATACGCCCAGATGCGCAAGTCCGCGCCCGCCGCCGCCGCCCAGTGCCAACACAAAACCATTTTTCCCCGTCTCCCGTGTTTCGAATATCCGTTCAAGTAACTTCATATCAATCACCTACCCCTACTAATCAGGAATCCTTCTTATTTCATACTATTGCGCCGGCAAAGTGGCAATAGCGCTGAGTATTTCACTCAGCGCTGCTATTTCATCCGCCGTCAGTTGCTTCGATTCCCTGTCAGTGATGAAGAACACATCCACCGCCCGTTCTCCGAATGTCGATACCAAAGCGCTATGCAATTGGTAACCCTCGGTGGCAATCGCATTGGCAAGCCTGCCCAGTAAGCGGGGCTGATCGGCCGCAGAAACTTCGATGGCCGTTGCCCTGTACGACGCTTCAGGTAATTCACGCACCCTGACCTCCACCCGGCGCATCAGCACATTAATGTTGAAGGATGATTCGATAATGACCTGAGGTAGCACATCGGCAACCAGTAAGCTTGCAATACGGGTCTGCAGCCGCTCCAGATCACTGACTACATCAAAGGGCGAACCGTCAACGCTTTGCAGATGAAACACATCCAGCACGCGCCCATCAGCCAATTCATCGGCATAAGCCGCCATAATGCTGCCGTGACCTGCGGTGAGGGTTGCAGTCAGCGCGGCAAACAAGCCGCTGCGCTCACGCGCGATGATAAAAAACAGACTGTGGCCGCGATCACGATCCACCCAGTATTTCACGCCATCGCCATCGGTTGCAGCAATCAGCTCGACGATATACTGCAAATGGCGAGGTGGAAAATGCATGATGCATGCACGCGGCATCTGCGCCAGTGCCGCTGCCAGTTTATCTTGCCGCCCACTGGCACCATCAAGCCCTGCCTGTATCCGGGTCTGATACAGCCGCTCGGAAGATTCACTGATTGTTTCGTCGCTCTGATAATAGCGGCTGGTGAGCCAGTATAGCTCCTGCAGCAGCGATCCCTTCCAGTCGTTCCAGACATTCGGGCCTACAGCGGCAATATCGGCAATTGTCAACAACAAGAGGTAGCGCAAGCGGTTCAGGTTACCTGCCCGCTCGGCGAATGAACGAATCACCTGCGGATCCAACAGATCAAAGCGCTGACTTGTGACTGCCATCTGCAGATGTTCGCGTACAAGCCATTCAACCAGTTCAGTTGCATCCGTATCCAGATGCATACGCTGACAGAAACGGCGTGCAAGTTTCGCCCCTTCCTCTGAATGGTCGCCCGGCAAGCCCTTGGCAATATCATGAAAAAGCAAAGCAAGATAGAGCAGTTCAGGGCGGTGGATGGCGTGGCACACTTCATGGGCCAGAGGCAGGCGAACAGGACGATTGTTATGCCAGAAATTCCGCGCTTCGCCAACGGCGCGAATCGTATGTTCATCGACGGTATAGGCATGATAACGATTGAACTGACCCAAGCCCACCACATCGCGGAAACAAGGGATAAAACGGCCCAGCACGCCGGTATCATTCATCTCTTTCAGCGCCCAGTGCACATTGCGTTTAGCACGCAAAATTTTCAGAAATATCCGTTGCGCTTCGGGATTGTCACGGAATGTATCATCTATCAACAACACATCGGCACGAATCTGGCGCAGGGCCTGACTGGAGAGTCTGCGCTTGCCCTGCTGGGCGACATAAAACACCCGTAACAGACGCAGCGGCTCTGCCTTGAATACACCGGTATCCACTATGCCGACCAGCGTACCTTCCTGGCTAAAACCATCACCGATAGCGTGGTTGAAGGTGAAATGCTGCGGATGCAGTTGCTCCTGAAAATGCATCGCCAGCAGACCTGTGACGCGCGCCACCCGTCCTACATGACGGAAATAATCTTTCATAAACGTATCTACTGCCGGTCTGTGCCCTGCAGACTGATAGCCCAGGCGCTCTGCCAGCGTCACCTGTTGTTCAAAGCCCAGACGGTCGCTGGCTCGCTTCACATCCAGATGCAGCGCCGTCCTGCAGCGCCAGAGAAAATTCCAGGCCGCCAGCAATTGCTCCAACTCGCATTGAGAAATACAGCCGGCACTGACCAGTCCGTCAATATTATCACAGCCATACCAGACCTTGCCCATCCAGAATGCCGTCTGCACATCTCGCAGACCACCCTGACCCTCCTTGATATCCGGTTCCATCCAGAAAGCTGTACCGCCGGTGCGATGATGTCGCGCCTCCATCTCCGCCAGTTTGGCGATCACAAATGCCTTGCGCTGTTTCCTGAAAAACACTTCCAGCTTCGATTGCAGCTGCCGATTCAGCTCACCCGTACCACATAGCAAACGTGATTCCAGTGCGGCTGTCGCACTGGACCAGTCTTCCTGCACATGCTCCAGTGTTTCCTTCACACTGCGCACCGCATGCCCGACCTTGGCACCCATATCCCATAACGATAACAGGAAAGCCTGCATTTCTTCCTCAGCCACTTGCGGACACACATCCGGCACAATAAACCATAAATCCCAGTCAGAATGCGGCGACAACTCACCACGTCCATAACCGCCGACTGCTATTAAATCAATACAGGCGGCAGCTGTCGACGCCTGCGTTTGCCACAGATGAATCAGCAGATCGTCTACTCCGCAGCACATTAACCGGCTTAATACTGAGCCGTTCTCTCCGGCATCCAGCGCAGAAGCTACGCTCTTATAGATGCCGGCAAGCTCCTGAGCGGACATCAGGCTACTGCTTGCAACGGTAGACACGGAAGGTCTGCTCGCCATTCACTACCCGGCTCAAGGCGACAATGGTATCGCCGCCCATCTCCCCTGCCGCATTCTGCCCCAATGTCTCCAGCTCTTCGGCTACTGTTTCCCTGGAGCGCTGTATGAACAGCACCTTGTTGAGCACCGAAACCGTTACCTTGCCCACATCTTTACATGCATGGACCTGGCTTAGATATGCCACACGTACCTTCAGGCCCGCATCGGTCGACTTCACCCATGGCGTGCATGCACTTAGCGCCAGCATGGCCAGCATAGCCATTTTAATGGTATGATTCTTCACTGCTCCACCTCCTGTACCAGTTTATCGAGAAACATCAGCGCATCCAATGGTCGCATATTGTTCACATCCGCCTGCCGCAGCTTATCCCTGAGCGTGCGCAGGCCCGCCAACTCCGCCTGCTCTTGCCTCTTTTCAGCCACGGCAAACAGCCCCAGTTGATTCTTGCCTGATTCCGCCGCCAGCTCCGAACCGTGTTCCAGGCGGAACAGGTGTTCCCGCGCCCGCTTCACCACCTCACGCGGCAGTCCTGCCAGTTGCGCCACGGCAATACCATAGGACTGATCGGCTGCATCTTCCACCACCTGATGCATGAAA
>Ga0256829_1003202_pt1 | contig 11530 bp, 10 predicted proteins | sample 131447metaG_FD_185979 | JGI IMG/M metagenome (GOLD analysis project Ga0256829, IMG submission 185979) | Hydrothermal vent microbial communities from Lau Basin, Pacific Ocean - 131-447 | ecosystem: Environmental > Aquatic > Marine > Hydrothermal vents | place: Pacific Ocean: Lau Basin | collected... | reverse complement strand
CCCCGATCATCGCCGCGCACGCGCCGAGCGTCACCCGTCCCGCGCCCACCCGCGCCCCCAACTTCGTCCTCGTCACCAACGCCACCACAACCACCCCGAGCACCACTGCGCCGATCGCGCCCTTCGACCCGGACATTGCCAGGGCCGCGCCCCCAGCGATCACGCACAACAACGCCACCAACCGAGCCCACTTCTCTCGCCCCGACAGCGCCACCAGCCCCAGCCCGAGCGACATCGCGCCCACCACCCCCGCAAACACATTCGACAGCCCAAACCACCCGCTCAACTCGGGCTGCCGGAGCCGCCGCTCATAACTCAGCGCCTCGAACGACCCCTCATACCACCCACGCGACGCAAGGAACTCCGCCTTCGATTCCTCAAAGAACGCCACCGTCATCGGGTGCTGCACAAACACCTGATGCGCCCCCTCAATCAGCAACACCACCACACTCCCCAGCATCAACGCCAGCACCAATCGCCGGAGCGCAGGCACCGTATTCACCGCGCACCGCGCCGCAACCAGCACCCCCACAAAAGCCCCGAGCGACACCGTCTTCGTCACCGCGCCGTCCCCAGACACCACGTGCCACCCGATCGCGCCCATCCCCAGCGCAATCGCAACACCCCCGAGCACCCCAACCCCGCACGATTTCCGCGCCAACCACACCACCGCCCCCGACAACACCACCATCGTCGAACCGAGCACCGTCCCCCATCCATCCGTCACCCCCGTGATCGGCGCCCCGAACACAAACGGATCGCTCCCCCAGTACGGCAGCCCCTCATGCGCCGTCAACATCCGCACCAACGCAAGCGTCACCACCAGAACAAAGCACAACCCCAGCGCGATCGACCCCCGATCCCATCCCGAGCCCGACTCCCGATCACCCTCACCCATGCGCCGCGCCCTTCCGCTGTGCCTTGTACTCGAACAACGCGATCGCCGAGATCAACAGCACGATCTGCACCCCCATCAGAATCGCCACCACATCCCCCGCGCGCGTCAGCACGATCCCACAAATCCCCGTGCACCCCGTCAGCGCATAGATCACCAAAATCGTCGAGCGTCCCGACAACCCCTTGTCCCGGATCCGATGAGAGAAGTGCTGCAAATCCCCCTTGAACGGGCTCTTCCCCTGCGCGATCCGGATCATCGTCACACTCACAAAGTCATACAGCGGCACCGCAAGCACCGCGATCGGCATCAACACCGCATACCACGCCCCCGCGCTCGGTCCCTCCGCCCCGGGCGCGATGTACGTCGTCCGCACCGTCATCGCCGCGAGCACAAACCCGATCACCAGCGACCCCCCGTCCCCCATAAACACCTTCGCCGGCGGAAAGTTGAACACCAAAAACCCCACACACCCACCCACCAAAAGCGCCAGCACCACCCCCACAAACCACTGCGCATTCATCAGCGCCCCCACCAGAAACAACCCCCCAGCGATCGCCGCGATCCCCGCGCTGAGCCCATCCATGTTGTCGATGAAGTTCATCGCATTGGTCACCATCACGATCCACACGACCGTCAGCACCACACTCAGCCAAGCACCACCCACATACGGATCCATCAGCGTCAGCAACCGCGAATCCGTCAACCACACAAACGCAATCGCCGGGAGCACCATCACCACCAGCTTCCCCATCGCCCCCATGGGCTTCCGATCATCCACCACCCCCAGCACGTGCAGCACCAGCACACACACAAGCAGCACCCACCCCATCCCCGTCCGCTGAGTCAGATCCCCCCACGAATCTTGCACCGACCCCAGCCACTCCGGGAGCGAACCCGGATCCACGACCATCGCCCCGATCAGCCCCACCAGCATCGGGACCCAGATCGCACCCGCAATCGCGATCCCCCCTGTGTTCGGAACCGCGCGACGCGCCTCCTTCACCTGACCCGCAATCGCCTCCGTGTCCATCGCTCCCACACGCCGCCCCACGCGCATCGCGATCCACGTCCCGATCACCGAGATCACAAACGCGACCACACCCAGACTCAGCACGACACCGATCATGGACCGAGTGTAGTGGGGGACCCATCCACCCCGCCCACTCCGTGCGCATCCACAAACCTCGGGCGCTCCTTCCCCATCACCTTTGTCCGCACCCACATCGCCCCCTTCGACACCACTGTGATCCCCACAAAGATCCCGATCGCGCCCACCCCCATCCAGATCATCCTCCACGGATACGCCCCCAGCGCATCCACCAGCGACGTCCCGTCGTGCGACCCCGACCCTAGATACGAGTAGTTCGTCCCCAAGAGCGCATTGAGCCCCGCAACCACCGCCGCATACACCACCCCGCACACCACCGCAAACCGACAATCCCGCCAGCTCGGCCGATACCCCAGCACCACCACGTCATACACCGCCACCCCCACGATCTGCACGTGGTTCAGCCAATAGATCCAGAAGCTCAGATCCCCGTGCCCCACATCCAGGTACGGCGTCACAAACACCTGCGCACTCAAACCCAGCCCCCAAAACAACGTCAACGCCCGCGCCCGACGATCCAGCGTGAGCAACATCCACACCGCGATCCACACACTCAACCGACACAAATGCAGCGGCAGCGAATCCCCAAGATCCCAATGCCCGGGCATGAACCGCCGAGCATTGATCACCAGCTGAGACACCCCGATCCCCCAAGCCAACACAAACCGAAGCCCCCGCTCCCGCCCCGCGCCCGGAACCCCAACCCCCTCCTTCAGATCCATCGCGAGCAGCACCCGCCCAAGCACACACACCACCCCGATCACCCCGAAACACACCCCGAGCACCACCAGGTGCTGCGCCGACCCCACCTCAAACGTCGCCGACCAGTCTCGCGCCGCGCCGACCACCCTCATCCGCCCGCATGCTCATGCCGAAGCTGCCCGCACGCAGCAGCAATATCCCGCCCCCTCGACGCGCGGATATGACAGTTGATCCCCGACTCCCGAAGCACATGCTGGAACCGGTGCACATCGTCCGTGTCCGGGCGCTCGAACTCAAGCCCCTCCACCTCGTTGTACCGGATCAGGTTCACATTCGCCCGGAGCCGCTTGCACACCCCCGCAAGCTCCCGCGCGTGAACTTCCTGATCGTTCACCCCGCGCAGCAGAATGTACTCGAGCGTGATCTCGCGCCCCGTCTTCTCGAACCACTTCGTGCACGCGCTCACAAGCTGCTCGATCGTCGTGAACTCCGCCCACGGGATCAGCTCCCGGCGCAGCGTGTCGTTCGGAGCGTGCAACGACAACGCCAACGTCACCGGGAGCTCCAGTTCCTGCGCCAGCTTCTCGATCGCTTTGTGCATCCCCACCGTGGACACCGTGATCTTCCGCGCGCTGATCCCCATCCCCCAAGGCGCCGCAAGCGTCCGCACCGCATCCACCACGGGCTTGAAGTTCGCCAAGGGCTCCCCCATCCCCATAAACACCACGTTCGTGATCCGCTGCACCCTCTTGAGCCGCGCGAGCCGCCACACCTGCTCCACGATCCGACCGCTCGATAGATTCCCGTCCAAGCCCCCGATCCCCGTCGCGCAGAACGTGCACCCCACCGGACACCCGATCTGCGACGAGATACACGCCGTCCGACGATCCGAATCCAACGACGGAATCATCACACACTCCGTCTGCCGCGCCGTATCCGAATACGGCATCCCCCCGGGCTTCCCGCTCGCATCCAGAATCGGAAGCCGCGTCGCATGGTCCACCGATGCTTCCGAAGCATCCACCACCTCGTCCCCATCCCCCCACTCAACCAACAGCTTCTGCGTCCCATCCGTCGCAACCTGATGCGCCACCGTCGGCCCACTCAAAAACGTCATCTCCCGTGCGAGAAGCTCCCGATCCCCCTTCGAGAGATTGCTCATCAGCGCCGGATCCGCCACCCCGTGCACATACACCCACTCCAGAATCTGCTTCGCCCGGAACTTGGGCAGGTTGTGCGACAAACACCAGTCCGTCATGGACTCGGGAGTCATCGCAAAGATGTGGTGCTCCGGGTGTTTCATCGCGAGATCGTCAACGCCACCGCCGTCGCCCCATACGCCCCTTGCGTAATCACCGGCGCTTCCACCGTCACCTTCCGGTCCTTGTGATCCACCCCCATCGACTCCATCACCTTCTTGAGCGACAACGGAAGCCCGAACTCCACCGACTCCTCATAGATATCCGCGAGTTTCAGCTCCGCCCCGTGCTCTTCCACAAAGTGCCGACAGATCGCCGCCACCAGATCCTCCGGCGCGCTCGCCCCCGCCGTCAGCAGAATCCGCTCATCCCCCGTCGGGTACCACGAAGCATCCAGCTCCGACACATCATCGATCCGACATGACCTCGTCCCCACGTTCTCCGCGATCTCCGTCAATCGCACCGAGTTCGACGAGTTCTTCGACCCCACGACCAACACCAGATCGCACTGCGGCGCGACCATCCGCACCGCCTGCTGACGGTTCGTCGTCGCGTAGCAGATGTCCTCCGTCGGGGGCTCCTTGATATTCGGAAACGCCTCCTTCAACGCATCGATGATCACCCCCGCATCATCCGTCGAAAGCGTCGTCTGGGTCAGGTACACCAGCTTGTCCGGATCCTCAATCCGCAAGTGGGGGATGCACTCGGGAGATTCAACCACCTGAGTCCGCTCCGGCGCCTCACCGAACGTCCCCACGATCTCCTGATGGTTCTTGTGCCCCACCAGCAGAATCTGATACCCCTGACGCGCATACCGAACCGCGCGGGAGTGCACCTTCGTCACGAGCGGACACGTCGCATCGATCGCCGTCAGATTCCGCGCCTTCGCCGCATCCCGGACACTCGGGGGGATCCCGTGCGCACTGAACACCACCACCGACCCCTCGGGGATGTCCTCGATCCGCTCCACGAACTCGACCCCACGACCCTCGAACCGCTCCACCACGTGCCGATTGTGCACAATCTCGTGGTACACATACACCGTCTCGTCCGGAATCAGATCCAGCACCTGGTCCACGACATCAATCGCCATCCGGACCCCGGCACAGAACCCCCTCGGATTGACAAGCACAACTTCCATACGTCGATCCCAATCCTAGACCCCGTCCCCCGCCCCCCAGCGCAACGACCTACAGTGCGCCAGCGACACGACCCGCGACCCGGAGACCGACCCATGAGCACCACCACGCTCCGCGCCATCATCCTCTTCACCTTCACCGCCGTCCTCACCAGCGCCTGCGCCGCGCACCAACCCACCACCAACGAACCCGCCTTCGCCGACGAAGCCACCATCACCCAGTACGAATCCATCCGCACCACCATGCGCCGCTTCGGGCTCGAATCCGCGCCCCCCAAACCCGACCACACCTTCCGTCTCACCACCTACAACATCGAAAACCTCTTCGACGCCCACGACGACCCCGACCTCATCGGCCGCAACGAAGACATCGACGACACCAAGCCCGAAGAACAACTCATCAGCTCCGCCCTCGCCATCCGCGCCGTCAACCCCGACGTCCTCTGCATCCAGGAAGTCGAATCCGAATCCGCCCTCCTCGAATACCGGGACACCTACCTCGCCGACATGGGCTACGACCACGTCGTCTCAATCGACGCCGGAAACGAACGAGGGATCGAAAACGCCGTCCTCTCCCGATACCCCATCTCCAACTTCAAAAACTGGCCCCTCCTCCCCCTCGGCGGCGTCCACCCCGAAAAATACGGCACCCAGAAAAACTGGTACGCCGGAGAGCCCATCGTCTTCCGACGCTCCCCCCTCATGGTGGACATCGAGATCCCCACCTCAGACGACGACAACGCCGACACCTGGACCCTCACCCTCTTCGTCATGCACCATAAGTCCGGCCGCTACAACACCTACTGGCGCGAAGCCGAAACCAAAGGCACCCTCAAACTCCTCGACGAAGTCTCCCAAGCCCACCCCGAGCGACCCATCATCGTCCTCGGCGACTTCAACGCCACCCCCAAAGACACCTCCGTCACCCTCTACCTCGAAAACGGATACACCGATCTGTTCGGATCGCGCAAAGATTCGCGCGAAATCATCACCCACGAATCCGAGCGAAGAATCGACTTCATCCTCGCAAACGACCAAGCCCTCCAGCGCCTCAACCCCCAAAACGCCTTCGTCCTCGGCCTCGCATCCCGCCCCGAAGGCACAAACTACCGCGACCTCCCCTCCTTCCCGGGCTACGCCTCCGACCACTACCCCGTCTCCATCGACATCAACCGCCCCAACCCCGAAAACTAACACCCCCACACACCGCGCAAGCAACCGCTAGCCAAACCCGTTCATACTGGTAGAATACAAGCCGCTCACGCCCGAACCCCTCGACCCAAAGCAAGGCCGATCGATGAATGAGCTCAAACCCTGGCAAATGATCCTCATCGCCGCCGCCGTCCTCGTCCTGGGATTCACCGGGTGGCGCATGATGTCGGGAACCAAAGTCGATCAGCCCGACGGCTACATGACCGTTGACGTCATGACCGGCCAACTCTACATGCTCCAAAAAGGACGCGCCAAAGGCATGCTCCTCCCGGCCAAAAACCCCGACACCGGGGACCGCACCCTCTACCCCGTCGTCCAGGACGAATCCACGGGCGACTGGTCCCTCCACGAGGGCTACGCAACCACCATCACCGAGGACATGATCAAATCATCCAAGGTCCTCACAAACCAATCACAGATCTCAATCCTCGATTCCGACCCCATCGTTCACGTCCTGATGCCGTGAACCAAAACAGCACACGATCGATCTCGCACAACCGGAGCGAAACGACCATGACACGTCAACGCAAAGCATTCACACTCATCGAACTGCTCGTCGTGATCGCGATCATCGCGCTCCTGATCGGGATCCTCCTCCCCGCTCTCCAATCCGCACGTTCCAGCGCACGAAACCTCGTGTGCAAATCAAACATGCGCGGCATGGCCCAACTCAACCTCCTCTACGCAAACGAAAACGACAACTTCTACGCGAGCCCCGTCACCGTCGGCGCCCGCTACCTCGGACGAGTCGTCATCCAAGGCGAAGGCATCCGCAACGGCGCAGACGCGCTCGAGTTCAACACCTCCTCCTCCACCCCCACAAGCACCCAGGACTGGATCTCACCCATCGCCGGTGACTCCCTAGGCTTCTCCACCAACCGCGCCGAACGCCACCGCGACATCTTCGACATGCTCGGCTGCGCCGAAGCCCGCCTCTTCGCCGATAAGCCGTACGACGGCTCAAGCCCCGGCGACTTCGATGAGTTCGAAACCATCGTCCAGGAAGGCATCCGCCAAGTCAGCTACCTCATGCCCACCGGATTCGCACACGTCAGCCAATCCTCCCGCAACTACGTCAACTCCCTCGTCGATCAGATCCCCGGAGACGTCAACGTCCCCGCAAACGTCACAGGCATGCTCTCCAACGCCGGAGGCCCCCAGCAACCCGCAAGCTTCCGCCACAAAGTGGACCGTGTCGGGATCAGCGCCTCAAGCAAGATCATGTTTGCCGACGGCACCCGCTTCTGGGAAGACGGTGAAGGACTCGACTTCGACCCCGACACCGCACCCAACTTCTTCGGTTCCTTCACCTCCTCGAGCCCCATCTTCGATGAATCGACCTCCTACGGCCGAAACTCGCCCTATGCGCGTGAGACCGGCAACAACATGACCCTCTCCTACCGCCACAACGAAACCATCAACATCGCCAAGTTCGACGGCTCCGTCACCTCCATGACCCAGATCGACTCCTACACCAACCCTACCCCCTGGTTCCCCTCCGGGACCGAGTGGAACGGCTCCCGCAACACCGATGAATCCGAAGCCTGGGTCGAAGACCGCTTCCGCGGCCGCGCCGATCCCAAACTCGAATAATCCAAGCCCCAACCAAATACCAAGCAAGCCCTGCTCCCAGAGCAGGGCTTGTCCTATAACGCGCGAAAGGAATCAAGCCCGAAATCCCCCTTTGCGCAAGCTTTATCAACCACCCACAGCTTTCGCCCAGTCCCCGACTATGCTACACTTGTAATCCAGGTCCACCGGGCACCGAGTTCCTGACCCGTTCTCAAGCCCTCCAAGATCTGGAGCACACCTGGGTCCCTACCGGGACAAGAGAAGAGTAGAGAAACACAAACCTTTGGAGAGAATGAACATGAAGTTCGCCATCGCCCTCGCCTCGGCCGCCGCTGTTGCGTCCGTCGCCAACGCCGACATCACCATCAACGAACTCCTCGGCTCCACCTCCGGTGCCGATTCCGAGTTCATCGAACTGTACAACACCGGCGACACCGCCGTTGATCTCACCGGCTGGAGCATCCAGCTCTGGGATGCCGACATCGACGCCGGCGGCTCCGGCTTCGGTGGCTCCGACGGCGGCGCCCCCTTCATGCTCTCCGGCTCCATCGCGGCCGGCGATTACTACACCCTCGCCAACGCCCTCGCCCAATCCACCTACTCGTTCACCGCCGATCAGCTCATCGGTGCCGACTCCATCGAGAACGGCTCCTACACCATCATCCTCCGTGACGCCATGGGCACCATCGTCGAAGCCGGTTTCATGACCGACGGCGACGCGGGTGATGCCGCCAACGACGCCGGCTCCCTCATCACCGCCGACTGGTCCTTCGGTCCCGACGGCTCCTTCCTCCCCGCCGGTATGTACCGCGTCGGTGACGGCTCCTCCACCCTCGGCCTCCTCGAGTTCGGTCAGCCCTCCCCCTCCGCGACCCCCGACAGCGCCAACATCCCCGCCCCCAGCGCCCTCGCGCTCATGGGCCTCGGTGGCCTCGTCGCCGGCCGTCGTCGTCGCTAATCAGCAACGACCTCGTCCACACGACGAACGCACATCCTGATGTGATTCCGCACCCGCCGTCCCCGTGACGGCGGGTGTTCTTTTTCAGTCCTACCGTCCATCAACCACGAGGAGACTCCCCATGCCCACCGACACCAACGCCGCCCAAGACTGGCTCACCACCAACGAATCCGCCTCCATCGACCGACTCATGGACTGGCTCCGCATCCCCTCCGTCTCCACCGACCCCGCATTCGACAAAGACTGCCGCGCCGCCGCTCAATGGGCCTCCGACCACCTCACCAAATCCGGGTTCACCTCCAGGCTCCTCCCCACCGGAGACCCCGAAGACTCGGGCAAACCCATCGTCCTCGCCACCAACGAACCCGACCCCGACTACAACGGACCCCACATCCTCTTCTACGGCCACTACGACGTCCAACCCGCAGACCCCCTCGAACTCTGGGAATCCCCACCCTTCGAGCCCGTCCGCAAACCCGCCGAAGGCGCCATCGGCGAACGCATCGTCGCGCGCGGCGCGTGCGACGACAAAGGCCAGGTCATGATGTTCCTCGAAGCCATGCGCGCCCTCAGCGAAACCACAGGCAAACCCGCAGCCGGCGCGAAGTACACCGTCCTCCTCGAAGGCGAAGAAGAATCCGGATCCGTCAACCTCGAACGCTTCGTCGAGAAGCACAAAGACACACTCTCCCAGTGCGACGTCTGCGTCATCTCCGACACCGGAATGCTCGGAAGAGGCAAGCCCGCAATCACCTACGGCGTCCGAGGCCTCGCCTACATCGAAGCCACCCTCATCGCCCCCGACCAGGACCTCCACTCCGGGCTCTGGGGAGGAAAGGTCCCCAACCCCATCAACGAACTCACCAAAGTCCTCGCCCAGCTCTGGGACTCCGATCGAAAGGTCACGATCCCCAACTTCTACGACGGCGTGCGCGAACTCACCAACGAAGAACGCGAAGCTTGGAAGAACCTCGGGGTCAACGAAGCCGAAGCCCTCAAAGGCATCGGGCTCCCCCCCGAAGCATCAGTGGGGGAGTCGGGCTTCTCCTTCATCGAGCGCGAATGGGCACGCCCCACCTGCGACATCAACGGCATCATCGCTGGCTACACCGGACACGGCGCCAAAACCGTCATCCCCTCCAAAGCCACCGCCAAAGTCTCCTTCCGACTCGTGGACGATCAGGACCACGAGCAGATCGCAAAGAACGCATTCAAGTGGTTCGAAGACCGCACCCCCCCGGGCTGCACATGGGAGTTCATCAACCACGGCGGCGGAGCCCCCGCAACCTGCGCCACCGACTCCCCCATCCTCAACGCCGCGCGACGCGCCATCGCCGAAGCGACCGGAACCGAGCCCGCCATGATCAAATCCGGAGGGTCCATCCCCGTCGCCGGACTCCTCAAGTCCACCATGAACCTCGAAACGATCTTCATGGGGTTCGGGCTCGAGGACGACCGGGTCCACTCACCCAACGAGAAGTTCGAACTCGACTGCTTCAGATCCGGCGCAAAGTCTCACGCCGCCTTCGCCGCAGCGCTCTGGTCCGTCACGGGCTCCTGACCACCCTCAGCCCCGCCCTCAGCAACAGACTTCCCCGTCTTCTCATCGAGAATCTCAACCTCCCCCAGTTCCTCCTCGAGTTCACCCTTCAAACGCGCAAGATGCATCGCCTGCTGCTGATGCAGCGTCTCCACACGATGACGAAGATCGTGCAATCTCGTCTCCTGACGAATCACATGCGCGTACACGCTGTACAAACACAGGATCGAGACAAAGCTCGCCACAGCAGGAACCAGCAACATGAGCGCAGTCGAGTCGGACACGAAACCCGTATCGGACGCGCACGAACCTTACTTTGACAATCCACCCCCGATCCGCGCACATGATGTAGAATCGCCCAGCCCAGACCGCACACCCATCCACGAACACCCAAACACAAGGAGCACACCGTGAAACCACGCGTCATCACCGCCGTGCTCCTCCTCATCTCCCTCCTCACCCCCGCCCTCCCCGCGCAGGACGACCCAGCCCCCCAAGCCCAGGGCGAAGTCGAACTCGCCATCGACGACCTCGGGGTCGGCGCCCTCATCCGACGAGGAGACTGGGCCGGGATCCGGGTCCGTCTCACCGACCGAGGATCCCGACAACGCGACGTCATCCTGAGACTCACCATCCGAGACGCCGACGGCGACGACGCCCAGTTCGACCGGGTCGTCTCAGCCAACCCCGGGCTCCCCCAAACCTTCTGGCTCTACGGCTGGGTCCCCTTCCGAGACTCCGGAACCCCCATCCAGATCCAGGCTTTCGAAGCCCTCGAACCCGCCTCAGGAGGACAAGGCCAACTCGCCTACCGACCCGGACGTCTCCTCGCCGTCGCAAACGCCTACAACGCAAGACTCCAGGAACCCGAACTCGGCCTCATCGCCGTCGTCGGAACCCGACAACTCGGGCTCGAGGGCTACGCCCAATCCGTCGAAGGCCTCCCCTGGCGCCCCAAAGCCCACGAACTCCAACGCATCGCCTCCGGACTCGCCGCCGATTCCCTCCCCGACCGCTGGCAAGGCCTCCTCCCCTTCGACACCATCGTCTGGTCCACCACCGGGCTCCGAGAGCACGACCCCAGTTCTCTCTCCCCCGAACGCGCCCGCGCCCTCATCACCTGGATCCAGCGAGGAGGCCACCTCGTCATCGTCCTCCCCCCCCAGGACGACCCCTGGTTCTCCAGCGCCCACCCCCTCCTCA
>Ga0256829_1003201_pt1 | contig 11532 bp, 10 predicted proteins | sample 131447metaG_FD_185979 | JGI IMG/M metagenome (GOLD analysis project Ga0256829, IMG submission 185979) | Hydrothermal vent microbial communities from Lau Basin, Pacific Ocean - 131-447 | ecosystem: Environmental > Aquatic > Marine > Hydrothermal vents | place: Pacific Ocean: Lau Basin | collected... | reverse complement strand
CCAATTGCCATAGCAGGAATAGCATACACAGTAAATCGAAGCCCACCAATATATGCAAAAAAGCCTATACCAATCAGAGGAAGAAAAAGTAAAAATTCTCTCTTTTTAAATACTAAAAGCAAATACCCCGCTAATGCAATTAAAAAAGTAAGCACAGAACCGGAAATTCTATTTGCAAACGTTTCAAAAGGAATTTTACCTGCTTCTCGAATGGTCTGAGCAACATCATAAAAATGCAGTATTCCTGCATCTGTACCTGTTTTTGTGTACCAGCCAATTTTAGAAATTATAAGTGCGTAGCCATCACCTGTCAATATAAAAATGATAATAGATGCAATAGCAATATAAAGAGGGTTTTTATCTTTTTGCACTAGAGTCTGTTTTGACATAAAATAAAAGGCTATAAGTAGTGCCAATTTAACAAGTAAAATAATTTTAATTAAAGCAATACTCATAAAAACAAGAGAGAGATAAAACTGTTTTTTATCTTTTACAAAGAAAATTCCATAAGCAATGAAAGTGACAAAAATAGCTGTAATAGCTGCATAACCTTGTGGATAAAAAACAACGTAAAAAGCGGTAATAATTGAAGCGATTAAAATAGTAAGAAGTTTGTCATCTTTAACAAATTTCATAACAAAGTACAAAATAAATACCGGAAAGACAAGCGCATACATATCGGTATCGAAATACCCGATCATTGTACGGTTATAAAAACTCCATGTAATTGAAGCTAACAGTGCAGCTAAAAAGCCAACAAACGTAAGCTTATAGAGTCTCATAATAAGAATAATAGGAATTACAATAAGACTAGAAACAAACGCAGGCAGATAGAGAATAATAGTATCAAGTGAAAATGGTAAAATTTTTGCAAGATAGTATACACTGTATACTGTTCCAGGGTATGTGTCTATTGCCGTTTGGAGGAGCTGATTGTCCGGATTTGTTCCATAGAGTAAATTTTTCACAACTGTAGCGAAGTAGTAACCATCATTTGTGTTTATCATCAGTTGACCATTCCAATAAAATGGCTCATATCCATGAAACTGATACACCCAAATGTATCTACACGCTATACTAAAAGTATATGCAAACAGCATATAAAAATAGACATCATATTTTTTAAAGATTTCTATCATCGTCTTATCTCTCCATTAGTTCTTGATATTTTTGTGCAAGTTTATCATAAGTAAAATTTTCTAAGATGTATGCCTTTGCATTTTTACCAAGTTTTTCTCTTTTATTATCCATCTTGTAAAGTTTTTCAACTCCATTAGCAATTGCCTTCGGATTTTCAGCCTCTACACTCACCCCACATTCAGCAGTTTTTACAATATTATTTACACCAGAATCAATTGCATAAAGAACAGGTTTGGCACTGTACATATAATCATACAGCTTGTTTGGAGAGACACCATATTTAAAAAGTTTCTCTCGTTTGAGTCCAATATAACAAGCATCAAATAGTTCAAGCATACTCTGCACCTGTTTTTTTGGAATTGATTCTATAAACAGTAAATTATCAAGCTTTCCATACTCTAAGAGCAAGTTCTCTTTTTCCTGCCCATCACCAACTATGACAAACAGAATATCTTTATTGTCTTGTAAAATTTTGGCAGCCTCACAAAAACTATCAAGTGCATTTGCAACACCTATAGTTCCCGTGTATCCTACTATAAACTTATCTTTTGGTATTTTATTTTTCACCTCTTGACTAAGCGGTTCTTTTTGTGCTATCTCATCTAAGTCCACACCATTGCTTATCCATTCAAATTCTCTCTGTATGCCAACATCATTTTTCATATGTTCACCATAATTTTGAAGATTTGAAACAATAACGTCAGATTTTTTTAGAGCAAATTTTTCAAACCAAGCCATAAAACGAATAAATGGATGCGTAGGAGCAAATCCACCTAATTCTATAAGACTAAGCGGCCAAATGTCTTTCACTTCATAAATCAGCTTTGCTCCATAGATCTTTGAGAGAATCCACGCCGGTAATATGGGAAACGGTGCCATAGGTGAGACTATGATCACATCAGGTTTTTGTAAAGAAAAAGGTAAGAAAAAAACTTTAAACATAAACAAAAACCATTTCAAAACTCTGCGTTTATCGTGTGATTTTCCATAATCAAAAGTCTTTAGCCATAGATAATCCACCCCGTCAATGTTCTCTCTTTTTTCTTTTGGAAGATTTTTGAAAAGATGGGAGTATGAAGAGCTTATGACTGTAACTTTATTACCTAGTTTTACAAGCTCTTTTCCTAGGTAATAGTGGCGAAATTCCATTCCATGATAAGGCGAGCCTGCATACTCGTTTATAATCCAGATATTTTTATGATTCATATGCTAACAATTCACTTATAATCTTTTGACTAGCCCGACCACCACCATAAAGGTCTAACTCTTTAAATGTAAACGCAGTGCTTGTCTGGTATGCTTGGCGTATCTTCTCATAATCGGCTCCCACAAGTGTGTTAAAGCCATTCTCAACCAGTTCTACCCACTCTGTCTCATCTCTGAGTGTTATGCACTGTTTTTGGAAAAAGTATGCCTCTTTTTGCAGACCTCCGCTGTCTGTCATAACCAAAGAGCAGTTATCTATAAGCCATACCATCTCTAAGTATCCTACAGGGTCAATAATAGTTAGGTTACTTGTATCTATTTGCAGTTCGCCCAGTATCTTTTTTGTTCTTGGGTGTAGAGGTAAAATGACTTGTTTCTCTTTTGCTATTTCATTTAGTGCTTTGAAGATATTTTTGAGTCTTTGTTCATCATCTGTATTTTCAGCTCTGTGGATTGTGCAGAGTATAAAGTTATCTTCTGTATCACATGATGGCTTTTGCGCTAGACTTTTGTAAAAGATAGCTCCGTCTTGCATAACATCACCTGATTTTACCACTTTTACATCAAGATTATCATAGCCTTCATTTTTCAGGTTCTCTACTGCTGTATCTGTTGGGCAGAAGAGTATTTGGCTTACTCTATCTGTGAGTATTCTGTTTACCTCTTCAGGCATCTTCATATTAAAGCTTCGAAGTCCTGCTTCGATGTGTGCCAGTTTTATATGTAGTTTACTTGCGACTATTGCACCTGCCAATGTCGAGTTTGTATCGCCATAGACCATTACCCAGTCAGGTTTCTCTTTGAGGCATACCTCTTCTATCTTCTCTATCATCTGCCCTGTCATTGCACCGTGACTTTTTCCACCAATACCAAGGAAGTAATCAGGCTTAGGGATCTTCATCTCATCAAAGAAGATATCACTCATATTTGCATCGTAGTGTTGTCCTGTGTGGACTATTATCTCTTCTATCTCACTGCGTTTAGCTATTTCACGGCTTACGCTTCCTGCTTTTATGAACTGGGGTCTCGCGCCTAGTATTGTTACTATTTTCATATCTCTTCCAACCTATCTATATATTTTTTGATACTTTTTGAAAAAATTGCTTTTTTATTAATAATCTTTTTATTGATATTACGTACATTCTCGTCAACCACAGGCAATGGCATATCTCCAACAAAAAAGCTTCCGTTACACTCATCTAAAATCCACTCCCTGTTTGCAGGTAGATTTGAAACAATCGGATAACACCCAAATGCCATCGCTTCAAGTAAAGAGACAGCAGTTGAGTCAGAACTCGGGATGGAAATATAATATTTTGCTTTTTTATATAATGCATCTTGTTCATCTTTTCTCAAGAAGCCAACAAACTTCACTTGCTGTGAGACATCAAGAGAGATACACAACTCTTCAAGCTCTTTTTTCTGTACACCATCATTTGCAATCACTAGTTTCAAGTCCCTAGTTTCAAGTCCTGCAAACCATCGAATAATCGTATTTATATTATAATTTTCACTGAGTGCTCTGTTGGAAAATATAAGATTTTCATCTTTAGCAACATCATCATCCATAACAACACTCTCAAGCCCAAAGGCAAAAGTCTCTATCGCCTCATTGCCACTTATCTCAATGATTTTATCACTCATATAAAAAGAGTCAGAAGTAATCAAGTCTGCATATTGCAAGGCAAATTTTGTGAACGCTCTTTTAATGCGACTCTCAAAAGGTGTCACTAAAACATCACTTCCCCATGCTGATTGTATCAATTTTAACTGCAAATTATTTCTCTTAACAAGTGCAGCTAGAACACCATAGCTTGAAATGTAATGAGCATTCATATATTTTGGTTGTAAAGTATCAACTATCTTTTTTATCTCAAAATATTTGAGTAAGAGTTTAAAATTTCCACCCGCTGCGTTTACACTCTCATTCACGACATATATCTGTTTTTTATCAATATGCTGCAACAGCTGATCATCGTAGCCATTCAGCGATATTAAAGAGAGGTCAAAATAGTTACTAAGTTCTTTCACCCACTTCAACGTATGGGGGCTTCTACCATCTGCCAAGATTAAATATTTATCTCTCATCATAAATCTCATCTATTACTTTTTCCAAGCGTTTTGCCTGCTCTTTACGGTGATGCTTCTTGATAACATCTATATTAAACTCTCTTGGTCGTTTCTCTTGCCACTCTTTATACGCCTCTTCCAAAATCATCTCGATCTTTTCTATATTCTCATTATCCGAGACATATCCTGCGTTTGCATCTCGTATAAGCTCTGCTGCAACATCTTCTTCATCAACAAGCGCGATAATCGGCTTTAAAGCTGCAAGATACTCAAAGAGTTTACCCGTAAACACACCCTTTCGACCATTTGAAGGATGAATAAGCAAAAGAGCATCACTCTTTTTCATAATTTCTATCGCTTCAGAGTGCTCAACAGAAGCAATAACAGAAACCCTCTCTTGCAATAACTCAGGAATTTCAAAGTGTGTTTTAACACCCACAAGCTGCACAATAACTTTCTTTGTATCATCTTTTTGCATTAACTTATTTAATGCTTTTAAAAAATTTATAGGATTCCTTTCACCGTAAAAATTCCCCATATATGTAATGGTAAACGCAGCATTATCACTTTTTGTCTCTTCTAGTGCAAAATCATAACCATTACGAATTTCACGAAAAATGACATTTTGATTACTACTCAAAGAACGAAATTCATCAACAAGTGGTTTTGAAACAGAAGTGACTGCGTTTGCATAAGTGAAAATTTCATTTTCAAGCTTTGCATATTTCTCTTTTAGCTTTGAGGGCAAACCTAAACCTTGACTCATCTCATCTCTCATATCTGCTATCCATTTAAGATGAGGAAACTCTTTTTTTAATTTCAGTGCAACACTATGTGGTGCAGTTGGAGCGTAAGTAGATATTAACACATCTATATCTTTTTCTTTTACAAATTGTGGTAGTATTTCCAAAGACTCACCTATCCAGCCTCTATATTCATCATCAAAGAATGAGGTCACAAATTTATTATATATCACTTTTGCATAATGTATAAACTTATTTGTTCTTTTTGTAAATAGTAAGGGCTTTAATAAAACATCATTCTTAACACGTTGCACGACAATATTATCATCGGTTTCAATAGAGTTCTCATTTCCCAAAGTATGCACATATATATTATATTTTTCCTTATCAAGATATTTCGCAAAAGAGTAAATTCTATTGCTGGCAATTGATTGAATAGGAGGATAATATATAGAAATTATTAAAATATTTTTTTTCATTTTCACTTCTTTGGTTCAGTCAAAATTTTCACAAGATTGCCCAAAACTTTCTCTTTTGAATATTGCGTTTTAATATATTCAATTGCCTCATAATTGACACCAAGTTTTCCACTCTCAAAATCTTCTTTCAACTCAGATACTTTTCTTATTAATTCATCAGAACTCTCAAAATAATATGCATGTGGAAAGTTATAATTATACAGAACAATTCTACCATATCCTAAGGCCTCTAAAATTGAAAAAGCCAAACCGTCATGCTTCGCATTTCTTATATAACATGTATTAGCCTGAAACTCATCATCCATATTTACCCAACCGAGTAATTTGATATTTTCAGGAAGTACTTCGCTGTAACTTGTTATACCAGCTATTCTAAATTCAACATCTTTAAATGCCTTAGCAAGTTTTATATAATCTTCCATACCATAAAACTTCTCTTTTCCCTGACTCATATATGTTAGTACTGTGAATTTTTCAAACTCTTTTGGTTTAATCTCTTTATCATAAATAGCAATCGATGCAACATCCGCTTCTATTAAAATGTCTGCTAATTCAGACTTGATCCAATCAACTTCACATAAAAATTTTGACGCTTCTACTAACTCATTATTTACTCTTGAGTTTTTAAAATCTTCCACTGCAGTTAAAACGTCACTTCCAATAAAATGTTGCACAATTTTTTTACGAAATCTCATTGCCATTTGAAGAGCACCACCTTCGCTGATTGATGCACTTACAGAATAAACAGTATGAATAAAAGGTAAATTGAAAAAAAATTTAATTTTATCTATTTTATTTTCACTAGTATTATAAAATAGATATTCATTGTTTGTATCGTATTTATTTAGCTGTTCTGTCAATATATTTCCAAAGTAGCTATTCCCTATAATTGCAATTTTCATTTCACTTCTATCTTCTTTTTGATTTTTGCGGGTACTCCGGCAGCCATCGTATAATCAGGAATGTCATCAACTACAACACTTCCCGCAGCAACAACACAGTATTTACCAACAGTGACACCGGCTAAAATAGTTACATTGGCTCCTATCCAACTTGCCTCTCCAATTTTCACAGGAGCAGAGACTCGCTTATAATATTTTTGCATTTTTCTCTCACCTACATCTGCATGTGTTATTATGGAAACACCTGCACTAATTACTGCATCATCTTCGATAATAATTTTATTTGCAAGATCAAGAAAAACATTTTTGCCGATATAACAGTTATCTCCAAAAGAAATATTATAAAATTCTTCACCGCTCCTTCCGAAATTATCAATATTTAACATCGGCTTCATGCTAACATTTGTTCCAATAGAAGCTTTATGTATTTGCAAAATCCTCTTTATATTATCACTTTTGCAAAGATATAAAGACTTCACTAAATAATGACTTCCAAACACTTTAGTCAAAAACTCTATTTTAAAAAACTCTATCATTAGAAACAGATTATGGACTACTCTTTTCATGTTAACCTCTTATAAAACCAATAAAATACATACAAATAATATAGCACCATAAAAGTGGATACAAAAGTTAAAACTATCTCTATTGAATAAGTATGGAAAAGAATAATTATTAAAACATATGACACATTCCCAAATAAACTTATATAGAATATCTCTTTTTGTTTCTCAAGTATAATTGGAATCTGACTAATAGGTGAAATCAAAAAGTTCATAAACAAATAAGGAATTAACAACTGACTATACTCTCCTGCCACTCTCCACTTCTCACCAAATACAAACGCAAACAACTCTGGTGCTATAAAAAAAAGCACTCCAAAAGAGGGAACTGCAATCAAAAAAAGTTTTACCACAACACTTTTCACATACGGATAAAGGTTCTCACCATCATTGTGCAAAGTTGTAAACTTTTTATACAAGACCTGTCCCAATGCATAGCCTATGATCCCAATAGGAACTTGTAAAACTCGTAAAGAGAGCGAATAAAATCCCAGTACAGTAGTACCAAAAAAGGTTGAAATGAGCATTACAGAACCGCTTGAGCGTAAAATATCACTAAAAGCATGCAGAGAGTTTACCAATGGAAAATCTTTATACTTTTTCATCTGGGTTATCATGCTTTTTTTATTTATCTCTTTAATGTACTTTTTATCATTTTTTACAAACTTATCTACCAGTACAAACGCAGCAACTGCACGTCCCAAAATATTTCCAAGAATCAGCCCTCCATTTATAGAAAAATATCCAAAAAGTGGCTGTCCTGAGCCAATAGCAAAGCTCTGTGCAATTTGAGAACTTGACATTGCTTTAAAGTACTCTTTTCGGTTTGACCAATAATTAAAAGTTTGTATAATACCCGCAAAAAGAAGAGAAATAGGAACAAGAAAAATCAAGTTTCCCACAGATTGAGCATTAAAAAGTTGTAAAATTTCATCTTTAAACAAGAGAATAGTTAATATGCTTAATACTACTAAAGAGAGAGTTATTAAAAGTGCAAGAGCCAATACATTGATAGCCTCTTCATCACTTTTAGGCAAAACTATCGCCATCTCATATCGTGCAGTAATTACAATAGAAATAAACCCAACAATAGCCAAGTAAAGTGCAAAAATTCCAAAATCTTCAGGAGTATAAACTCTTGTCAAAATAGGACTTATAGCTATTGGTATTGCCTGCGCTATTGTCGTTCCTGTCATAAGAGTTAAGACATTTTTGCTAAATGCTGACTTTGGTTTTAGTTTATTGAACATTTTTAACTCTCATATACACCGGAAATCGAGGTTTGCCAGACTTTGTCATCTCTTTATATTTAAAGGTAATTATATCTCCTGTTTTTGGAGGATTACTCCGCTGTGCATCACTAAAACCAGAGCCTATTTTAAAGAGTGTGCCATTTGGTAGTTTGCACTCAAGTGAGCCCATTTTATTGCTATATTTGCCCTTTCCCTTGAGAACTTTTACCACTTCGCATTCATCATCTAAAAAACTTTTTACCTTGAGTGCTTTTGAGGTTCTTTTCTTTATATACGCTGCGTTTGGATCACGTACGACAACACCCTCTCCACCTAACTTTTCAACACTTTTTAAAAACTCTTGCAAATCTTCTTTGCTTTTGACATACTTTTGAGGAATTATGCGTATATTTTTGCCCTCATACGGCTTCACTTTTGTAAGACGCTCAAAGAGTCCACCCGCTGCGTTTGGCACTTCAAATATATAATGTTTTATCTCATGCCATTTTTCACTTGGAACTCTGTCTCGCACAATAGAAGAGATATTTTCAAAATCTCCTCGCTTACTCCAAAGTTCTCCATCTATGGCAAAAGGCGGATAATCTCTAACAAACCACTTTGGAGCATGAATAACTTTTCCACCTCGACTTATAAGATGCTTTCCATCCCAATAGGCACGGACACCATCAAGCTTTTCACTCATCACCCATCCACTGATATTTTGATCTTTATAGACTTTTAAAAGCAGTAAATCTGGTTTTGCCGCAAAAAGTAAAAAGGGAAATATGAGTAAAAGTAGTTTTATCATAATTGTGTTGTTATATACTCTATCTCATCATCCCTCACATACGGATTCATAGGCAGACTCATTATCTCTTCGCTTACTCTCTCTGCGATTGGAAAGTCACCTTTGCTATAACCAAGATACTCGAAACACTCTTGTAGATGCAGTGGCATCGGGTAATGCACAGCCGTTGGTATGCCTTTTTCTTTCAGTTTTGCTTGTAGTTCATCTCTGTTTTTTACCCTTACTGAGTACTGTGCCCATGCTGATGTTGTATTGGGATTTTGATACGGTGTTATAAGTTCTTTGTTTTGCAGAGCTTGAGTATACTTCTGTGCTACTTCTTGTCTGAGAGCTAAATCTTTTGTGTAATGTTTGAGTTTTACATTGACCACTGCACATTGGAGTGTATCCATTCTTCCACCAACACCGATGTATTTATGATGGTAACGTTTGTTCTGTCCATGCACTCGAAGCATTTTCATCTTCTCTGCAAGTTCGTCACTATTTGTAAAGACTGCTCCACCATCACCGAAACATCCAAGCGGTTTTGCAGGAAAAAAGCTTGTTGTAGAGATGTCACCCAGGTTTGAATCAGTTTTACCTTTGTAGGTAGATCCAAAGCTTTGTGCGCCATCTATGATGACTTTCAAGTTATGTTTTTTAGCTATGTTTTCAATAGCTTCCATATCTGCAGGCTGTCCATAAAGACTCACAGGGATGATGGCTTTTGTTTTTTCTGTGATTTTTGCTTCGATTTTATTTGGGTCTATGTTGTAAGTTTTTTCATCTATATCCACAAATACCGGCTTTGCACCTAAAAAGGCTATGGTCTCAGCAGTGGCAATGAAAGTAAATGGTGTTGTTATTATCTCATCACCTGGTTTAATGTCAAGTGCCATCATTGCAAGGATGAGCGCTTCTGTACCACTTGCGCATGTAATGGCGTGTTTTGCTTCTGTAAATTCTTCTAGGTTTTGTTCTAGTTCCTTTACTGCATCACCCATAATGTAGTTTGATTTATCAAGCACTGCCTGCATGGCAGCATCTATCTCTTCTTTATAAAGTTGATACTGGTATTGTAAATTTGCGAAGTCTATTTTCATTATATCTCTTTTAGTTCATCATTTTCTAATGTGTATCTCGAGTTATCAAACTCATCTACTGCGATGTTCTCATCATTGAAGTGCAAAGTATTACCGGCTCTACTTACCCAGCCAATTTGTTTGGCTGGAACACCAACCATAAGGGCATAAGGCTTTACATCTTTATTCACTACTGCGCCAGAGCCTATAAGTGCATATTCACCTATGGTTACACCGCACACTACCGTTGCGTTTGCACCGATTGAACATCCCTTTTTGAGCAGTGTCTTTTTAAACTCATCACGTCTTACTATAAAGGCTCTTGGATTGATAACATTTGTAAAGACCATAGACGGTCCTAGAAATACATCATCTTCTACCTCTACACCTTCATAAACGGAGATATTGTTTTGAACCTTGACACCTGAGCCTATTTTTACATTTGGACCTACGACACAGTTTTGCCCAAATGAGCAGTTTGCTCCTATATTTGAGCCTGAAAGGATGTGCGAGAAGTGCCAGACCTTTGTGTTGTCACCAATGTTTACGTTCTCATCGACAATGGAAGTTTCATGTACAAAGAAGTCTTTTTGTTTAGGCATCTTTTTTCCTCGAAGTTTGGCTTTAAACTCCTCTTTTGAGAGGTATCTTGGTGACTCGGTTTTCTCCATGTTAAGAGAGTACCTTCTTACAAAAAGGGTGATAATCCCCTTGCAGTCCTACAGCAGGTAAATGACGAATGGTCGAGACTGTTCGTATGCTTCCATAGGCCTCATCAAGTCCAAATCCACCACCATTTAAGATGTGCTCATAACTCTTTGTATGCAAATCAGTAAAACCGCCACTAAACTCTATCTCATCTCCATCTACGGTAATAGAACGATACGTTCTCATACCATTTGCCTTAATATCTTCTGGAATATAGTCATAGTTTACTGAGAGGAACCATCTTACAGTTGCGTTTTTAAGCTTGAAGTAGCCTGCGTTTGTATCAGCTGTTTTTACATGGACAACATTTTCTTCAACATCTCCAAATATCCAGCAGAGCATATCGTAAAAGTGTACACCGATGTTAGAGGCAATTCCACCTGATTTTTCCTGCTTGCCCTTCCAGCTCTCGAAATACCACTTACCACGGCTTGTAAGGTAAGTAAGGTCTATATCGTACATTTTATCTGGGTTTTGCTCAAGCTCTTTTGCAACTCTCTCTTTCAGGTCTATTATAGACTGATGCAGACGCAGTTGTAAAATATTATAAACTTTTTTCCCTGTCTCTTGCTCAATAATTTTCAGCTCATCTATATCAGCAGGGTTAAGTACAAGCGGTT
>Ga0256829_1003200_pt1 | contig 11533 bp, 7 predicted proteins | sample 131447metaG_FD_185979 | JGI IMG/M metagenome (GOLD analysis project Ga0256829, IMG submission 185979) | Hydrothermal vent microbial communities from Lau Basin, Pacific Ocean - 131-447 | ecosystem: Environmental > Aquatic > Marine > Hydrothermal vents | place: Pacific Ocean: Lau Basin | collected... | reverse complement strand
CGTTTCGGCCGGTCCTGTCAATGTTTTGTTCATTGCTTTCAAACAATTTATGATATAATCTACTGTTAGCGTAATATCAATTTCACGTTGACTTGGAAGGTTTACATTTTTTTTACTTCCAACTCTAATAGGAAACTCAATAATGTTTTCATCTTTTATTTTGAAACCCCTAATATTAGTATAAGCACCGATTGAAAATAGAATCTTTTTGATATCGTAATGGTCAAAATTTATAGGGCGTATTTTTTTCACTTTAATTGTATGCCTACCATTTGTCGATTCATTGTAGTAGTTTATAAATTCTCCGAGTATGATATCCATACACATAGATGCACCAACATCAATTTGCTTACACATAGAATAATCTATGTGAATTTCCTCAAATATTTGATTATGTAAAGAATTAAACAATTTCCTTAAAAAAACCATTGTTTCTACGTAGTTTTCTATAATGGAAAATTTTTCAGGAATTATAAAATTGTTGTCAGAAAAATTTGATGCTTCCTTCGCAAAGCTGTCTTTTTTAGAAAGAAAATATTTTAAAGATTCACCATATTCAGGTTTTTTTAGTAATCTGCTTTTTTGTAAAAAATGATGTAATGGGTAGTTTACAAAATCTGCATCTGGATTACTATTTCTGACATCAGATTTAAACTTTTCAAATCCTCGTTTGAGTTTAGATAGTTTTTTTAGTCTTCTTTTCTTTTTATGATTAGATGACTTATGTCGCCATATATAAATGTCATCTTTTTTTTTCATTCAGACGTTCTGTTTTTTTTTAGCTTGTGGGTAACGGTATCGGCTATGAGTAGTTGCGTGATTTAGCACTAAACTTTGCAAGTACACACTAAACTGAAAATCCACAAGGATTTTCAGAAGTAGGCGAGAACAAGCAATAACTTATAGCCTTGTTAGCCACTGTTATTTTAGTTTCGATTTAATTTCATTTAGTTTTTTCGACACCTCTATTTTCCTTAACTCTTTATTTTTCTTGTCCACAGCTTCGTCAAGAGAAAAGAAGATAATCGTTTTAACTATTGGAAGATATTCTCTACACTCATCTTCCTGTAATTCGTGTATTCCTTTACTTAATACTCCATACATATGAGAATTCTCTTTAAAATAATCAGGTAAGAAATCTTGAATGTATTTTGTCTTATCCTCCATTCTTTTTCCTCTAAATTCTTCTTCCGTTATTTTATTTTCTATATCCGATTCTAAGAAAGTTTGAAGAATAATGTCCTCAAAAATTCTGCGATAGTATAAAAAAGAAGCGATGGCATAACCATATGATTCAAGTTGTGCAGCTTTTGCTAATTCTGTTATTTTCTCTTTTTTAAGGATTTTTTTGTAGTTGCTAAAGGTGTTTTTTACCGAGTCATATTTTGAAGGATATTCAGCTACTTTAATTAGTTCATCACCTTCTACTATAAAACTGTAAAGTATTTTATGGTGTTCATCTCCACTACAACGAAAAGTTTTGAAAAAACTTGGTTTGTCCTTTATCCGAGCCGGATAGTGAGGACTGCTAATATTTGGTACATCAAAGATATTTTTGTCAGCCGCAAAAACTCTATTTCTTTCACACTTAGTACAGTATAATTCTACTCTTTCATTGAATGACTCTACCAAATATTTAAGTGAGTATTCAACCGGTTGTCCCTCTTCATCGATTATCACTTTATTTTCCCATCGACTGTAAAGAGGTGCTCCAAATATTAATTGTTCTAAATTCATAGTTTGTTTTAATTGTCGCTATCAAGGTATAAGATTACCAAACCAAAAACTCCCCATCCTCAAATCATCTAGATTCAAGGAATGGGGAGTTTCTTGTCTTAGTCTAAATATAGCAATTAAAGTGTGTATTTATGAATTTGTAGTAAAGTTTAGCTTTTTGGTAGGTTTTTCTTTGTGGGATTCCGTAATCATTAGACCGTTTAATGACATCTCGATCTCCTTATCGCGGTGAGGACCGCGTACCCTTTTCTTTTTCTTTTTGTACGATACTTTTTTCTTGACTTTTTCTGTATGTCCTTTTTACCATTGCCTCTTTCTTGCCACTTTTTGCTTGACAAAAAAGTGGCCAAAAAGTCAAGTCGCTTGAAATGGCATTTAGTGCCTTGTGGCACTAAACCCTTCGGTTTTTCTGAGTCGCGCGCTGCTCTGCAGCTAATGCGCGATCTCGCACCGAACAAACCTCAGTTGCCATGGGCGCGACATTTTATTTTCAATTCTATTGTTATCGGAAAGACTAAACCAAATAATGCGACTCCGAACGAGGATTTAGAAAAACAAGCTGGCAGGGCCGGATAAGAGCTGTGTGGAACAGCAGCGAGGCGTAGCCGAGTGCGAGCTCCACACAGCTGTGGCTGAGGGCAGCGTAGTTTTTCAAATTGGAGTGAGCGTCGCTAGACCTTTTGGTCACTTTTGCGGCAATGGGAAAAGTTGCGAAGTGATGTTTTGAAAAAACCAAAAGCCCGGTGGGCTTTTGAACGAAGCAGCCGCGTAAGCGGAAGGCAATCTCTTAAATGTCATCTCGATACAATTTCCGCTTCGCGAAAATCACTCGATGTCCGTAAGCCGATAAAAAAGAAAAAACTATAGCAAAAAAGAAAGCTGCAGACTTCTCTGCAGCTCCCCATGCTTACTATAACCAAATACATGAGACTGTATTCTATTATGGTTCAAAAATGAAGCTAATGCCCACAAGGCAGGTAAACCCTTATCAAGCTTATCGTTTTTACAAATCTTTACTCCAAATGAGCAGAATTCCCGACCTTTAAAACATGAGCTTAGAAATTAAATCCCGCATTTGGATAGAAAAAGACGGGCAAACCCTTTTGGGGCAAGGCCGAGTGCAACTTTTAACCGCCATAGCAGAAACCGGGTCGCTCTCTGCGGCAGCTAAAAGTATTTCCATGTCTTATAAAAAGGCCTGGCGTTTATTGGACGAGATGAACTCCGCAGCAAGCACGCCACTGGTCATAACCGCCGTAGGCGGAAAAGACGGTGGGGGCGCCCAACTCACAGACGCTGGCCAACAAATGATAACGGCCTTTAACGATATCTGCAGCCAATGCGAAGCGCTCTTTGCAAAGCTCGCCACCAAACTTCCGCAACACTAAATGAGAAACCTGAACGGCATAATACTCTGTGGGGGTCACAGCAAACGAATGGGGGCAGACAAGGGCCTGCTTAAACTCGGACAGCACAGCTTTATTGAGCATCTGGCCCAGAGCATGACTCCTTTTTGCGATAAAATTTTTCTCTGCGGAAGCAAACCGGCCTATGCCGATCTTGGCCTAGAAGTGATTGCCGATCTTGTTCCAGATTCTGGCGCTTTAGGCGGCTTGTATTCCGGGCTGATGCATACCAGCACCAATTGGAATCTGGTACTGAGTTGCGATGCTCCTTTGGTAGATGCAGCCATTATTAAAACGTTAATTGAAGCCATAGATCCGCAGCAAAAAGTGGTACACGCCACAACCGAAAAAGATGCCCACCCATTAATAGGTTGTTACCACAAGGACTGTGCAGAGGGTTTTAAAAAAGCCATAGATAGCGGAAATTTAAAGCTGCAACCCACCGTGCAAAAATGCAAGCCCAAACGGGTGGAATTCCATCCGCCGCAGGCTAAAAAACTCCTCAATATCAACACCCCAGAAGACTACCAAGAACTACTGAAGCTTTACTCCTAGCGGAAGTTGGTGTATTTGCATATAAAAATTTGCTATCTTCATAAGCTACAAGGGCGGAATCGTTCCCCAAACTTGTAGCATCTGAACTAACTAAACAGCACATGACCGATCTTGACATTGCCAAGCAATGTACGCTACAACACATTAGCGACATTGCTGGAAAGTTGGGCCTGAGTCCCGACGACATTGAACTCTACGGCAAGCACAAAGCCAAACTGCCACACAGCATTATCAACCCCGACAAAGCAGCACAAAGCAAGCTGATCTTGGTGACCGCTATCTCGCCTACGCCAGCAGGAGAAGGTAAGACCACCATGTCTATTGGACTTTCAGAAGGCCTGCACCAAATTGGCAAAAAAGCCATAGTGGTGCTGCGCGAACCGAGTTTGGGTCCCGTATTTGGGATCAAAGGTGGAGCCACCGGAGGTGGATATTCACAAGTGCTCCCTATGGAAGACATCAACCTGCATTTTACGGGCGATTTTGCCGCCATAGAAAAGGCGCACAACCTTTTGGCAGCGGTAATAGACAACAACATTCAAAGCAAGACCAACTCTTTGGGTATCGATGCCCGCACTGTGGTTTGGAAGCGCGTTATGGACATGAACGACCGTTCGCTACGCAACATTGTGATCGGTTTAGGCGGACCTACCTCTGGTGTTCCGCGCGAGACTGGTTTTGATATCACCGCGGCTTCAGAGATCATGGCGATCTTGTGTTTGGCCAACGATATGGAAGACCTCAAGCGTCGTTTGGGGAATATCTTTGTGGGCTACACTTTTGCCAAGGAGCCTATTTACGCCCGCGATTTAAAAGTCCAAGGTGCCATGGCGGCCCTGCTTAAAGAAGCAGTAAAGCCTAATTTGGTGCAAACCATAGAAGGCAATCCGGCAATTATTCACGGCGGCCCTTTTGCCAATATCGCACAAGGGACCAATTCGGTGCTGGCTACTAAAATGGGCATGTCTTTGGCAGATTATACGGTGACAGAAGCTGGTTTTGGTGCCGATCTGGGGGCAGAGAAGTTCTTGGACATCAAATGTCAAAGCGCAGGAATTTCGCCCAAGGCTGTGGTTATTACTACGACCATTCGCGCGCTGAAGTATCACGGCGGAGCCGATCTGAAAAACCTGACCGAAGAGAACGTAGACGCCCTTAAAAACGGGCTGCCGAACTTAGAAAAACACTTGGAGAACGTGATGCAGTTTGGCATTACACCAATCATTTCTATAAACCGTTTTGTGTCCGATAGCGAGGCGGAGATTGCTTGCATCAAAGAATTTGCGGCCAATAAGAACGTCCGTGTTTCTTTGGCGGAAGTTTGGGCCAAAGGCGGTAAAGGTGCCATGGATCTGGCCCAGCAAGTGGTAGATATCATAGAAGAGAACGAGGCCAAATTCACACCTATGTACAGCTGGGACATGCCGGTTATGGATAAGATCAAAGCCATTGCTACCAAGATCTACGGAGCTGCAGATGTAGAATACGCCGCCAAGGCCAAAAAGAACCTGCGTACCATAGCAGATCTAGGGCTAGAAGGCTTACCTGTCTGTATTGCCAAAACGCAAAAGTCACTCTCTGACGATCCGAAACAAATTGGGCGCCCAAGTGGCTTTACGCTAACGGTTCGTGAGATCGAGATCGCCGCTGGTGCTGGTTTCTTAGTACCAATTACCGGAGACATGATGCGTATGCCAGGCTTACCGGCGCACCCGGCCTCAGAGAATATAGACATAGACAACGAAGGCAACATCAGTGGGCTGTTTTAACATCCCACTGAAAGTAATACACCCGAGCAGATTTCGAAAAACACGTATATTTAGTAAACGTTTGATTCACTGCGTTTTAGTAGACGATTAAAAATGGCAACCCGTAACTATCAAGGCAAGAAATTTGACAGCCAGCGCTCCGAGCGCGTGGTCGATGCTTTGACCGTAGAAGAAGCTTTGCAGATCAACATCAATGGCAAGCCTTTTACCCTGTCCATGCGAACGCCTGGTGACGACAAAGCCCTTGTACGCGGCATGCTGCACAGCGAGGCTGTGATAAACGATACGAGCTTTCATCCGAAGCTTGTTTTGCACAAGGAAAACGAGGACGGGATTGTAACGGTGGTAGATCTGGAAATTCCAGAAGATAAGCTGGGCGCCGGCTATTCGAATTCGCGTTCACTCTTGTCTGTTTCTTCTTGCGGTATTTGCGGTAAGACCGAGCTTTCTGAACAAGGCTTTTTGGGCAAGACCTTAGATGAACCCATCACTTTTGATGGCCCTGCCTTTAGCGCTATGTTCTCTAAAATGAATCAGCAGCAGTTTGACTTTAAACAATCTGGAGGCACCCATGCTGCCGCTGCCTTTGATGCCGATGGTGAACTTTTGGTTGCTGCGGAAGATATAGGGCGGCACAATGCCGTAGATAAGGTCATTGGGCACTTATTGCAGCAAGACCAACTCAAAGCGGCCAAAGCCATGACGGTGAGCGGCCGTATCTCTTACGAGATTAGTATAAAAGCATTTAAAGCCGGAATCCCGTTTTTGGCGGCCGTTTCGGCACCCTCTTCTTTGGCGGTAGACTATGCCAAGGAGTTGGGCATAACCCTTATGGGATTCTGCCGCGACGGGCGTGCGACTTGTTATTCGCATCCGCAGCGTATAAAAAACAACCCACTAAACAACATTAAAGCGAGTTAACTCATGTCAGAAAATTTAAGTGAACTTTTAGGTCGAAAAGGCCTGCAGGAAAACCTCTTTGACAAGCTGGGAAATTTGGCACAACCTGCCGGAACTCCAGACGAGGAGGCCTTGGCCCTTTTGGCCGATGAATTCCTGATCGGTAAAGCCAATACCTACGGCACCGCCACCTTTTACGATTTTCTGAAACCCGAAAACAAGGGCAAACAAGTTTATGTCTGTAATGGTACGGCTTGCGAATGCGCGGGAACTCAGCCTGGAGTTATTAAAGAACTTAAAAAGCAATTCACCGAAGACCAAATTGGGCATATGTGCTGTTTGGGTCGGTGTCATGAGAATTCGGCCTTTCATTACAAGGGTCACAATTACTCCGGAGGAGCTATAGATGCCTTGCAGCAAATAGTGAAAGGTGAAGAAAAGCACCACAGCGATATGTATAATGTAGCGGCGAGTCACGAGCCCATATTAACCGCAGCTTTTACCGATGTGGACACCTATTACGAGCCTTGGTTGGCTGTTCTAGGACAAGATTCTGCGGATGTGTTAGAGGAAATAAAGACCTCCAATGTTCGCGGACGTGGTGGAGCCGGATTCCCTATGGGGCTCAAATTAGAGTTTTGCCGCAATGCAGAAGGTCCGGTAAAGTTCATTATCTGCAACGCAGACGAAGGCGATCCTGGGGCTTACTCGGACCGTTACCTTTTAGAAGAGCAGCCGCATTCGGTACTTTTTGGCATGTTGGTGAGCGGTTATGTAACCGGAGCCAATCATGGGATCTTATACATCCGTGCGGAATATCCGGAAGCTGTAGAAATAGTTCAACAAGCCATCGACGCTCTAAAAGATCGAGGCCTTGTGGGTAGTAATATTGGTAACTCCGGATTCGACTTTGAATTTAAGATCATTCAGGCGCAGGGTTCTTATATCTGCGGAGAGGAAACTGCCCTGATCAATTCTATAGAAGGACAACGCCCGGAAGTTCGCGTGCGTCCGCCCTATCCTGCCCAACGCGGGCTCTTTAATCGCCCAACAGTGGTGAACAATGTGGAGACCTTGGCAGCTTTACACTATATCATTTCCGAAGGTGGCGAAGCCTGGAAGGCCATAGGAACCGAAAACTCTTCCGGCACCAAACTGGTTTGTCTAGACAGTTACTTCAACAAACCCGGTATGTACGAGGTGGTTATGGGAACGCCCATGAAAACCGTAATTGAAGATCTAGGCGGCGGTTTTAAAGAAGCTGTAAAAGCCGTGCAGATCGGCGGGCCTTTGGGTGGTGTTGTGCCGGTGGAAAAACTCAATGAGCTCACCCTAGATTTCGAATCTTTTAAAGAAAATGGTTTCCTACTGGGGCATGCTTCTGTGGTGAGTATCCCAGAAGACTACCCCATGATCAAATACATTGAGCATCTTTTCGATTTTGCCTCCTACGAGAGTTGCGGGAAGTGCTTCCCTTGCCGTTTGGGTACCAAGCGTGGCCACGAATTGGCCTCCAAAGCCATTCAAGGCAGAGAGACCATAGACCGCGAACTGTTTCAAGACCTATTGACAACTTTGGAACAAGGGTCCCTTTGTGCCCATGGTGGTGGTATCCCGCTGCCTATCCGCAACATTGTACACTACTTTGATGACGAACTAAAAAATTACTTCAGTTAAGCCATGAAGACAGCCTATATAAACGATATCGCCTACACTTTTGAGCCTGGAGAAACCATGCTTTCATTTGTGCGTAGGCATAAAGACGATAACCTGGTCCCCACACTTTGCGATGCGCCGAATTTAGATCCTTTTGGTGCCTGCCGTGTTTGTTCGGTAGAGGTCGCTTTAGAAGAAGGTGGTCCGGTAAAGACCATGGCCTCTTGTCATACTCCGGTGAGCGAAGGGCAATACATTTACACCTCAACCCCAAGTGTTCAGAAGCTGAGAAAGAACATCATTGAGCTGGTCTTGACCGATCACCCGCTTGACTGTTTGACCTGTGAGGTCAACGGGAATTGCGAGCTGCAAACCGTGGCTGCCCAAGTTGGGATACGCGATGTGCGTTATCCGGCTGGAGACAATCACTTGCATAAGACTAAAGATCTGAGTCATCCGTATATGACTTCGGATTTTAGCAAGTGTATCAACTGCTACCGCTGTGTTCGTGCCTGCGACGAGGTTCAGGGAGAGTTTGTTTTGAGCATGGCCGGACGTGGATTCGATGCCCATATCATTAAAGGTTTAGATCAGAGTTTTATGGAATCTGACTGTGTGAGTTGCGGTGCTTGTTCTCAGGCCTGCCCTACCTCAGCGATCTCTGACGTGTTCCAATCTAAAGCAATACAAGCCACAGAAACCACCCGTACCGTTTGTACCTATTGCGGAGTAGGATGTAATTTAGATGTGGCGACCAACTCCGGAGAGATCTTGAGTATTACTGCGCCTTATGATGCCGAGGTGAATCAAGGACACACCTGTTTAAAAGGGCGATTTGCGTTTAAGTTCTACGACCATCCGGAGCGATTAGACTCCCCGATGATAAAGCGCAATGGGGAATTTGAAAAAGTAAGCTGGGACGAAGCCTACACCTATATCGCAGATAAATTCACCCACTATAAAAACACTTATGGGCCAGACAGTATGGCCGGGATTTCGTCTTCTCGTTGTACCAACGAGGAGAATTACTTGATGCAGAAGTTCTTTAGAGCAGTGCTGCAAACCAACAATATTGACGGTTGCGCTCGCGTGTGCCACTCGCCAACCGCTTTGGGAATGCAACGCACCTTTGGAACCGGAGCTGCCACCAATTCCATTGAAGATCTGAAATACACCAATTGCATTATGGTCATTGGGGCCAACCCCACAGATGCCCACCCGGTAACCGGGGCCAAGCTCAAGCAGTTTGCCATGAAGCAAGATAATGTGACCATAGTGATCGATCCGCGTAGAACAGAGATAGCGCGTTATGCCGACCACCATTTGGCACTGAGGCCAGGAACCAACGTGGCTGTGCTCAATATGATGATGTACTATATCATAGATGAAGGTTTGGTCGATGAAAGCTTTATTAAGAACCGTACCGAGGGCTATGAAGACTTTATCAAAGAGCTTATGGCTATCGATATTGACAAACTAGAAGCCGTTTCTGGGGTGCCGAGGGAGCAAGTAAAAGCGGCTGCAATTGCATATGCGACTGCGCCCAACGCCATGTCTTTTCACGGCTTAGGAGTTACCGAACATTCGCAAGGAACCTTTACGGTGATGCAAATTGCCGATCTGGCCATGCTTACTGGAAACATCGGGCGTCGAGGCGTAGGTGTTAATCCGCTCCGGGGTCAAAACAACGTACAGGGAAGCGCGGACATGGGTGTACAACCCCACCAAGGTGCGGGTTATTTAGACGTGACCAATCCGGAGATCAATAAACGCTACAACGAATTTTACGGCTCTGAACTGCCGCTACATATTGGGTATAAGATCCCAGAGATGTTCGATGCTGCTTTAGATGGCAAACTCAAAGCCATTTGGATCATAGGAGAAGATGTGGTACAGACCGATCCGAACACCCAAAAGGTGATAAAAGCGCTAAATGCGACAGATCTTGTTATTGTGCAAGAACTCTTTATGACCGAAACAGCCAAACAAGCCGATGTGATCTTGCCGGGCTCCTCTTTCTTAGAAAAGAGCGGAACTTTTACCAACGGTGAACGTCGTGTGCAAGCGGTGCGTCAAGTGGTAAAACCTATTGAAGGCACCAAACCGGACGGGCAGATCATAGTAGATATTATGAACCGCATGGGATATAGCCAACCCGATTACACGCCAGATGGCATGTTGGAAGAGATCTCGCAGATCGTGCCTTTCTTTGCCGGGATAAAATGGGAACGCTTGGGTCAGAACGGCCTGCAGTGGCCAGTTGCTCCAGATGGCACAGACACCCAGATCTTACACGAACAGGAGTTTAAACGCGGGCTGGGCTATTTTGAATTTCATCCGTGGGAAGAAACCCAAGAGATCACTCAGCACGGGAAAGACTTCCCCTATATTTTGACCACTAATCGTGAATTGGAACACTACAATTGTGGTGCGATGACCAGACGAACGGCCAACGAGCAGATCTTAAAGAGCGATTATTTGATGATCAATCCTGCGGATGCTGAAAGTCATTTGATCAACGATGGCGACTTTGTCTGTATAGAATCGCCGCGAGGCAAAGTAGACGTAAAGGCTCGCATTACCGACGAGGTAAAACCGGGAATCTTGAGTACCACCTTCCACTTTCCAGATATTATGATCAACAACATCACCGGAGACGTGCACGATTCCGAAGCCATGTGCCCGGAATACAAAGTGGTCGCCGTACGGATCAGAAAATCGAAAGGAAAATTTAAATCCCTATTGCAAGACAAATAAAAAAAGCGCCCACATGGGCGCTTTTCATTTTACTTTTCTGCTATGATCTCTAAAGCCTTCTCCAAAAATTCGTCACGTCCTTCTTGAACGCCTTTGACTGTTTTGGTAACAAAGACATCGGGTTGAACTCCAACGGCATGATGTTGATCTCCATTGTGTTTTAATACCCGCATTCCTGTCCAAGTAATGGTAATGCCTCCCGGCAATCGGGATCGGTTCACATTCCCATTAGCTCCGGCCGTAGGTTGGCCAACAATGGTAGCTAGCTTGTAAGCCTTTATAAAGCCCATATAACTCTCGGCATAACTAATAGCGCTACCATCAATTAAAAAGACCACCTTTTTATCGCCCAAATAGGGCTTTTTAGTTGGCATATTCCAACCGCTGGCTCTAAACTCCCGATCTTTTTGGTCTGGATACATATACTCTGGAATAAACATCCATTGGTTGGAATCTTTCTCGCTGAGTAGATGAGAAATAAGATCGTGGTTGCCTTTAGGATAACCTCTTAAGTCGAAAACTAACCCACTTGCCTTTTCTAATTCAGGCATTAAGGCGTTGATACTGTCCATAGGCATTACATCTAGATTCACGTAATAAGAGTCTTTACCGAGTTTCTTATGCGCTACTTTTTCTGGTTTGTAGCGATCCCAATTGCGGAACATATCTACAGTTCTGCTAACCGTAATACTGCGGCCGTCTTGAAGTTCTAAGGCCATGTTGCTGTTTTGTTCCCCCAACATGGTCTCCGAT
>Ga0256829_1003199_pt1 | contig 11534 bp, 11 predicted proteins | sample 131447metaG_FD_185979 | JGI IMG/M metagenome (GOLD analysis project Ga0256829, IMG submission 185979) | Hydrothermal vent microbial communities from Lau Basin, Pacific Ocean - 131-447 | ecosystem: Environmental > Aquatic > Marine > Hydrothermal vents | place: Pacific Ocean: Lau Basin | collected... | reverse complement strand
AAGACAAACTGCCCCTTCTGATGGAACATCCAGCTCACGCAACCCGACTCGCCCATATTACCGCCGCCCTTATTGAAGGCGGAGCGCACCTCGGAGACGGTGCGGTTGCGGTTGTCGGTCATGCAATCGACCAGAATGGCAACGCCGCCCTGGCCATACCCCTCGTAGCGCACCTCATCAATATTGCTCCCCTCACCGCCACCGGCACCGCGGGCAATGGCGCGCTCGATGTTGTCTTTGGGCATATTGACGCCCTTGGCCGCCGTAATCGCCGCACGCAGACGCGGATTGGCATCGGGGTCATCGCCATTGCGGGCAGCGATGGTGATTTCGCGGATATAGCGGGTAAAAATCTTACCGCGCTTGGCATCGACTGCCGCTTTTTTATGCTTAATACTGGACCACTTATTATGCCCTGCCATGGAGAACTCCTGCTGCGTCTAGGTATCGCATCAGCTGCTTGCGTCGCTCATGCGCAATGATCAATCAAGGGGGGATCAACGGCGCTGCATACTGTCGCGCAGCGCTTTTTTTGCAAACCAATCCGCCATCGCAATCGCATGTTCGTCAAGATGACGATCCGCGCAATCGCCTGCCCCTTCCCCATGCGATTGATGATTCGTAGCACGCCGTAGGCTGCCGGGGCTCAAGTATGCCTTTCCATACTCGATAGGTATCAATAGGCGACGCATGTCGTCGCAGTGCGATGATCGCACCGGCAAGCACAGCAAGGAGGCAATCATGACCGGATACCAAACCTACCAACAACATCGCGTTCAGGGCGCAACACCGCTGGGGCTGGTGCTGCTCACCTACGAAGCACTCTACAAATCACTGGCGCGTGCGCGGGCAGCTGTGCTGGCCGGCGACCTCGCCGCAGAAGCCGAACAGACCGGCCTTGCCATGGAGGCGCTGATCGAGCTCTCCAGTTCACTGGATATGGAACAGGGCGAAGATATTGCCCGCAGCCTCGCCAGCCTCTACCTCTACATGATGAACCGCCTGACCGAAGGACTATGCAGCTGCTCCACCGAGGCGATCGATGATGTCAGCAAACTGGTACAGGAGCTGCGCGAAGGGTGGATCGGCCTCGCTGCAGCGCAGAACGAAGCGCCCACTCCCACCCAACAGGCCGTCCAAGCCGCTTAAACGCTCCGCGCACACACAAACTCTACTCGGCGCATCCGCCGACATTCCCACGTTTTGCGCACCGCCCCCCCGAGTGCATCTATCGGAGATCATTGGCCGGATAGATTTCCGCGCAGGCGGGAATCCATACGCACCGGCTCCAACCCACAATAAACCGTTTTCATGACGCAACCACCCTGCCCCACCACGACACCACAGCTATCTGGACTTGGCGATTTGTGATCGATAGTTTCACTCCCCTCAAACGTTTTTATGAATATGTAGCTGGTTCTCCGTGCTATTCAGTCTGCGACATCCGGGAGGGGAGATTGCTGAATTTCAAAAAATTGGAACATATCGTTGTCAAGGACAAGGTGGTCTTCGTTGTCTATGGCAAGTGGATGACACAGGCGTTGATTTCCGGCATGGCTGAAGGGCTGGAAAAAGATGTTGAGGATTCCAATGTCGGCCTCTCCACCGCCACCAATGTGCTGACAATTTTTGTCGAGCTGTCGCAAAATATCCTGAACTACGCCAAAGCGCGCAATATTGGCGAAGAGAACAAAAACGAGGGGCTGGTGGTCGTGCAACGCCTTACCGATGGGGATGATGGCTATATCATTTACAGTCAGAATATCGTCGCCGATGCCGATCAGGTGAAGATCGAAGAGAAGCTCAAACTCATCGCCACGCTCGATCAGGCCGGCATCAAAAAGAAATATCGCGAGTTGCGCCGCAGCGGCAAAGAGACCCACAGCAAGGGGGGCGGCTTGGGCTTTTTTGAGATCGCCAAACGCTGCGAATCGGTCGATTACACATTTGTGCCGCTGTGCGAAGGCAAATCATTCTTCCGTTTCAAGGCCACCATCCGCCAGAAGAAAAAATCGGCGTAACGGCCGAGCATGATGAAGGCGCCGCCCATCCACATGACACCACAACATCGTACATTCGCCCTGATCTTGCCGCTGCTGGCTGGCTGTCTCGCGCTGATCATGCCGCTGGCCGCTGCAGCAGCACCCGAGCAGACGCCACCCCGGCAAACGCTATCATTCCGCACCGAATCCTATCCGCCCTACAACTTCCAGCGCGATGGGGAGACGGTCGGCATGGCGGTCGATCTGCTGCTGGCTATCGAACACAACATGCACGCCCCGCTCCGCCGCGAGCAGATCAAGCTCGGCCCGTGGGCGCGCGGCTATCAGTTCGCCCTCAAGCGCAAAAACAACTGCATCTTCTCCACCACACGCACCGCCGAGCGGGAGCCGCACTTCCAGTGGGTCGGCCCGATCAGCGACACCATCGTGGTTCTGGTGGCGCGGCGGGATCGGCACATCACCATCCACAGCTTTGATGATCTGAAGCAATACAAAATCGGCACAGTGATCAAAGATATTGGTGAGCAGCTGCTCACCGCCGGTGGCATCGCCATCGATCGCCTCGATCGACTCAGCGGGCGGCATGTGGTCGCCTCATCGCTAACCAAGCTGCAGAAGGGGCGCATCGATCTCTTCGCCTACGAAGGCAACGTAGTGCAGTGGAATATCCGCCAGCACCACTTCCCCGCCGATCTCTTCGAGCAGGTCTATCTGTTGAAGCGAGGTGAGCTCTACTACGCCTGCAACCGCCACAGCGATCCGGCAGCCATTCACGCCATGCAGCAGTCGCTCGACCAGCTCAAGGCAAACGGCCAATACGCAAAAATCATCGCGCCCTATCAATAAACCTTCAGGGGCAAGCATGTACAGAAAACCCTTTACCCAAGGACATCTCAAACATATCTGCGGCGCACTGCTGATCAGCTGCGCGCTCACCCAGCCTGCCCACGCGGCCAGCGCTGGCTCAGCCAGTCGCGACAATCCGAACGCATACCAACTCTCCGGCGAGCTGCGCGCCATCTACATGGGAAAGAGCAGCAACGGCGCACACGGCCTAGCTGCCGGCGGCTTCCTGCGCCTGACCACCCCCACCTACAACCACATCTCCGGCCAGATCGCGCTCTACACCACACAACCGATCCTGACCAACGCCATTGCCAAGACCAGCCTTGTCACCAGCGGCCGTAAGCATGGCTTCACCCTTCTCGGCGAGGCCAATCTCCGCTACGACGATGAGACCACCGCCCTGATCGTCGGTAATCAAGAGGTCTCCACGCCACTGGTCACACCCGATGATGCGCGCGTGATCGAAAATCTCTTCACCGCAGCGCACGCCTCCACCCATCTCAACGATCAGCTCAGCGCCGACCTGCTCTATATCCACGCCATGAGCGGTCTCGACAACGGCAATATCAACAAAGACTGGGTGAGCATGTCCAAAGTGCTCGGCACCACCTACAACGCCGGCATGTTCGCCGCCGGCATCAATTACAAGAACGACAATGTCAGCCTGCGCGTCTGGGATTACGATGTGCAGCGCACCGCCAATCTATTTTATGTCGATGCCAGCTACACCCCAGATGATAGCCCGCTCGGTCTCTCCTACGATCTGCACGCCTGGCGCGGCCAGTCACACGGCCGCTACGAAGCCGACCGCGCCCGGCAGAGGCAAGCCTCCACGCGGGTGAACTACTACTTCCTCGGCGCACGCATCAACGCCCAAATCGATGCCTTCACCCTGCAACTGGCCGGCGATCTGATGCGCAAACCCGCCGGCACCCACACCATTCAAGCCTATTACGGCAACTATCCGGAATACACCACCGGCACCGTCTTCGGCTCAGGTCTGATCGGTATGACCTCCACCGGCACCGCCAACGATCTAACCCACATGCAGGCAGGCAAAATCGGCGTCACCTACGCCATCCAGCCGAAGATGAAACTGCACAGCGGCTATATCCTCATCCAGAGCAACCGCCCGAACACCACCAAGCCGAGCACCATCTGGGATCTCATGTTCACCGCCAACGACATCGATCAGCAGCCGCTCGATTTCAAATTCGAATACGAGCACATCCGCGCCGATGTCAACGAACCGGACATGGCCACCGACAACATCATCCGCTCCCGCCTGCTCTACCACTTTTAGGCGACGGGCGGGGGCATCTTATAGTTCCCCCCCCCTGATTTTGCTATAGTGCGCGCTTCATTCAATTCACATAAATTATTCATATTCATTTTGGGAGAGGGAATCATGTTTAAGAAGCTATCTGTGGCGGCTGTCATCTGTTGTGCAGCCCAGACTTCGGCTTATGCCTTTGATTTTGCGCAGGCACTCAATCAGGGCAAGGTTGAGGGCGAGCTGCGCACGGTTTATTACGGCCGCAGCGCTGATGGTGCACCGTTCTTCCCCAAAGCGGGCGGACTGGCGGGCGGCGGCTTTATCCGCTTCTCGACTGCGCCGGTGAACCATATCTCCGCCCAGATTGCCGGCTATACCACGCAGAAACTGATCGGCAGCGGCAAGATGCTCGCCAACACCCACCTGCTCGATGGCACCAAGGGCTTCTCCATGTTCGGTGAGCTTAATCTGCGCTATGACGATGATCGCACCCAGCTGATTGTCGGCCGTCAGGCGCTCACCACGCCGCTGGTCGGCTCCGATGATGCGCGTGTGATTAAAGATCTCTTCGCCGCTGCTTACTTCTCATCCAAACTCAATGACAACATCACCCCGCACCTGCTCTATGTCGATAACATGTCCGGCCTGGATAACGGCAATAACAACAAGAGCTGGGTGAGCATGTCCAAAGTGCTCGGCACCACCTACAATCGCGGCCTCTATGCCGGCGGTGTGGATGTCGATAGCGGCGCCGGTCTGCAAGGTTCGGCATGGCTCTATGAAATTCCGCAGACCGTTTCGATGTTCTACGCCAACGCCAAATACAGCAGCGATGCCGCGCCCACACTCACCTACGAACTGCATGGCTGGCGCTCCCGTTCGCAGAGCCGTTACGAAGCCGACCGCCGCGCGCGGGGCAAGGGATCAACTACCATCAACTATTTTGATGTTGGTGCGCGTGTCACCGCCGATCTCAGTGATCAGTTCCGGGCGCAGCTGGCCGTTGACCTGATGCGCAAAAGCGCCGGCAGCCACACCATTCACACCTACGCCGGCAACTATGCAGAATATACCTACGGCTTCCTGATGGGTTCCGGTGCCTATGGCGCAATCTCCACCGGCAATCCGAACAGTGACATGACCCGTATGAATTCGGTTAAAGTGACACTGGAGTATAAATTCCAGCCCGAGACCAAGCTGCATGTCGGTTATGTGGTGATGAAATCGAACATGCCGACGCTGCAGAGTAATATGAATTTGCTTGATATTCGTCTGACAAGTGATCATGTTTTTGATCCGCACGTCTCAGTCGCGCTGTTGTATGAAAACTGGCATGCCGATCAGCATCAGGCGTTCTTTATTAACAACAACTTGGCGCGTGCGCGTGTGAGCTACCATTTTTAGCACGAACATTTTTTAGCGGAGGGAGTGCTGCATGAAAAGAATATTCGGATTGGTGATACTCGCCCTGTGGCTGCCGACTTCTGCCTGTATAGCGGCGGCGAGCGGCGGCGATGTAAATCTGATGACGGAGGATTTTCCTCCCTTTCAGATGAAGCAGGGAGATCAGCTGACCGGCATCTCCATCGATATTGTCCGCTTGATCGAACAGAAGCTCAATCGCCCCGATAAGGTCAAGATGTTCCCGTGGAGCCGTGGCCTGAAGATTCTGCAGCACAAACCCAACACCGCGCTCTTCTCTATGGTACGGACACCGGAGCGCGAGCCGAAGTACAAATGGGTCGGCCCGTTGCACAAGATCCAGCTGGTTTTCTTCAAGAAAAAGGGCGTACCGCTGACCATTCACTCGCTCGATGACGCCAAGAAGGTCAACCGCATCGGCGTGATCAAGGATGTTGCCAATCACGAGTTCTTGCGTAGCCATGGTTTTACCAACCTCGACATTATCAAATCCGGCAGTGATGATAAAAACATCCGCAAGCTGGCCAAGGGGCGCATCGATCTCTGGCCGAGCCTGCGCACTGCCGGTCTCTTTAGCGCCAAGCAGATGCACCTTGCCGATCAAATCGAGCCAATCGACAATCTGGTGCTCTTCAGCGGCGATCTCTATATCGCCTTCAGTAAAACCACAGATGACAAGACGATCCATGCCTGGCAGCAGGCGCTGGATCAAATTCGGGCATCCGGCGCGATCGATAAAATTGTGGCTAAATATCTGCATTGATCGTAACTATTCAGATGCAGGCTGAAACTGTTCAGATCGCCCATGGTTTGTTCGATAGCAAGGCGAACACGCGCAGTGTGCTATTGCACATGAGCATGTTCAACGCAGCTAGCGAGCAAACCGTGGGATGAGCTGAATAGTTACCATTGATCATACCGAGCCATGCATGAGCAGACAGTGTTGAATTTACTGCGCCATTTGCTAGAAAGACGCACCTATTGATCAACCTTGATCATCATCTACGCACAACAGGGAGGGGAGCTTGATCGATTTTGAAGAGTTAGAACATATCATCACCGAAGACAGGGTGGTGTTCGTTGTCTATGGCAAGTGGATGACACAGGCACTCATTGCCGGCTTGGCGGAGGGTCTGGAGAAGGATATCGAGGACTCAAACCTCGGCATGTCTGCAGCCACCAACGTGTTGACCATTTTCATCGAACTCTCGCAAAACATCCTCAACTACGCCAAGGCACGCAGCTTGGAGGATGAGAATAAAAATGAGGGTGTCATCGTCGTTCAGCGCCTGTATAGTGAAAATGATGATGAAGAGGGCTACGCCATCTACAGTCAAAACATCGTCGCTGATCAAGATCAAAGCAAGATCTCCGAAAAGCTCGACCTGATCGCCACACTTGATCAAGCCGGCATCAAGAAAAAATACCGGGAACTGCGCCGCAGCGGTAAGGACACTCACGACAAAGGGGGCGGCTTGGGGTTCTTCGAGATTGCCAAGCGATGCGAGTCTATTGATCACTCCTTTGTCCCGCTGAGTGATGGCAAATCCTTCTTTCGCTTCAAAGCCACCATCACACGACGCAAAAGAAAATGACCACGACAACACTCTCGACTATTCACAATTTTCACATATCTATTTGAACACAGAAAGGGGAATCATACGCTATGGAAACACTGACATTAGAAGCCACTCAGTACACACCAGAAATCCACATGGATCCAGCCGGCACCGTCTCGATTGTCGGCAAATCTTATCCTGAAAATACTTTTGAATTTTACAAGCCGGTCATGGAGTGGCTCAATAATTTTTTTGAGCAGGATGATATCCCCGAGCTGACTGTGAATGTTGAACTGATCTACTTCAACTCCAGCAGTTCCAAGCTCTTTTTTGATCTCTTCGATATTCTCGATGAAAACAACGATACCACCGAGATCACCATCAACTGGATCTACGACGAGGAGAATGAGTCGGCTGAAGAGGCCGGTGAAGACTTCATCGAAGATTTTGAAGATCTGACCATTAATCTTGTTACCAAAGAAGAAGAGTAATCGATGAGCGAGCAGCCGCGCAGGACACGACGCAGACGCGCCGAGAGTGACACCCAGCAGCATGAGAACCCGCTGGTCAACGAGCTGGAGCGCCTGAAGGAGAACTTCTCCGGCACTGCCGATAAGATTATCAAGGATATTAAACGGCAGGAGCGCATCATGGCGCGCTCCGACAAGCGCCAGCGCAAAGAGTACGATGAGCTCCAGCAGCGACTGATTGAAGTTCAAGGACTGCAGGAAGCGCAGAAGAAGCTGCTCGACTCCTTCATCGAGCTGATCGCCGGCGCCATCGATGCCAAATCCAAATATACCGGCGGCCACTGCAACCGTGTGCCGATTCTGGCCAATATGCTGGGCAAGGCGGCCAGTGAATCGGGCGAAGGCATTTTCGAGGACTTTCAACTCAGCGAACGCGATGCCCACGAACTCAATATCGCGGCCTGGCTGCACGATTGCGGTAAAGTGGTCACGCCGGAGTATGTGGTCGATAAAGCCACCAAGCTGGAGACGATCTACAACCGCATCCATGAGATTCGCAACCGTTTCGAGATCATCCATCGTGACCTGACCATCGAATCGCTGCAACGCATCATCGCCGGCGAGGAGAAGGCGAGCGTCGAGCAGTGGCTGGCTGAGGAGCATGCCAAGCTGCAGGAGGAGTTCGCCTTTATCGCCAAGGCCAATGTGGGCGGCGAATTCATGCGCGATGAAGACCAGCAGCGCGTGCGTGACATCGGCAAGCGGGAGTGGACACGCTATTTCGATGACCGCCTCGGTCTCTCCTCTGAAGAGCTGCGCCTGATCGGCGATGAAGCGGCGGAGACACCCGCGCGTGAAACGCTGCTGGCCGACAAGCCGCGCCACATCATCCCGCGCGAGCACTTCGATTATGACGAGTATGAGCGCATGGGCTTCAAGATGCCGGTGCCCGATGCCCTCTATAATCGTGGCGAGATCTTCAATCTCACCATCGCCAAAGGCACGCTCACCTATGAGGAGCGCTTCAAGATCAACGAACATATGGTGATGACCATCAAGATGCTGGAGCAGTTGCCATTCCCCGATCATCTGAAGAATGTGCCGCTCTATGCCGGCGCGCATCATGAGACGATGATCGGCACAGGCTACCCGCGCCAGCTGACCAAAGATGATATGCCCATCCCCTCACGCATCATGGCGATTGCCGATGTCTTCGAAGCACTAACCGCGGCCGACCGCCCCTATAAAGATGCCAAGACCCTCTCCATGAGTATCAAAATCATGAGCTTCATGGTCAAAGATCAGCATCTCGACCGGGATATTTTCGAGCTCTTCCTCAAGTCCGGCGTCTATAAGCAGTACGCTGAAGCTTATCTCAAACCGGAGCAGATCGATGAGGTCGATATCGATCAATACCTCTCATAAGTCATGAAAGGCCTATCCCACCCCCGCAAACTGCTACAGCGCGCGCTGTTGATCGCCGCGCTGACACTGCCTGCCGCAACCACGCAAGCAGCAGAGGGCGCGACCAACACCGAGATCACCCTGATGACCGAAGTATTGGCGCCATTTCAGTATATGGATGGCGACAAGCTGGTCGGCAGCAGCGTGGAGATTGTCGAGCTGATTCAGAAACGGCTGAAGCTACACCAGCCGCTCAAAATCTTCCCGTGGAGCCGTGGCATCAAAATCTTGGAGAAGAAGCCCAATACCGCACTCTTCAGTATGATGCGCACCCCCGAGCGGGAACACCTCTTCAAATGGGTTGGCCCGTTGCAGCAGGCGCGCGTGGTCTTTTTCAAGAAGCGCGGCATGCCCTACGCCATCCATTCGCTGGATGATGCCCGCCAGCTGCGTGGAATCGGTGTGACCAAAGAGGCGGTGGCGCATCAACTGTTGCGGCGTCAGGGCTTTACCAATCTGGTGGTCGATCCGACCGGCTCTTACGTCAACAACATGCAGAAGCTGATCCGCAAAGAGATCGATCTCTGGGCGGTGATCCGCAAACCCGGCATCTACCGCGCCCATCTTGCCGGTGTAGCCGATCAGATCGAGCCGATTGATAATCTGGTGATCCATACCAGCGCAATGTATATCGCCTTCAGCAACAAGACGGACGATCGCATCATTCGCCGCTGGCAACAGACCCTCGATGCTCTCAAGGCCAGTGGCGAGATCGCCGCGATTCAGCATAAATATGCACAACAGCTGAAATAAGCCTTGAACACCCCCACTCCATGTGCATCGATTCGTCGCGGCATTGCCCACTTGCTCGCACTACTGACGCTCTCCTGCGCCCTACTACTCGCCGCAGCGCCTGCCAACGCTGACAATGGCGAGATTGAGTTTGCCACCTTTGTTGAGCTGATTAAGCAGCAGACCGAACTGCCGCTCTACAATATCGACACCGAGGGGCTCCCTGCCCAGCTCGCGCCGCTGATCAAGCGCCTGCCGGATCTGCGCCTGCTGACCATCAAAGACCCCATCGATAATTCGATCGTCTTCTCGGTGCAAAATGTGAATGGCATCCTGCATTACAATCAGCCAATCAAAAATGATGTCGCACTGATCAAGCAGATGGTGCATAAATCCGATGTCATCACGCACGATGGCGAACAGGTCGGCCTGCTCGATATTTACTACCTGCCACCCTATTTTGATCGCGCCAAAAAGATCGGTCTCACTGATCAGGAGCTGGCCTGGGTGGCCGATCATCGCGGTAAAATCACCCTCGGTTTTTATGATTGGGCACCGTTCCAATCGGTCAACTCATCCGGCGAGATGGTCGGCATGACCCGCGAATTGATCGACCTGATCAGCAAGCGTACCGGCCTGAAGTTCCGTTTCAGTTATCAGCCGAGCTGGAGTGCCGCGCTCAATTCGCTCCAACATCAGCAGATCGACCTGATTGCTGATATGTACCGCACCGATGAGCGGCTGAAGCACTACCGCCTCTCCAAACCCTACTTCTCTAACAACGCGGCGCTATTTGCGACACCCGAGGCCGAGTTCAGCACATTGGCGGATCTCAACGGCCACTCTGTGGTCGAGGAGGAGGGGTATAGCTCCATCGAATTGATCAAGAAGGCGGCACCCAGTGCCAACATCCTCATTGTCAAAGATACCGCCACCGCGCTGAATTGGGTGGCAACCGGCAAGGCCGAGGCCTATTACGGCGCCACCTTCCCGGCGGCAATGAGTATCAATGAGCAGTTCATCACCAATGTCGAGAGCAAATTTATCGACAAGAGCAACAGCGACAAAACCCGCACCCACTTCGCCATGCTGCGCAGCACACCGCCGATGCTCATCAACATCCTCAACAAAGGGATCGACGCCATCACCAAGCAGGAGCTGCTGACGATCACCCAGCCCTATATGGTGAAAACCAGCAGTCATCACGAGCTACTCAGTAAGAAGGAAAAAAACGCCCTGCTGCTCTATAGTGGCATAGGTCTCTTCATTCTGCTGATCCTGCTGCTGGTCTCGATTGTGGTGCGTTATCAGGTCTCCAAAAATCGCAACGAGGGGGTCGATTTTCATAAAGTCCGGCGGATTCTCATTGCCATTGCCGTACTCTTTGATATCGCACTGATCATTGGCTCAAGCATCGCACTGCATAGCGCCGAACAGGAGGCGCGGCAAGATACAATCAACCATCTGGAGACGGTACTACAGATGGCGCATGACAATCTCGTCAGCTGGCGCGACCACTATATCAAGATTTTGACGAATCTCTCCACAAACAGCCCGCTGGGCGGTGTAACAGCGCAACTGCTGGCGCTGCATCAACAGCACGGGGTGCTACAAGGTAGCAACGCACTACAGGATGCGCGCAGTGTGATTCAGCAACTGCTGAAGGAGCGCAATCTGGTCAATGATGGCTACTTTTTAATTGCACCGGATGGCACCACCCTTGCCACATCAGAAGATAACCAAACCGGCAAAGAAAACCCCA